>Ga0255784_10001206_pt1 | contig 21033 bp, 17 predicted proteins | sample 101ome_14_FD_179982 | JGI IMG/M metagenome (GOLD analysis project Ga0255784, IMG submission 179982) | Coastal salt marsh microbial communities from the Groves Creek Marsh, Skidaway Island, Georgia - 101403AT metaG (version 2) | ecosystem: Environmental > Aquatic > Marine > Intertidal zone >...
TCGCGCGTTCGCCGTCCTCCGTCGCGCACTCGCGCCGCGTTCCTCGCCCTTCCCTCGCGTTCGTTTGCCCTTTTCGCGTCGGGTTGCCTTTTTTATCTGTGCACCGGTATGTGTATACAGTGTGTGCATACCGTACATAAATAAAAAAACCGAACGGAACGCGCCACCTGCCCAACCAAAACCACAAAAGTTGCGTACACGCGAGGTGTGTGCATCAACCATCGCTCGTGACGGTTCGTGAACGGTCGATCGTGTAGGGACTGGACGACACACGCGCGCGTTGATTTCCATGTCGATGACGCGGAACGCGACAGAGTCGGACGCGCGACGACGACGACGACGACGACGACGACGACGATGATGACGACGATGATGACGATGACGACAGCCGGTGGACGGATGCGGTGGACGGACGCGCGGCGACGCGCGAAGAGCGGGGGCGCGACGACGACGATGACGACGCGCGCGTTCTGTGTGAAAGGGCGGTGCGGCGGCGGCAACGGTGTGAAGATGGTTTCACTGAAGAGCGACGACGGTGCGACGGGGAAGGGAAGGAGAGGGACGAGGGCGACGCGAATCGGTGCCATCGTGGACCGGGAGGACCAAGAGTCGTCGTCCGCGTCGCCGTCGAGAGGCGACGGAAAGCGACGAGGCGAAAAGCAGTCGTCCAAGGCAAAGGGAGAGCGACGAGGCGACGAGGACGGGTCGGAGCGGTGGAAGTGGCGGCGGGTGATGCTCAAGGTGTCCGGAGAAGCGTTGGCGGGAGATGAAGGGTTTGGGATATCGCCCGATGTGGTGAAATCGATCGCGAGCGAAGTTGCGGAGGCGGCGATTTCGGGAATTGAAGTCGCCGTCGTCGTGGGCGGGGGCAACTTTTTCCGCGGGGCGGAAAAGGAAGGGAACGGTTTGGACCGGGCGAGCGCGGATTACATGGGGATGTTGGCGACGGTGATGAATTCGTTGAATTTGCAGGCGGCGATCGAGTCGCACGGGGTGCCGACGCGCGTGATGAGCGCTTTGGAGATTAAAGAGGTGGCGGAACCGTACATTCGGAGACGCGCGATTCGTCACTTGGAAAAGGGTCGGGTCGTCATCTTTGGTGCGGGTACGGGCAACCCGTTCTTCACTACGGATACCGGAGCCGCGCTTCGCGCCGCTGAGATCAACGCTCAGGCGGTTCTCAAGGCAACCAAGGTGGATGGTATCTTTGACAGCGATCCAAAGAAGAACCCCGACGCCAAGTTGTACAAGACGCTCACGTACAAAACCGTGAGGCACGAAAACCTCGCCGTGATGGACCAAACGGCGATCACTTTGTGCGAAGAAAACGACATTCCCGTCGTCGTGTTTAATATTTCTCGCGACAGAAACATTGTCAAAGCGCTTCGTGGTGCAAGCGTCGGCACGTGCGTCGGGAGCAGCTCCAAGTGCGCCGACGTCTGCGAAGACTAGTCATTCGAGTTTTGACTTTAGTTTCGCAGCGCACCGCTTCGTTCGCCCGAAGATTTTATTTAAACGTTGAACGCGCGCTCATCTGCCTCGTTTCGCACGCGAGCAGAGAAGTAAAGAACAAAGAACAACACTGTAATTTTATGACAAAGAAGACTTTTATGTTCAAAGCGAAGTGCGACGTGAGGGCGCGAAAACTTTCCAACGAGAAGGAGGGCGGAGAGAGCGGTAATTTCCAAAACGATTTATCGTCTACCTTACAAAAAGTGTAAGCTAAGCTATGATCGTCCCGATTCTTTATGTATATCGAGGAAGTTAACCAGCGCGAACGACGGCTCTTTCGACGTTTAGTCGAAGAGGTCGAAGTCCATGTCGGCTTCTTCTTCTTCCTCCGGCTCCTCGGCAGCGGCGGCTTCGCCAGCGTCACCGCCAGCGGCACCACCAGCGGCACCACCGGCAGCGGCGGCACCACCACCAGCACCGACGTTGGAGATGAGGTCCATCACCGGCTTCTTTTCCAAGAACTTGGAGAAGAGACCGACCCAGTACGGTTCAATCTCGACGCCAGCCGCCGCGACGACAGCGGCGAGCTTGTCGGCGGTGACTTCTTGGCCGTCGTCGGCGAGGATAAGGGCAGCGTACGTGCACGCGAGATCTCCAGACATTTTCTGTGTGAGCGTAAAAAAGTGACTCAGTCAGTCTCTAGAGTTCATTTCAATCACTTCACCCAAATCCAGCCTTGCCTCTCTGTTAGGGCTTTCAACCCGCGACCCACCGAACCATTCATCCAACGCGGTCCCGGCGTCCACCGCAAGACCACCGCGAAAGACGCACAGACGCGCGGTAGAAATACTACCCCGTCATCCAATTCCACGCTCCGAACCGTCAACGCAACGACAACCGCCGACGACGACGGTGGGTCGTCCAAACCTCTTCCTTGCGGCGTGTGCGCGATCTTTCACCACCAGGGTCGGTCCGTCCGTCCCGCGCGACGTCGACGACACTCCGCGCGCGGTAGCTGGTCGAATCAAGAAGAAGAAAAATAATCGCGTCGTCGCGCACGCACTCTTTGTGTTAGTTTGCTTACTTCGTAGCCGCGACTGTGCGCCTTAGCTTGTTTGAGAGCCGACGAAAGAGGGCGATGGCTCGACGCGCCGGGGCTCTTCAATCGAAGAAATGGAGTTTTCTCTTTACATTGGTGGTTTATCATACGTTTTCATACTAAATACTGCTACGTGGGTGTTTTCGTCTGACGCTAAAAGTGAATCGTCGTCGCTCTACTTGCGAGACTTGCGAGACTTTTTCTTCTCCTCGTACACGTCGCCCTCTTGCCACTCTTTCTCCTCCTTGGCGAAAGCTTCGGCCCAGCGACGGTCGTCCTCGGCGTCGCCGTCGGCGTCTCGCGCGTTGGCAAAGTCGTCGGATTTGTTAGTTGACTTTTTAGCCTTTTTGCCCTGTCTGAGACGCTCCGCCTCAGCCTTGAGTTCCTTGTCGCGCGCTTTTCGCTTGACGTTAGCCTCTTGTTCTAATCGGCGCTTCTTGCGAAGCTTTTCGCGCTCCACCTTTTTCTGTTCGAGCGTTTTAATCTCCTCTGGCGTCTTTTCGACGTAGGCGTGGTAGAGCACTCTGCCATCGCACATGCCCTCCTCAACTTTGACGAGCTCGAGCTCCATTCGCGGACCAATCTCTTTGAGAACAATCTTAGACGTACTATCCGCGTGTGCGACGCGGTTGAAGTCTTGCGCCAAGTGCACCCGCTTCGATTCGTCGTCTGATCCCTCAGAGTCGCTTGCGTCGCCGACGCGCTTGTCGAAAAATTCGCTCACATCCTGAAGGTCACCCATATCCGGCGTGTTTCTGCTCATCAGAAGCTTTTTCAGCTTTTTGTTCGTTCCAACCGGAACGGCGTTGATGCTATAGTGCCGAAACTGGAACCGCTTCGTCTTGGCGTCGTAGTCTACGAGCACCGCGCGTTGGCACGTCGACAGTTTCACCTTGCGCACGTTGATGGGTGGAAACATGTTTTGAAACGTAATGGTTGCCAATTTCTGATGCGCCTCCTCGCCAAAGTTGTTCAACACCACGAGTGGTGGTGATAAGAACGCATTCGCCGGATTTCTCGGGTTCTTCTGCGCCCCCTGCACCTCGTTCGCCAGAGAATACGAGTGAATCTTAAAGCTCAATGTCGGCCCTCGCGGTGTGCGGCAAATTTTCAAGTACTTGCTCGCATCCGAACTCGACAGCATCAAAAAGTGCGAGATCCCCAGTGGACCAGACACTTGAACGAAGTCCTTCAGTTTATTGCTCTTCTTCTCCTTGAGATTCCTCGCCGTGTGTGGCTCCATCACCTGCGCTCATCGTAGTCGTCGTCGTTGTACACACTGGTCAGTCTTCGCCTTCTCCCTACCTCGCGAGTTTCTCGATCCATGCGTCAACATCTGACGTTGCGACGGAAACAATCACTCGCACCGCACCTTTCTCATATCCTCCGTCAATTCTTTCACCGCATCCGCCAACCGTCCGCGCCTAAACACGAACGTTTTCGGTACATCCTTCTTCGACCCACCCGGGCCATCCTCGGAGACGTGCGTCCGCCGCTTTCTTCGTCGCGTCTTCGCCATCGGCCGCGAATGCGATCGGCGTGCGAATCAAACGAACGTCGGTCGATCGTTCGGTCGTCCGCGCCTCCGCGCGTCCGACGGCCAGTGTTTGACGTCGTCGTCGTCGTCGCGGTCAAGTCGAAGTCCAGTTCAGTCGGCGGCGGCTGCGGGGCCTTTATGTGGAAATTTTCCACTGGAAAATGCATTTGATCATCATTTGAGTCTCTTTATATGTAAAAGGCCAAACATGCGTCGCGTTTGATCCCCGTTTGAGTCTCTTTATATGGAAAAGGGCGGTCGTCGGAACGGAATTTTCAAACGCTTCGACCGACAGACGACGGACGACGGACGACTCGGACGGCGGCTCGAACGGCGACTCGGACGACGGCTCGAACGGCGGACGGCGATGGGGATTAAAGGCTTGCCCGCGGTGCTCGAACCGTGGTGCGCGCCGACGCACGTGAACGAGTACCCCGGTGCGAGAGCGGCTGTGGATGCGTACTCTTGGTTGCACAAGGGAACGTACGCGTGCGCGACAGCGCTGGCGACCGGGGATAAGTACTGGGAACGAAGCGGTGAGATGGCACCGTACGTGCGGTATTGCGTGCATCGAGCGAATTTGTTGCGGCATCACGGGATCACGCCGGTGATGGTATTCGATGGGGATCGGTTGCCGGCGAAGCGCGCCGAGGAAGAGGAACGAAGGAGGAAGAGAAGGGAGAATATGGCTGCCGGACACGACGCGAGGGCGATCGGGGACTCGTTCAAGGCGACGAATGCGTTCGCAGCGGGGATGGACGTGACGCCGGAGATGGCGAGGGAGCTCATATTGGTGTTGAAGAGGGAAGGGGTGGAGTTCGTGGTGGCGCCGTACGAGGCGGATGGACAGATTGCTTCACTCGCAATGACGCCGAGGGAGAAAGGAGGGGTTGATTTGGTGTTCACCGAAGACAGTGACTTGGTGGCATACGGTTGCGCCACTGTGATTTTTAAGCTTGAAAAATCGGGCGACGCCAAGGAGTTTCGATTGGCAAACATGTTGGCGGGACCACCCTGCGGCGCGCCGGCGTCGGTTGATCAGGCCGATGGGGCGGCTTCGACGGTGGCAAAGGTCAAGAAGGGTCCGCCGCCGCTCAATTTCAAAGGTTGGGATTATGAACTCTTCTTGAGCCTCTGTGTCATGTCTGGTTGCGACTTTTTGGATAACATCAGAGGTCTCGGAATCAAGAAGATGTATAATATTTTGAACAAATACAGAGATGCCGACGAGGTCTTCAAGAGATTGCGTACTGATCCGAAAGTCCAAGGTAATATTCCAGACGGTTACGAGCACGAGTGGCATAAAGCTAGGCTCATCTTCAAGCACGCTGTCGTTTACGATGTCCATGTGAAAAAGTTGCGTCACCTGTCGCCGTTGCCAGAAACGCTCGAGCTGAATGATTTATCATTCCTCGGCCCAATATTCGACAACGAGCAAGCCCGCTTGATTGCCGAGGGAGAGATCAATCCAATCTCTCGACGTCGTTTCGAAGAGCCACTACCAAAGGCTCCGGCAAAGACAGGTCCCGTGAAGTTTGGCCTCAAGCGTAAACAGGAAAAAGCCAACAAGAAGGACAACACCACTTCGGCGCAGAGATCAATGATGATGAACTTTTTCACAAAGATGATTCCCAAGTCTCCAAAGAAGAGGTCCTCTCCGGCGAAAGAATTGAACGACTACCGAGCCCCAGCGCTCGATGATATTGAAGACGACGATGAATTAGCCATCTTGGACGTTGACGCGCTGACGGGAACGGCGGCTTCAAAAGAAAACGCCTCAACCTCCGGCACAAAGACGACTGAATTGATCAGTGACGACGAGGCGACGCTTAAACCGTCCAACAATGTCTTTCAGAGGTCTACGCCTCCTCGAAAGGCGAATTTCCTCACCTCGCTCTTCTCTCCTTCGCGCGCCAAGAAGACGCGCGTCTCGCCAGAGCAGAGCGTCCACGAGACGTAACGCATTCCACACGTCGCAATTTATTCATTCATTCCACGCGCGTAGCCTTTAAACATTGTAAAAGTAAACATCACCGCAGTGTGCTGCGATGCTTCTCATCGTCGCGTGGATTCGACCATTGACGACGCGGTCCGTCTTCACTGACAGGAATTTGAAAAAGGTTCCCCTTCGGAATTCTTTGACCCTCGAACTATTTTTCGAGTAATGACTCGTCGTTCTGAACCGTCGCGCGACGGTTGGTTTGAACGGAATTATAAAGTTTAATTGTGCAATCTTAAGTGTCGAATGCGCGCGCGCGGTGCTCATACAACGACGCTCCGTCTGTACGCGCTCCACGAAAACATCTGAAAATGTCTCTCCAAACCTACTGCCAAGCGATGACCGCCTACTTTGGCTTGTACGGCGTGACGATGACCATCAACCCGGACAAATTCTGGAGCACGCAGGGAATTATGCCGCTCAAATTCATCTCCCCGGCGGGCCCGGCGAACACGCTCAGTGGCTTTTTCGCCCGCTTCGTCGGCATCGTTTTCCTCACCATGGTCATCTCCAAGGTTAACGGCATGTCTGACAAGTGCTGGGCGCGCCTCGCGAACACGTTCCACGTCACCTCTGCGTGGCTGTGCTACGTCGCAGCGACGACTGTCGGCACCAAGAGAAACCCGTCTCCGTTTGTCGCCACGACGTGGTGGATCCAACTCGCGATGAACGTTGCGTTTTTTGCGTGGGGTGTCCACGCCAGTGGCAGCGTCAAGAAGGCTCTCAAGGCTGATTAAGTCGTTTCTATCCATCGGCTGTAAGTAGTCAAGAGTTGAAATTGAAGCGAGAGAGCCGGCGCCGCTTCGCGTCTCGCCGGCACCTTTTTGCTTTTCTTTCAAGAAGACACGACGTTCGCGCAGTATGATTGTAATAACGAGAAAAATAAACGAGTTTACTAAAGCACGTCTCCGCGTCTTTGTCGTCGAATTCGCTCGCGGCGGGGATCGAGGTGGGAAGACAGAGCTCTCCTTAGAGAAACGCTTGAAATCGGTTTCAAAGTCTAAGTACTACCAGCCTAGCCGGTCCGATCTCGTCTATCGACGCCATATGTCTCCGAACACAACCCCACCATATCGAACATCACCATGTAAAAGATTTACGCTTGGTTGATGGTCGCCTTCTTCTTTTGCCAGAGAAGGTCAATGGCAGAGTCGGATTCACCCTGCGTGCGTAAACAAGCGTCATGCCTTTGTCAGTCTCGCGTCGTCTCGAAGGAAAAACTCTCTGCCAGTCACACCAATCGAACCGTCGGGTCGCCTTGACCGCGCGAGCGATGCGATGCGACGCTCACGTCTACGCCTCGCGCGCACGCCTCGCGCGATGCGACACCCAGCGACCGGATCCTCCCCCGAAGCGCCCGCCTCGGAGCGCCCGCGCGTAGGTCAAAAGCCCTAGCCCCAAACAGATCCTCCGTTCCGTACCACCACGCGCGACCGACGCGCGCCAACCCCGACGCCGTAAAACGATCGGCATAAAAACTACTAATTCCCTCGAATCTCCTCGTCGTCGTCGTCTCAACGCACCTTGCTGCGCACGTAGCCAGAGAGCGCCACGGTCGTGTACTGCCCGCTGTACACCCCGTTCGCATCCAAGTGACCGACGTTGAGCTGCACGCTCGCCTTGTCCGTCGCCGTGATGAGACGGTTCGTCCAGCTGCACTTGCGCGGGATGTAAAGATCCACGTTTTCACCTTCGGCGTTAATCATCCTTTCCGATAACTTCGTGCGTGCGTCGCAGAGAGGCGGTTCGGGCCTTCGCGATCCGCTGCGAAAAGCCTCCTCCTCCTCGTCGCTCCAACACGCAAGTCCTCGCGAGGGCAAAGTTATCCCATAATACTGTTTACACATACACTATATCCAAATGTCCGATCGCAGTACACGTTTCCTCGCCATGCTATTTTTACATACCTTTAAACATTACTATAGTATGTTAATCAGGACCCGATTGGAATGTAAATAAATAAAAAATTGGAAAGCGAAACGGACGAGCCCCGGCGTCGACGTCCGCGGGCGCCGTCAGTCTGAAGAACGACGAACGATGTCCGCGGCTTTGAGCTTTAGCGCGTCCGTGAGCGGCGCTCGCGTGGCGGTCAAGGTGCGTCGGAGCGACGGAGACGATGGATTTTTACGGATTTAATCACGCGCGCGCGTGTAGTGGTGACGCGGGGCGTCCGTGCGCGTCGCGCGGACGACGCGTGGGATGCGATGCGGTCCGTGTGCGGATGCGCGCACACGGGGCCTCCCGAGGGCGTCGACGTCGGCTGGAACGATGGGCTCGGAAGTTTTGACGAAGACGACGCGACTGACGAAACGCGTGGATTTTGGCGCGAAATACGCAGGAAGAAAAGAGAGTGAGCGGTGCCCGCGCGGCGCTGCGCGTGGAGAACCGGGTTGCGGTGCGTGTGCGCGCGTTGATTTCGACCTCAACCTAGAGGTTGTGGAACCCTATTCTGCTCTGCTCTGCGCGCGTCACCCGAAGAAGAGGAAAAAGTCTAGAGAGGGACGACGCGCGCGTTTACGGGGGGAGACGCGATTCGTGCGATGTGAATGCCGAGACTGACTTGTTACCCGTGCGCGCGTTTGTTTTCCGATTGCCCACAGCTTCGTTTTACCCGCGGAGGTCGCAAGAAGGAACCGTTTTACCGCCTCATCGCCATCGACTCTCGCGCTCGCCGCGACGGTCGACCGATCCAACAGCTCGGCTGGTACGATCCGATCAGAAAGCAATCCAACTTTGACGCCCCGGCGATCAAGGACTGGATCTCCAAGGGTGCGCAACCGTCGGAGACCGTGGGTGCTTTGCTTAAGAAGGCGCTCATCATTTCCTAAGCGCGCGGAAATCGTCGAGACGTATGTTAGGAGAGGAGGCTGCTTCATTTTTTAGTCTATTTGTGTAATCGGACGCATCATTTGCTTCAACGCTTCTTCGTGCTCGCCTAATCGTCGGTTTGTTTTTGTGTTTAGCATGTGGTGTGTGTGTGTTACAAATTCGTCTAGTGTACAGTGGCGTTTCTACTGTCCATTGAGCTCCATGGCAATCTCGGCGATGGCAACGTGACGTCGAGGAGATGCGATGCCCGGAGCGAGACTTTGCCGCAAGATTTTGTCAATATATCTAATCATGCCTTCACCAAAAACATTAATCATGGCATCGATGTCGTTACGATACTTGGACAGCGATACGGGAGAGGTTGAGTCGATGGCGCTGTCAAAAGTATCGATGACGTGGGCGATGATGGCGTCCTGGATGACGATGGCGTCGTGTTTGCATGCCGCTTTGTAAATTTGATTCATTCTTTTCGGATGGAATTCATCCAATCTGGAGAATTCTACAAAGGACTTTTCAATCAAGTCTTTATATTCCTTCAACTCGAAGCGCGTGGCGAGGGATAGCACTTCCTCGAGTCGCTCGTGGAGAAAGGCGTGGTCTCGCAGAGATGACGTCTCTCGCACAGTACCAGAGTAGATGAAATCCATCATAGATTCAAAGGCGTTCGAACGCACGTCTGAAAGATCAATCGCGGTGGAGTCGTCTTCTCGACGCTCTCCAGAGTCGAGAAGTGCCAAGAAGGCGTCCGACGCGTGAGTGAAAGCCATACGATGAGCCTTGTAATCTCTTCGCGATCCGTCGCCGTCACCGTCTTCTGGAGTCACGGCAAAAGTGACATCGCAGAGATCAGGATCCCTGAAAGCACTGAAGGGAAGGTGCTCTTCAGCTGTTGGAGTCGACGGTGGTGGCATGGACGCGAGAGACTCGCTATCCTTGGGTACCAACTTTGATTTGATTTCCCGGAGAGCTTCCAACACGACATTTACCACCCGCGCCCCTCCTTGCATACGCGACGTAGACTGTGACAAGTCCACCGACTCAGCAGCCGATCCAGAGAGCAGAATGCCCGATAAAACTTTCAAACCACCTTTTTCGATGAAAATGAGACGGAGGTTTTCCGGCTTGCACAACCAAGCGAGTGCGAGCGTCATGCGTTGGCGCTCGAGGGGCTTGCCCGTGCTGACCACGTAAGCGAGGTAGTTGAGAATTTCTGCTCGCTGGCTATTATCTTCCAAACGCTTCAATGTTTTCGTGACGCAAGTCTTTGATGCTTCGACGCTGAGTTCGCTATACTTGAGCCGCATGAAGGCGTTGTGCTTGATCATCTTCGAGACATTGTCTGGATTTGCCGACACCCCGTAGATGGCAAACGCGGCGTTGTGTTGCAAATTCTCAACGATGCGTCTTGCATCGCTCTCAATCTCCGAGTCTGACTTTCCGTTCGGATGGATTCGTAATCTATCGGCAACACTATCGACGTCTGTTTCCAATAAGTTCAACAAGGGTGAGAGACCGTTAGAGTAACAAATTCCAACTTGGTTGTCACCGAGTTGAGCAAGCCTTCCCAGAGCGAACGCAGCCATTTCTCGAAGACCAGGCTCCCGGTGGCTCAGCATCTTGATAAGCGATTCCATCGCACCTCGCTGGACAATCTTCGTCCTGTAGTCTGGATCACCCAAAGGAGTGGGATCGAGACGTGCCGCGAATTGTCCAATCAACAGAGCAGCCTCGCGCTGGCTCTCCGAGCAGGTTGACTTGAGAAGCTCGATCACCGGTTGAAGAGCTCCTTCGTCGAGCACACGACGTTTGATGTGAGCTGATGAGTGCACCAAGTTTCCAATAACACCGATTGCCTCTTTATGGACGCTAGAATCGTCCGAACGAATCATAAAGATCAGCTTGGGAAGAGCGCCGCATTCGACAATCTGGTTTTTGTTCTCGTTGTTTTTGAACGCGAGAGTACGCAGAGCGCTCGCAGCGGCTCGTTGCACCTTGGGATCCTGAGCATCCAAGAGCTTCACAATCGGAGGAATACCTCCAGCGTCTCTGACCATGGTTTTAATGCGGTTGTTTTCATGAGCCAGGTTCGTTATCGCGTCAGCAGCTCGCCTAGCGACGCTAGCACCCGCAGAGCCAACCGTGTACGGATGGTAGCGCTTGAGAAGCGGAATCAACTGCTCTATGCCATTCTTCGAGTCGATTTTGAGCGATGAAGCAACCTGGTTTTGGTTTGACGTCTTCGTCGCAAGTAATCCGATGACGTAGCACGCCTCTTTTTCGATTTCGCTGATTCCTGGTACCTCCATCTCTGAAACGAGATTATGCTCTTGCAGAATGCGGCACTTGTGTAGAAGCGTCAAAATGGGCACAACAATGCCGACGTGCGAAGATCGACCATCGGTATCACCCTCCATGAGGAAACCGCAGATATCAGACATGTCGTCGTCTTTAGCATGGCTCTTTTTTAAAGTAGTGAGGCACTCGATACTCGCAGCGCAAATACCATTCAAATCTTCTTCTAAGAGCTTGACGCGCCCGTCAACATCCCAAAACTCCTTTGTGGCATTGAAGTAAGCGGCCTCATCGAGCTCTTCTGATTGCGGAGCATCGTTGAAGATTTGGATTATCTTGCGCAGAAACGTTTCCACCTTGGAATCAGGAAATCGGTCGAGACCCAGACCTAGGCTATCCAGTTTTATCTTCAACTTGCTCGTGCAGATGTGCGTTCGTCTATCAGAACAGATCACTTCCAAGATGTGGTTGTCAAACCCAAGGGATGACGGAGGCGAGTCCTTGACGAGCTCAGCGAGCGCACGGAGAGATCGTTTAAGCTTTTCGACGTCCCAACCCGATATTTCCGTGACACGTTCCCTCTTTTTATCCGTATTCACGCTCGGTTTGTAAAGATTGTGCACCAACCTGTGATGCTCTTCGAAGGACAGTACACACGCCGAGGTGATTCGGGACACGGACGAGTCTTTCGATTCGAGTAGCTTGATCAATCGGTCTGAAGTGGCACCGTCATTTGCAAAGAGATCTCTCAGGGTTGGGTTTCCACGCGCGAACATTGTGAGCGCCCCGATCGCCGGCATGGTGAGAAGTGGGATTTCTGCGCTAATCAACTTGGATCGGCTTCGAGCCTCCTTCTCTTTCTTTGTCATCGTTGGAAAGTTCAACAGATCAAGAATGACCGGTCTGACGATGTCAAAATGCACCATAACTTCGTCCTGGACGACTTTGGAAGACTCCATTGAAGACACTTTCACCGCGAGCGCATCCATCATGTAAGAATTGTCGCCAGCGGCGATACATGCCAACGTCGTGCAAAGGTTTGCTTCAGAGCGAAGGTCTGGTTTGTTGAGCTTTTGTCGGTAGCCAAAGAGAGGTACGAGGTCTTTCACCAATTTATTGGCATCGGTGAGTGTGAACGGATTTACGCTCATGATGGCAGCGAGTTGAGACAGACTCTTTGCTACTGCTTCAAATCCCAAAGCGCTCTTTGATTCCGACTTGGCCACTTCGACAAGAATTTCGTGCACATTCAGCTTGAGTATGATGTCGCGCATTGACTCTTTCACAGAGTTACTCTTGTGATTCTCGATCACGCCGACCAGTGCATCGGCGAGTTCAAGACGTTTCGCAACTATCGGTCGAAGAGACTCAATAGAATCCGAAATTATACCTACTGCGTATCGCGCGAGCTTGCGTTTGAACCTATCCGTCAACCGGGGATCAATAAGAGCAGCGGTGCGGCTTTTATGAGGCACCGACACCTTCAGCTTGGGCAGACGCAAAATAATACTGCACAAGTCATGGATGGCGTTTTCACTCGATTCTCCTTTTGGTAACCCTTGCAGCGCCGTCTTGACGTTCGAGAGCTGATGATAGAAAAATTCCATCAACCTTCTCGCGAATTGACTGTAGTCGTTATTCAGAGTGATGACGTACGCGTTCATCCGCTCTCGGACACATTCTCCTTCAGATACGTGTCCGATCGCGTGTGCACTATTCATCACCCAGGTAACAAAATGCACATCTGAAAGAAAGTTCTCTGGAGACACCGCGGCTGCAGAAAACGTCTTTATAGGTTGCAGGACGACGTCGTACACCGCTCGTGCGCAATACTCAAAACTGGCGATGATAAACTTCATGGCCTGTATCATCGCCGCCATATGCTCGCAGTTTCGTCCGTACTCGTCCCTGAGATTTCCGCAAGCCATGTCCTCGAGCGTCTTGTTGAGATTGGATAGTATAAACTGCGAGTTTTTTGGATTGACGATGTCTAGAGTCTTGGAGGTCTTTGGATTGACGCTCAGCAGCTTGCACCAGCTCTCGATCAGCTTGGTTTCTTCACCGCACCAGGGCTTTTCCAGGTCTTTTAGCGAGCGCACACCATCTGACAACGCGAACGCTTTCGCACAAGCCGGAAGAATGCTGAGTATCTGCTCCATCATCTGTTTGTCGCACCTCGGCCAGCTGCACCGAAGAACCGAACCCGAAGATTTGCCAAATGCGCGCTCGACCGAAGCCTCTATGTTCGCCAAGAGACATTCCTCCGGTTCCTTCAGACACCCACAAACAAACAACTTTGTCACGAGACCCTCCACCGAGCGCTCCCAAGCCTCAAACAACGCGTCATCCTCATCCTCTCTGCGCGACTGCGTGCCCAACAACGTCCCGCGCCACTCTGACCGCGCCGCCACCGCGCCGCCGTCCAACTCCGCACGCGATCGCTTCCCACCAGACATCTGCCCCGCCTCCGCCTCGGCTCCACTCATCCTTCTCTCAGTCCCTCGGTCCGTTTCAGTCCCATCCGCGCTCGTCCCCTTCACGACCTTCGGACTCGACTGGGCAACCGACGCCGCGGCTCCGTCCCGCAGCTCCTTCGCGCGACGCGACTCTCTCGCCAACGCAACCACCGCGCTCCACGGTCCAAGCAACCGCGGTGGAACGCGCGATCCGACCTCTTCTTTACTTTCGTGTGATTTTCTCCGTTTCTTCCGAGTCTCATCCTCCGCCGACATGACGGACGGGCGTTCTGGCGTCGAGTCTAGTCGTCGGTTTCAAAATGGAATGATTCAGGTTCTCCACCTCCTCCTCCTCGTCGTCGTCGTCGTCGCGCGGCAATTTCGCCCGTGACGGACAGACGGTGTGCGTCGTCGTCCGGTCCGTCAGTTTTCACTCCTCGACGATGCGCCACCGATGAGACGAAACGACGACGTGTGGCGAGGCGCGCGCGCGGTTTACCGGTTTTCTCTTCTTTGAGAATGAAGTGAGTCTCTACGATTGGTAATAAAAAGCAGCTATTGTTGAATGAATTGAATCGAATGATGCGCGCGCTCTCGCGCTCACTCTGGTGGCATGATACCGAGAATCTCATCCTCGCGGAAGAGGTGGTACTCCTTCTCACCCATTTTGACCGGTTCGCCGCCGAATTCGGGGAGAAGCACCGTGTCGCCGCTCTTGACGTCTGCGCGCGAACGAAACGAATGTAAAACGTGGAGAGAGACGCGCGTCAGTCGAACGTTCTTCTTTTCTAAAGAAGAAGAAAATAAAACAAAGAGAAGAAAACCACCACCTCTCTCGCGGTGGGTTTTGCGCGCGCGAGCTCGCGCAATCTCGAAAGACGCGAGATCCATCGTCTCTTCGCTACGCACCCAACGGCACCAGTTCCCCGCTCACGGTTCTTCTTCCGGGACCGACAGCCATCACCACCGCCTCGTTCGCCTAGATTGAAAAGAAAAGGAGGAGCGCGGCGTCGACACGCCGTCCGTTCATCGTCTCGTCAGTCCCCCGTTCGTCTTTCCGTCGTCGTCGTCGTCGTCGATCCGCGCGCGCGCGGAACGAACGAAATCGAAATCGAAATCGAAATCGAAGCCGCCTTCTCTTCCACCCGCCGAGTCGCGTCGAGTCGGTCGACGCACCCGTTTCCCCGTCATGGTTTCCGGAAGCAGCACCCCTCCCACGGATTTCGTCGGTGGGGTGATCTTCTCCACCAGCACTCGGTCCATGAGCGGTCGAAGCAATCGTCGCGTCGCCATCGTCGTCGTCGTCGTCGTCGTCGTCGTCGTCGCGCACAGTGACGCGCGTGTGTGTCGAGCGGACCCTCGGGGGTGGAAGTTTCGTTTGAGTCGTGGTCGTGATGACGAGTCATGACTCGACTCTAGGCATTCAGCCTCGGCCTCGGCCTCTTCTGCCCGGCGGTTGAAGAATGGAACGAACGAACCCGGACGACGACTTGATTCGAGTCGAGTGCGCGCCTCAGTCGACGACGACGACGACGACGAGCGGGGACGAAGGATTGAGCGCGGGCGCGTCTTCTTCGTCTTCTCCTCGTCGGCGTCTAGGATGGGTTCGACGCTCGGTTCGGGAACGGTGAGAGCGGCGTCCGCGTCCGTCACCGATCGAAGACGAGCGGGATCACGGCCGAGGATGAGGAGCCGAACGATGGCCGTGGGACGGCGGATCGCGACGGTGGACGACGGAGAGGCGTGCGCGAAAACGCTGGGGACGCTGGTGCGGGAGATGAGCGCGGAGGCGATCGCGAAGCGAGGGACGTTTTCAATCGCGCTCGCGGGCGGGTCTCTGGTGAAGATGCTTTGCGGATTGGACGCGGGGGACTCGGACGCGGTTTCGTGGAAGGATTGGCGGGTGTTTTGGGTGGATGAGCGGTGCGTTGGACACGATGATGAGGAGTCAAACTATGGAGGGGCGATGCGGACGCTGTTTCGGGATGTGGCGATTCCGAGGGAGAATTTGTTTGCCATTGACGAGACGTTGTGTCCAACCAACTCCGGTTCGGCGACGAGGTGCGCCGAGGCGTACGAGAAAGACCTTCGGGGCGTGGTGGAGCGAGGTGAGATTGAGCTGAACGCCGATGGGCTACCGGTTTTCGATGCGCTTCTTCTCGGTTTCGGTCCGGATGGTCACATCTGCTCGTTGTTTCCCAACCACGAGCTCTTGGACAGAAGCGAAGCGTGGATTTTACCGATCGCCGATTCGCCAAAACCGCCGCCCGAGCGCATCACTTTTTCTTTACCCGTCGTCAACGCGGCCCGGACCAAGGTGTTCGTCGCCGTGGGTGAGGGTAAGGCGGACATGACGGCGCGTATCTTGCAGGATGCTCCGCAAGATGGCTCCATTCCGGCGGCGCTCGTTAAAGGCGACGTGAGGTGGATCGTGGACAAAGCGGCGAGCCAAAAGTTAAATTCCGAGTAAAATGTTGTAATGTTATAACTCTCTCTGGCGCGCGCGCACGCTTTACTTTTACTGTGGACATTAAAACACTGTAGTCTTTGGTTTGTAATCCTCCCCTTCGACGATTCGTTCGTATACACGAGCGCGTTCCTTCAATTTTGCTTCGCGCTCGCGGTCACTGCAAAACTCGAGCACATGGTCCTCATTCTCTCTTCGGATCAATTGAAGCGCTTGAACGATGTCCACCCCATAGTGTTCGAATGGACTCGGCTCATCTAGTTTTACGGACTCGTCGTAGAGATGTTCTGGGAGATTGTCAACCTCTGCCTCATCCCTGGCGGCGTGCTTGATCCGAACCTCTTGAACCTCGGCCATTTTCTTCTCCACAGCTGGTTTGATGGCTGGATCCAATTTGTGCGCCCGATAGAGGTCTGCCTCGGCGGTGGCTTCTTTTGGATATTGGGCGCCAACCGGAGAAACCTTGTTCATCTTCAAACGCGCGCATGCGCGCCGAAACAGCGCTTTAGCCTTCACCTTGAAATCTTGAGGCGACAGATTGGTGTGCAAAACGTCTCCACAATAAAGTTCACTCTCGGCATAGTTACCTTTATCGTAATTCAGCAACGCCAGGTTGAGATATACCGATCGTGCCGCTTTAAAGATGATTAGATTTCTCTCAGCTCCTCCGGGGTTAACCTCTTCGTCTTCAGGTTCGACGACGTGGAGAATGTCTGCAGCGGCGAGCCATTTGTGTTCAGCTCGATCGAGCCTCCCAAATCCGTACAGACGCTTCCCTAGATCGTTCATTTCGTTTGCAAATTCGGCGCGCTCTTGTGGAGACATATCGAATTTTCCTTTCCTTGCGGTTTCGCATCGAAGTATTTCGATTTGACCCGCACATGTCGCGCTCTCAATGTCGTCGCCGCACGGCTCCATATCATTGAGAGTCGCTTCGCCTTGGCTGACAAAGGCACATTTGTCTCCAATTTTTAGGCCCAAAGCTGCAGCCTCTACACCACTCGGCTGAGATCCATCTTGCATCGTGAATTCAACTCCCTCTTGCCAAGGTTCGTTGCCAATCTTCAGTCGAATCGTGACCTTGGAGTTCTTCGTGACAATGGGCTCGTCGCACCTTTCATGCGCACCTTCCACAACAGAACGAGTGACGCCTCCAGGCGAGACGATTTCGCTCTCATCTGGGTCGTCTCCAGGCCCTGCGCAGTACACCCAATCGAAGAGTTGTTCCATGGCTCTCGGTCGGGAGAGGCGTTACGCGTTACGAAATGGTGATGATGCGAGCGACAGGACAGCTCAGCTAGTAGTCTCGCGAGGCGAAAAGACGGGTTAACAAGAAATTTCTGAGCAGGTCTCACCTACTATTACAAACCAAACCAATCTCGATTCGTATGCTAAGATTTAGTACTTCATGCCTTCACGCAAGATGTCGTACGGGATCGGGGTCAAGAGCTCCGGCTTGACGCTCTCGAGGACGAAACCTTCACGCGGGGCGCCAGTCACCGGGCGCTTGGTGGTGATCTTCTTGCCAGCCAACTTCGCTTCGTGGTGCGCCTTGTCGTTAGCCGCACGACGGGCGAGGAAATCTTCACGGCAACGGGAGTGTTGCACGTGCTCGATGCGCACGTGAATGCGCTTGCGAGCAATGCGACCGCCGATTTGCTTGTTAATCTCCACACCCACCGCGCGCGGCGTCACGTTCCAGACAACGCCAGTACGACCTTGGTACTGCAAGTACGGCATACCCTTTTGCTGCGCCGAGTTCACCTTGATGTCAACATAGTCACCGATGCGGAAAGTACGCAAGTAGGTGGTGGTGTTCAAAGTACCGTGCTCACGGAAGCCACGGGAGAACAAGTTGCGAGTGCCGTGGCGCAAACCACGGGATCGGGCGCGTTGGTTACCCATCTGTCGTCGAAAGAAGAAAATCACAGCCGTCAGTACGTAGTTCGAGCGCCGCAAGCGCGAAAGGACTCCCTCGAGTCTCTTTTCCAACCGCCAATCAGTCACACGCGCGCCGTCCCACGCGCGCGCGCCTTTGAATCACCCGACCCCTCAAATCTTCCTAGGGCTTTCCCCGAGAGCCAACCCAGCGAAGACGATGCCCGCCGACCGCGCGTCCGCCGACGTCCAAGTCTCGTCGAAAACGCGCGCGATCACCGCGGAACGAAACGTATCAACGTTTGCGTGCGTCTCCGCTCGTCATCAACGCTCGCCATCGACGTCGTCGACGCCGTGACAACTCCCCTCTCGAGCGCTAGGGTCAAACGCCTCGGATCGCCCGCCCGCCGCGGGTCCCGCGCATCCCTCCGTCACGCGCGACGTTCGCGCGCCACACCGCGATCACTCGGCGCACGCGTCCCGCGTGCATCCGTTCGGTCCTTTCCGCACCCCCACTCGTCGTCGCCTCGAGTCTTTCGTTCGTACCTTGTGCTACGTTCGACGCGCGTCGGAAAGGCGGACGTCTCGAGGCGTTCGCCGAGTTTCTTCCTTCCTCGCCCGCTCTTCCGTCCGTCCGCGGGTCCGATGTATCAAACTTTTATACGTGAGCATTCAACGAGTGATGACCCAGGAATTAGGTTGGGACTCACTCGCTTCGTCGCGCACACACGACAACAGGACCGGAAAAAGCGAAAAGCCTCCACGAAGACGTCTGACTGACGAGTCTTGAACCGTCACTTTAGTGGGGGTGCCTCCACTCATTTTAATGTACATTAGTGGCGTTAAACCCTAGTACCTCGACCCAGACCCATTTTTTTGCGCTCGTCTCGGTCGCGGTCTCTGTCTGGAACGCACCGCTTCGGCCGGCACACGACGACGACGACGACGACGACGATCTTTTGGAGGGGTAAAAGATGAGCGGGGCGTACGATGAAGTCGACCTCGAGGACATGGAGTGGAACGAAGACCTCAAGGCGTACACGTATCAGTGCCCGTGCGGTGATTTTTTCCAAATCACCCTCGACGAGTTGAAGGCTGGAGAGGACATTGCGCACTGTCCTTCGTGTTCTTTGGTTCTTCTCGTGGTGTACGAACCGGATGATCTTCCTGAAGACGAGGAGGAGGCGTGTAAGAGGGCGAGGAGTTAGTTGGGGGTGAGGGCGGTGACCGAGGACGCTCGAAGTTGGGAGCGGCGGCGGCGGCGGCTGGCCTGCGCGGCGGCTGGCCCACCCAGATTTAGTTAGTGATGATTGATTTTTAGCGCATAGTTAGGTGTAAACGCGAAAACGTAGTCAAGATTTATGACGATTGATGCGCTACGCGTTCTGCTACGGTTCTTCTTCTACTCTCTATCATACAAGTTGAGCTACCTAGTTGACAAGATCAGCGAGCGCTTTTTCCACCGTCTCCCCGACGCGCGCCTGTTTCGCGACCGTCTCGATCGCTTGAAGGTTCTGAGTAGCGTTCTCCACGTGATTCTCGGCTTTTTCGTCGTTTGGTGCCAAATTTCGGAAGAGACGCGCCGCCTTGGCGTATTGCACGGTGATTCCCACGCGAACTTCGGGACGAATACCGTCTCGGCGAACCGCGTCTAAAGCGGCGGGCGCCAACACGTCTACCACCTGACGGATGAGACGAAGTGATTCGGCCGCGTTGCCGCGCTTCCAAGCGACTTCTGCGAGATGCAAACGCGCCGAGGTGAGCGCTAGACCGCTTCCATCACCGCGCGTTCGACTCAGAATTGATGCTCCTCGTTCGAGTAGAGTCTTCGCTTCGTCTAAATGGTCGAGCTTCATCAACACCAAGGCGAGCGATTCGCATGCCCCAGCGATTTTGACGTGGTCTTCCCCCACCATGTGTTCTAAAGTATCTAATATTCTCCGCCTCACCCGTTCCGCGCGCTCGTATTCCTCGCAATCCCAGAGCAGCTGAGCGAGTCTCTTCAACCGCCGCAAGCACGCGTCAGTGTGCGCCGCTCCAATCTCTTCGCTCACCTTGATTGACCGCTCTAAAAGCACGATGGCGTCGCTTTTCCGCCCATTACGACAGAGAACTTCCGCCATGTGGTACAGAGTCGTCGCGTACTCGGGATGATTGACCCCAAGAGTGGCTTCCTTGCGTTCGAGCGACTTGGCGTACAGATTGTACGCTCCGTCGACGTCGTCCTGAGCCAGACGACACCCCGCCAAGTTGTGCAGAGCCGTGCCGACGGCTGGATGCGTTTCGCCGAACGCTTCGCGCAAAATCTCCAGCGCTTGCGCGAATAAAGACTCCGATTCTCCCCATTTTCGCTCTATTCGGTTGAGCTCGGCGAGGTTGTTGAGCGCCGCCGCCACGTGCGGATCCTTCTCCCCGAACCCCTTCTTTGCCTCCAACAGCGCCCGCTCCAGGTACCTCCTCGCCTCGTCGTACTTTTTCTCTTGCACCAAACCCCTCCCCATGTCCGTGTATATCCTCCACTGCGCCGTGGACTTGTTCGACGTCGGCGGCGCCTCGGCTCCCCCTCCCATCGTCTTTCCGCCCGCGGCCGCGGACCCTTCCTCGCACGCCACCGACCCGGCGAACCCGAACGCGCACGCACCGAAAACGACGCTCTCCCCCGTCCCCGATCCTCCCCATCCCGGGCGTCTCCCAGACCCGCGCTCGCGTCTCGTCCAACCGCCCGATGCCGATGCCGATGCCGATGCCGTTGCCGTTGCCGACAAAGCCGATGCCGACGACGTCGACGCCGACGCCGAAACCGACGTCCCCCTCCACCGCCTCCCTTCCGTCCCGGCTGTCGTCGCCGCCGCCCCGACGCGCCTTCCCCGCCAGGACCACCACCACCCGGCGACGACGGACGACGACGACGACATCCCCCGGTACCCCATCGGGACGTCACTCGCGCGCGTCACTCGCGTTCGATCGACCGACCGATCGACCGACCGATCGATCGATGGATCGATCGACCGATCGATGGATTCC
>Ga0255784_10001210_pt1 | contig 21011 bp, 18 predicted proteins | sample 101ome_14_FD_179982 | JGI IMG/M metagenome (GOLD analysis project Ga0255784, IMG submission 179982) | Coastal salt marsh microbial communities from the Groves Creek Marsh, Skidaway Island, Georgia - 101403AT metaG (version 2) | ecosystem: Environmental > Aquatic > Marine > Intertidal zone >...
CTTGATCATATGAACCTGTAGCATTAAAAATGCCCCCGCCAGTATCTAATAAGTTTTTTTCTTCAATGAGGTCTATGTTAAAATTGTATTTTTTATTATTTAAGAACTTTTTAATATCCTCCTTGCGATAGTGCGTATTTATTTTGACTTCTTTAAATTTTAAACGATTTAAAAGATTTAAAGCATAATCAATTAACGTATGTTCATTTACTTTAACAAGAGGTTTGGGTACTGCATTAGTTAAAGGTCTTAACCTTGTGCCTTCGCCTGCAGCTAAAATCATTGCCTTATTTAGTTTCATGATGAGATTTTATTCTTCTTGTTTTTTCATTAACAAATTTATTTAAAAGACTGGCTATTGTTTTTAAATAAGGATTACGCAACCTTAGAGCAATTAAATTCCAAGTGTTTGGCATAAAATTAAAGTAGTCTGGTTTACCATCACGAACAAATAATCTAGTAAAAATTCCTAGAATTTTAAGATTTCTTTGAAGTGATAATATATGAAAATTTTTAAGATATTCTGAGTATGACATTCTTTCTTTATAAAATTTATAACTATATTTAATTAATTGATTTTTTATTTGTAAACTAGTTTTTACTCTTACATCGTCTACCAAAGAAACTAAATCATATAGAGGATTACCTATAATTAAATCTTGAGAGTCTATTAAGTAATAATTATTTTTATATATCATCACGTTTGAGGCATGAAAATCACGGTGGACCATTACTTTGTTTTTAAAGTTTAAAGATCGATAAAGTGTATCGAGCTCTTTTCTTAATATTCTTTTTATTTGATTACTTTTTTTTCTGCTAAAGAAGTAAGGCAAATACCACTCAAAAAATAAATCTGATTCTGCATGCAGTTTATTTACATTATAATCTTGGATAAAAATTTTAAAACTCTTATACTTTAATGATTTTATAATTTTAATTCTTTGGAATTTAGCTAGTATCTCTATAAGTTTTTTATAGCTTTTAAGTATATTTCTCCTGCTTTGTATTTGATGTACTAGTGAATTTGAACCCAAGTATTCAATCTCAATAAAATTCTTTTTGTAATGATTGCTGATAGTCTTTGGCGTTTTGATACCATTTTTTCTCAAAAAATTATTAATAGCTGCATAAGTAATTAAATTTTTAAATTTTTCCTTATCAGCATAAACTATGACTGTTTTTTTTGACTCTTTTTCAGTCAAAAAGAATTTTCTAAAAGAGGCATCACCAGAAATTTTTTTTACTTTAACTCTCAATTAAATTTTTCCCTTTAGTCTTCCTTTTGCGCTTATCTTAATCTTTCTACTATTATTCGTTTTACTTGGATGAAAATTAATTTCTAATCTGTTGTGAATTTTATTTTTTTCTAAAAGTTCAGGCCACTCGATTAAAGTGATACAATTCTCAATATTTTCCTCGAAATCCAAGTTATTAATTTCCTGCAATTTTTTTAATCTATAAAAATCATAATGCATAATATTCTTATCTTTTATTTTATATTCATACAAAATATTAAAAGTTGGACTTTGAACTATCGTTTTAGGTAAATTATTTTTTGCCTGCAATGCATTTATAAAAAATCGGCTGAAGGTAGTTTTGCCACTACCTATTGGACCGGATAGTAAAATACAGTCACCAATTTTTATTTTAGACACAAGACTTGCTGCAAAAGACTCTAAATCTTTTAATGAATTTATAACCATTGATATAATATTTTAGTATCGGTAGGTATCTGGTTTAAATGGACCTTGAGGTTCTACACTAATATATTCAGCTTGATCTTTAGTAAGTTCAGTTAATTTAGCACCAACCTTTTTGAGATGAAGTCTTGCGACTTTTTCATCTAGATGTTTTGGTAACACATAAACTTTGTTTTCATATTTTGATGAATTTTGCCATAGTTCAATTTGTGCAATAACTTGATTAGTAAAAGATGCACTCATCACAAAACTTGGGTGACCTGTGGCACAGCCTAAATTAACTAGACGACCTTCAGCTAACAATATAATTCTTTTTTTATCTGGAAATTCAATTTCATGAACTTGTGGTTTAATTTCAGTCCATCTGTAGTTTCGTAAAGCATCAACTTGAATCTCATTATCGAAGTGACCAATATTACAAAGAATTGAGCGGTCTCTCATTTTTCGCATATGATCAGCTGTTACTATATCTTTATTGCCAGTTGCTGTTACAACGATATCGGCTTTGTCGATTGCTTCATCCATTAAAACAACTTCGTACCCTTCCATAGCAGCTTGCAAAGCACAGATGGGATCAGCCTCGGTTATTAAAACCCTTGCGCCGCTTTGTCTTAACGAAGCAGCACTTCCTTTACCAACATCACCAAACCCAGCGACAATTGCTGTTTTGCCCGAAAGCATAACGTCAGTAGCTCTCCTTATCCCGTCAACTAAACTTTCTCGACAACCGTAAAGATTATCGAATTTTGATTTTGTAACTGAGTCATTAACATTAAAAGCAGGTATTAACAGAGTTTTGTTTTTTTCCATTTTGTTTAATGCCTTAACGCCGGTTGTAGTTTCCTCTGATACACCTTTTACTTCTTTTAAAAGATCTTTGTAATCTTTGTGCATTAAAGCAGTTAGATCACCACCATCATCTAGCAACATATTCGGTTTCCATCCAGATTTACCTACAATAGTTTGTTTGATACACCACCAATACTCTTCGTCAGTTTCACCTTTCCAGGCATAAACAGGAATTCCAGCTTTTGCGATAGCAGCAGCTGCATGATCTTGTGTTGAAAAAATATTACATGAAGACCAACGCACATCTGCGCCCAAATCTTTAAGAGTTTCAATTAAGACAGCTGTTTGTATGGTCATGTGCAAACAACCAATAATCCGAGCCCCTTTAAGTGGTTTGCTTTTAGTATACTCTTCTCGTAATGCCATCAGTCCTGGCATCTCTGTTTCGGCAAGAGATATTTCCTTTCGACCAAAATCGGCTTGATTTAAATCTTTGACTTTAAAATCATTACTCATAATTTTAACTCTCTAATAGCATTAATTCTAATTTTTTCCTAAGAAATTTTAGGCAAAATAATCTCTATTTGAGCACCCTTGTGGTTTGACCTATTTAAAGCTTTAATACTACCTTTGTGTAACTCAACTATATTTTTTACGATATTTAAACCAAGCCCAGAATGTTGACCGAATGTTTTGGGACGATTGCTATAAAATCTCTTAAATATAACATCTGTTTGTTTTTCTTTAAAACCGGGACCTTCATCTCTGACAACCATCAAATATGAGTTTGAATTATTAATTATTTCAATTTCAATAGTTGAATTAGATGGAGCAAGAGAAACAGAATTATCAAGAAGATTAGCAATAACTTGTTCTAAGCGATTTTCGATGCCTAAAATATTGAATTCATTTTTACCATTAAGAGCTTTCAGATATTTAATTGCTACATGTTTTTTTTGTATTTCTGGATTGAACTGGAAATCTTCTACGACATTATTTATTATTTTAACCAAGTTAACTTTGCTCATTTTTTCTTTTGATAAAGAAGCTTCATCTTTTAACATTTGTGTATAGTCAGTAATTAACCGATCAATTCTTTCAATATCAAAAATAATTATTTTCATTAATTTCTCTCGCAGCTTAATTTCGTCCGTTTTTTCTAATAACTCCGATGCACCTTTCAGCGAAGCTAATGGATTTCTTATTTCGTGAGCTAAATCTGTTGAAAATGTTTCTGCTCTAAAAGCTCTTCGTTGTAATTCATTTGTCATTTCATCGATAGATTGTGCTAACACTCCAACTTCGTCTGAGCGCATAAGATTTTTTTCAATATGAGTAAATGTGTTGGATTTAGTTTTGATGTGTTCTGTATACTTAACTAGAGAACCAATAGGCCTAAAATATATTTGTTTAAAAAAATAGAAAATATAAGAACTACGATCGCGATACCTAAAACTGTTCGAATAATAAAATCTTTTCTTTCTTTTACTGCAGTTATTATTTCATCCGCCTGTTCACTGACCATAATGAAACCGATTTCATTATTTTCTGTTTCAATTTTTCTTAAGGTTCTTACAAAAAAGTTATTTTTTATTTTCTCTTGAATAATCACAGATTCATTAGCTGTAGTATCAGATTTAATAAGTTCCAGTATTTCAGGAATAACATTCTCCTCAACTTCTGTATTTCGCTGAGGTGAGTTGTTTTGATTATTATCAATATTATCAAAAAATATCTGTTCAGTTCTTGAAAAGACACTTTGATCTAAATCTAAAATGTCAGTATCGCCGATCAGATTTCCGCTACTATTAAAAAATTGGACTCTATCTATTCCTTGAAACAAAAATCTAGCAGATAAAAGAAATGTATTAATTTCGTCTTTGTTTAATCCAATATTTAATCGATTCAAATGATCTGCTGTATTATTAATAACAATATCGTGATTAGTAGAATTTTGTTTGACAAGATTAGGCTGTATGGCATTTAAATAAATTATTGTAAATAAACCCAAAACAGAAAAAGTAACAAAGTTGAAAAATAAAAATTTTTTTAGAATTGAAGTTTTTTTAACAATCATTAACTAACATTCCACCGATAACCACTACCATATCTAGTCTCAATCGCTGAAAATTTCTCATCCACCTTTTTAAATTTCTTTCTAATTCTTTTAATATGACTATCAATTGTTCGATCTTCAATGTCAGTATTCTCTTTGTAGGCTATATCCATTAAATGAGCTCTTTCTTTAATCACTCCTGGTCTTTTAGCAAGTTCCTGGACAATTAAAAATTCAGTAGTCGTCAGTTTGTCTGGCAAAAATTTACCATTCCATTCACATTCTAACTGTGAAGGATCTAATTTTAACTTACCGTGAGTAATTAACTGTTTATTGTCTTCAGGTAAAATATCTGTTCTTTTTCTTAATTGAACACGAATTCTTTCAACGAGAACTTTCATTGAAAAACCGCCTGATTTTTTAACAAAATCATCAGCTCCAAGTTTAAGTCCTAACAATTCATCAACTTCTTCATCTTTTGAAGTTAAAAAAATTATGGGTATTGACATTTTTTTTCTTAGTTTTTTTAAAAGTTCTTCTCCATCCATTCTTGGCATCTTAATATCGATAACTGCAAGATCAGGAGGATTTCTTGTTAGCCCTTGAAGGGCAGTTTCACCATCAATATAGGTTTGTACTTTAAATCCCTCTTTTTCAAGAGCAATACTTATAGAGGTCAGTAAGTTTCTATCATCATCTACTAAAGCAATCGTGTTTGGCATATCCAATTTTTAACTAAATTAATGTCAAAATTTTGACTTTAATTTTAGTGCGCATCATCCCAGTTACTACCATAATTGACATTAACCTTTAATGGAATACTAAATTTATGAAATTGGGATGAGCCAGCCGACTCCATACTATGTTTTATCTGCTCTATATGCTGCTTAATATTATCCTGAGTTGACTCAAAAACGAGTTCGTCATGAATTTGAAGTAGCATTTTAGACTCATCAAGTTTGATTTTTTTATTATTAAAAATGTTGATCATTGCAATTCTTATAATATCTGCGGCAGAACTTTGTATAGGAGCATTAATTGCTGCACGCTCTTGAAAACTTCTAACGCTAAAGTTTTTATCATTGATCCCGCGTAAGTGTATTTTTCTACCAAAAATGTTTGATACATAGCCATTTTTTCTACAAGTTTTGATAGTAGCATTCATATAACTTTTAATTTCTGGAAACTTTTTAAAATATGACTCAATAAATTCTAAAGCCTCACTATTTGAAACTGATAATTGTTTAGCTAAACCATATTGGGTAATTCCATAAATAATACCAAAATTAATTGCTTTGGCTTTCCTTCTCATTTCCTCATCAACTTGTTTTAACGGACAATTAAAAACTTCACTCGCGGTCATGCTATGAATATCATCATTATTTTTAAAAGCTTTTTTTAGCTCTTTTACATCAGCAAGATCCGCTAATATTCTCATTTCTATTTGACTATAATCTGCAGAAATTAAACAGTTAGCTTTGTCCGCTACAAAAGCTTTTCTTATTTCTTTGCCTTCATTAGTCTTAATAGGAATATTTTGCAGATTAGGATCACTGGAGGCTAATCGACCAGTATTAGTAGCTGCTAATAAAAAAGAGGTATGAACTCTTTTTGTCTTTGGATTAATATGCTCTTGCAGTGCCTCAGTATATGTGCTTTTTAATTTTGCTAATTGCCGCCATTCAATTACTAATTTGGGAAACTCGTGACCGGCATATGCCAGATCTTCTAAAATATTTGAATTGGTAGCTAAACTGCCCTTTTTAGTTTTTTTATGTTTTGATATTTTTAATTCGTTATAGATAATTTCACCCAATTGCTTGGTAGAGGCAATATTAAACTCCTTATTAGCAATTTTATAAATTTGTTTTTGTAAATTTTCTATTCGCTTTTGGAATAAACTTGAGAGTTTTTTTAGTTGTTGTTCGTTAACCTTGATGCCTTTTTTTTCCATTGCACAAAGAATTTGAAGCATCGGTTTTTCAAAATTTTCATAGATTTCTTTTATCTTTTCTTTTTCTAATCTTTTTAAAAAGTAATTATAAAGAGCTAAAGTTACTTGTGCGTCTTCAGCGGCATAGTTTGTTGCTGTTTTTAAGTCTACTTCATCAAAATTGATTTTGCTTTTACCGGTTCCAGTTATTTCTTTATAGGAGATGCATTTATGGCTTAGATGAATCTCAGCTAAAGTATCCATATTATGTCTATTTAAGCCAGCATCTAATGTATAAGACATCAACATGGTGTCATGCGGGTTGGCAATTTGAATATCGTATTTGTCCAATATTAACATGTCATATTTTATATTCTGACCTACTATAATTTTTGATGGATCCTCTAAGATGGTTTTAATTTCCTTTAGGGTTTCCTTTAAATCGAGGTTTTCAGAATTTTTATGTTTGAGTGGTAAATAAAACGCTTCCGAAACATCGCTACATAGAGAAATACCGACTAGTTCAGCTTGTAATGGATTAATTGATGTAGTTTCAGTATCAAAAGCAATTACTTTTTGTTTATTTAGTTTTTTAATAAATTCATGAAATAAATTTATTTTTGTTATACTTTTATAGTTATTTTTTAAAGATATTTTGCTTTTATCTTCAATAATAGCTGTATTAGATTTTGATGGTTCTCCATAATAAGAAATAACTTGGCTGAGCAACCTATTAAATTCCATCTCTCTTAAAAACTCATATAATTTATTTTTATCTAGATCTTTCAGTATAAAACTAGATAGATCATCATTTAAATTGATATCATTTTTTAATCGTACTAGTTCTCTAGAAATTAAAGCTTTATCTTTATTTTCCTCCAAAGTTTGTCTTCGTTTGTTTTGTTTTATCTGATGAGCATTCTTGAGCAGATTATCTAAATTTTTATATTTATTAATTAACTCAGCTGCTGTTTTAACTCCGATCCCTGGCACACCAGGAATATTGTCTGTGGAATCACCTGCTAATGATTGAACATCAATTACTTGTTCTGGTTTTACTCCAAATTTATCAAATACCTCTTTTTCACCTAATTCTTTATTTTTTATTGGATCATAAAGTCTGACACCTTTTTGAAGCAATTGCATCAAATCTTTATCGGATGAAACAATAGTTACTGTGTCACCGCGCTCTAAAGCTTTTTTGGTATAAGTTGCTATCAAATCATCAGCTTCGTAGTTTTGCATTTCAATACTTGGTAAACTGAAAGCTTCAACAGCTTTTCGAATATATTCAAATTGGGGAACTAGATCATCGGGTGCTTCAGCTCTATTAGCCTTATATTCTTTAAAAATTTCATTTCTAAAATTTTTTCTAGCGCTGTCAAATATAACTGCAAAATGTGTAGGCTTAAACTTTCCTTCGCCTTTTTTGACATCTTCTAAAAGCTTAAATAACATTGAACAAAAACCACTCACGGCACCAGTAGGCAAACCATCGCTTTTGCGTGATAATGGTGGTAGAGCATAGTATGCTCTAAAAATGTATCCTGAACCGTCAATTAGGTAATAATGATTTTTTTTGATTGTCTTCATTTTTAAATATATTAACTTAAAATTTACTACTTAAAATTACCTTTTATGAACAAAACCGCTTTAACTGTTGAAAAATTAAATAAAGTCTACAAAAACAAGCTCGGAAACACTAAAGCGCTCAACGATTTAAGCTTTGATGTTAATCAAGGAGAAATATTTGGTTTATTAGGTCCTAACGGTGCCGGTAAAACAACATTCTTGAGTATCTTGGCTGGAACAGTGATGAAATCATCTGGGCAAATTAATGTTTGGGGTTTTGATATTGATCAGAATCCTAGACAAGTGAGAGCATCGATAGGAATAGTTCCGCAAGAAGTAAATATTGATGCTTTTTTTAGCCCAAAAAAATTATTAGAACTTCAAGCTGGTCTCTATGGAGTTAAAAACAAAGATAGAATTACAGATTATATATTGAAAATGGTGTCTTTGGATAAGCAAGCTAATTCTTATTCGAGAACTTTGTCAGGTGGAATGAAAAGAAGATTGCTGATTGCTAAAGCTATGGTCCATCAACCCCCAATCTTAATATTAGATGAACCCACTGCAGGAGTAGATGTGGAACTAAGAGAAAATCTTTGGAAAAATGTTAAGGAACTAAATAAAATAGGTGTAACAATAATTCTAACTACTCATTATTTGTTAGAAGCTCAAGAAATGTGTGATCGGATTGCAATTATTAATCACGGTAACTTGATAGCTTTGGATACCACACAAAAATTACTTGAAAAAATAGAAAATAAGAAAATTACATTTAAATTTAATAATTCAATTTCCTCTGAAAAAATAGATTTAGGTAATTTGGACTATAAAATAATTAATGAGAATGAGGTTTTAATAGTTCAAAATAAAAAGAATATGAGTATTGGTAAAATTATAGAATTATTAAAAAAAAATAACCTCGATATTACTGATATTACTACTGATGATGGCGATATAGAGGATGTATTTAAGCAATTAACAAAAGAGTAGATTTTTGATTAAAAATGTTTAAGGTAATCATATGGAAATTGTAAACAAATTATCAGATATAAAAAATTTAAAAAAAATTTTGTTTGTTATTACAGGTTCTTTAATACTTGCGATATCCTCAAAAATTCAAACTCCTTTTAGCCCAGTTCCGGCAACAATGCAGACATTTGCAGTTGTGCTATTGGGTATGATTTTGGGCACCAAACTAGCTACAATTACAGTAGTATTATATTTATTTGAAGGGTTAATAGGCTTGCCAGTCTTTGCAAAAGGTGGTGGAGCAATATATTTTGCGGGTCCAACAAGTGGTTATTTATTCGGTTTTATTTTTGGAGCATTTATTGCGGGATATATAAAATCTTCAAATGGTTTTTCTAAAAACTTTTCATATCTAATATTATCTATAGCGAGCATGTATCTTTTTGGCTTAATTTGGTTATGGTTATTTATTGGTTTAGATAAAAGTTTTATGGAAATTTTTGCTTTGGGAGCAAAACCATTTTTGTTAATAGAATTTTATAAAATTCTCATACTGATCTTTGCTAGTAAATTTTTGTTAAATTTAAGAAATTTTATAATTTAAATCTATTTTGGTGATCTCTTAGATAAAATACGTTGAAGTGTTCTTCGATGCATTTTTAGTCTTCTTGCTGTTTCAGAAACGTTTCGATTACATAACTCATAAACTCTATGGATATGCTCCCATTTAACCCTATCAGCTGACATTGGGTTTTCAGGCGGTTTTGCCTTTGATTCGGGGGAGGCTAAAAGCGCTGCCTCCACATCATCAGCATCCACAGGTTTAGCCAGATAATCAATGGCACCTGCTTTGACTGCCGCTACAGCCGTAGGTATATTCCCGTAACCAGTCAGCATAACAATTCGACTATCTGCTTTATGTTTGTGGATCTCTTTAATAACGTCCAGTCCATTTCCATCCTCTAATCTCAAATCCACCACAGCGAAGCTAGGTAAAGCCATTTTTACAGCATTTATGCCCTCTTTTACGCTTTTGGCTTCTGTTATCTTGAACCCCTTCTTCTCCATAGCCCTAGCTAATCTAGATCTGAACGGATCATCATCGTCAACTAAGAGTAGTGAATTATCACTAAAATCTTTCAGCGTCAGGGCTGGTGGTTGCGTTGTAGAAGATCTCATGAGTTGAATATAGTTGTGAGCCAGCAGATTATCAACCGCTAAAAAATGAATTATTTTCTTTACATTAAGGTCAAAAAAACTTAAATCGCAATTAAATGAGCTTTTTTTATAATATTTTTTTAAATTTGTTCGCTGAAACAAAAAGAAAAAATTGGAGAGATGCAAAAATTTAGCACTGTAGAAGAACTTATAAATACTTTAAAGCCAGATCAACCTGTCTACTGCATAAGACCAGAGTCAATTAAAAAGAGTGTCAATTTTTTTAAATCAAATTTTCCTGGAACGATTCTTTACGCTGTCAAAACCAATCCAAATGAAAATGTTTTAAAACAGATTATAGCTAATGGAGTTGATCACTTCGATGTAGCGTCGTTAAATGAGATCAAGACTTTAAGAAAAATAAGTCAAGATGTGAAATTATTTTTTATGCATACGGTAAAAAGTAAGAAAGATATTTCAGAAGCTTATTTTAACTTTGGAATACGAGATTTTGCTTTAGACTCAAAAGATGAGCTTATTAAAATTTTAGAAGCAACTAATAATGCCAAAGACTTAAATCTTTTTGTCAGAATAGCGATATCTAATGAACATGCAGAAATTGATTTATCAAGAAAATTTGGTGCTGCTCCTAGTGAAGCTTTGGGTCTTGTAAGATTAAGTCGAGCACATAGTCAAAAACTAGGAATTAGCTTTCATGTTGGTTCGCAGTGTATGCATAAAATTTCTTTTACAAAAGGTATTGCTGAAATTGGTAATATAATTAAAAAAACAAAAATTATACCTGACACAATAAATGTAGGCGGAGGATTTCCTTCTGTTTATCCTGATTTAAATCCAGAGCCATTAAGCCACTATATTGAAGAAATCAAAACTGCACTCAATAATTTGAAACTAGAAAAATTACCCAATATAATTTGTGAGCCCGGTAGAGCAATCGTAGCTGAAAGTGGATCAACGATAGTTAAAGTTAATTTAAAGAAAAAAAATAAACTTTACATCAACGATGGAACTTACGGCACTTTATTTGATGCTGGTGTTCCAAACTTTGTAATGCCAACAAAAATGATTAGCAATGGGCGAATGCAATCTAAAAAATTAACGGCTTTTTCTTTTTATGGACCTACTTGTGATAGTTTGGATTACATGAAAGGACCTTTTCTTTTACCAAATAATATTAAAGAAGGCGACTATATTGAAATTGGTCAATTAGGAGCATATGGATTAACATTTAGAACTGATTTTAATGGTTTTTATTCCAATAATATTTGTGAAGTTTCTGATAAGCCAATTTTATCAATGTATGATTTAGAGTATAAGCAACTTAACTTCCAAGTTGCCTAATTTCAAAATGACCGACAAAAGCCAAAGAACAGAGAATAATAAAAGCTCGTTCTTAAAAAAACCAGTTGAACATATTGATATTAAAAGCTTTGACGCTAGACAAATAATAGACTCGATGAGTAAAATGTCATTCACTTCTCGTGATACAGCTAAAGCAGCTAAAATTTATAATGAAATGCTAAAAAGCAAAGACTGCACGATCTTTTTAACTATAGCAGGTTCAACTTCTGCTGCGGGTTGTATGAATCTTTATTCAGATTTAGTCAAATACAATATGGTGGATGCTATAGTTTCTACAGGTGCTTCTATCATCGATATGGATTTTTTTGAGGCTTTAGGTTTCAAACACTACCAAGGAGATCAATTTCAAAATGATAATGTATTAAGAGACAATTATATCGATCGAATTTATGATACTTATATAGATGAAGAAGATTTACAAAAATGCGACAAGACTATTTGTGAAATTGCAAACACACTTAAACCAAAATCATATACCTCTAGAGAGTTTATAAAAGAACTTGGAAAATATCTTAAAAAACACGCTAAAAAGAAGGGTTCTTTAATAGAGATGGCTTATGATCATAATGTTCCTATATTCTGCCCTGCTTTTACAGATAGTTCTGCCGGATTTGGTTTAGTGATGCATCAAGAGCAAAACCCTAACAATCATATTACAATCGATAGCATAAGAGAATTTAGAGAATTAACCGAAATTAAGTTAAAATCTAAAGACTCTGGATTGCTGATGATAGGTGGTGGTGTTCCAAAGAATTTCGTTCAAGACACTGTCGTTTGTGCTGAATTGTTAGGTAAAAATGTTGATATGCATAAATATGCTATTCAAATTACCGTAGCTGATACTAGAGACGGTGCATGCAGCAGTTCAACTTTAAAAGAAGCAAGCTCTTGGGGCAAGGTTGATACAACTATGGAGCAAATGGTTTTTGCAGAAGCTACCAGCGTGCTACCATTGATTGCTAGTGATGCTTATCATCGAAAACATTGGGAACAAAGACAGCGTAAAAATTTCCAAAATTTATTTAGTAAATGATGTTCTTAGACCAAAAAAAAGGATTTTTGGGATATGATGCTCTGTATCAAACAAAACCAAAAATTGTAGTTGTGCCATTTGGTTTAGAAAAAACTGTAAGTTATGGTAAAGGAACTAAAAATGGACCTCAAGAAATTATTAAAGCTTCACACCAAGTAGAATTATTCGATGAAGAACTTAATAAAGAACCATATAGAGAAATTGGGATCCAAACTTTAAAACCGTTTAAAATTAAAAATAAAATTATAGATGCTTTAAATCAAATAGCCGAGATAAATAATAATATTATAGAAAGTAAAAAGATTCCAATTATTCTTGGTGGTGAACACTCTATAACACCAGGTTCAATTAAACCTTTTTCTAAAAAGTTGAAAAGACTTACATTAGTGCACTTTGACGCGCATGCTGATTTAAGAGATGAATATGAAGGTGAGAAAAATTCACATGCATCGGCAATCAAAAGATGTCTGGACTATAATAATATTGATATTATTTCAATCGGCATAAGAAACCTTTCAAAGAACGAGATGAGATATTATGAAAATAATAAAAATAGAGTTAAAATTTTTTGGGCAAATAATAAAAAAAATTGGGATCTACCGGAACTTTATAAAAACCTTAAACAAAAAAATGTTTATATTACTTTTGATGTTGACGCCTTTGATGCTAGCATTATGCCGGCAACAGGAACACCTGAGCCTGGAGGATTATTTTGGGATGAAACACTTCAAATTTTAAAAAATGTTTGCAAAATATCTAATGTAGTCGGTGGAGATATTGTTGAACTTTCCCCTATAAAAAATTTTGATGCCTATAATTTCTTAGTTGCTAAATTAGTTTATAAAATTATTTCTTATATATTTGAATTTAAAAAAGAGATTTGAATGAAGTAGTTTGCCAAGTAATAACAACTTTGGCTCCTTGTTTTTGCTCTAAATTGCTAAAGTGTAAATTTGCACCTAATTTTTCTAAAAGAGTTTTTCCTAAAAAAGTTCCTAGCCCTAAACCAGATTTATTCTGGATACCCAAGTTACCTGAGGTAGATTTAAGATATGGATCGCCTATTGAATTTATAACATCACTTTGAAATCCTGGACCATCATCGCTTATAATAATCATAATTTGTTTATTATTTGTTATTAAATTAATATAAACATGTTCATTGGAAAATTTTACTGCATTCCCAATAAAATTTCTCAAACCATAAATTAATTCAGGTATTTTTTTTATTGTAATTTTATTATGATCTTGCTCAAGATCTAAGTGAATTTTTTTGGAAGTTGTTTCTTCATAAGACTTAATGATCTCACTTAATATTTGCTCTAAATTAACTTGGTCAAGGAATTGATCATTCAATAATTCATTTTGTGAAATTGCTTTAAGAATTTTTTTACAGCGTTCTGTCTGACTAATTAATAAATCAATATCTTTCAATACATTTTTATTACCTGATAATTCTTTTTTGAGTTCGGCAGCGATAACATTTATGGTTGATAAAGGCGTGCCTAAAGAATGTGCTGCTGCTGCTGCCTGGCTACCTAAAGAATACACTTCATGCTCATTTGCAATTAATTCTTGTAATTTACTAAATGCTTTGTCTCTTTTTTTAGTTTCTAGTGAGAAACGTACACCAAAATAACTTAAAAAGATTAAACAGATAAAAACAGATAAAAATATACCAAGTATGAAAATTTTAGGCATATTAAATCCGTAAAGATTAGATCCTGGAAGGGGTTGGTGAAAATAAGTTAACATTATTAAACTGAAAATTGTCACTAATACCATGATTGCAGTAGCTCTTACACTCAGAAAAGTTGAAGACACAATAGAAGGTACAATTATTAAAATCAAAAATGGATTTAAAATTCCTCCAGTCAAATAAAGTAAAAATGATATTTGTGTTAAATCAAAAAGCAAAATGAAAATTGAAATTTTTTCACTAATAATATTTTGTTTAAATTGAAACAAAATAAATAAGTTTGTTAAAATACCCAATCCAATTATTCCGAGCAGCAATAACAAAGGAAGATCGAAACCAATTAAATAAAACACTGTCAATATTGTTAAAATTTGACCTATGTGAGCAATCCATCTTAGATTTAATAGGGTTTTCTTATCTAGGTGAAGTATATCTTCAACCTTAAAAAAATTAGATAACTTCATTTTGATTTAAATGTCTAAGTTTACTACCTCTAGAGCATTATTAATGATAAAATCTTTTCTAGGCGCCACTTCATCACCCATCAATATGTCGATGATTTTTTGATCCTCTTTTGATGCTTCTTTTTTGCCTTTTGAGTATTGAACTTTTAACAAAGTCCGATTTTCTGGGTCAAGTGTTGTATTCCACAGTTCTTCAGGATTCATTTCACCCAAACCTTTGAACCGTTGAATAGTTATTTTCTTTTTTTGTTCTTCTATAAATTTTTTATATTCTCCCGAACTTTTTTTAACAGTTTTAAGATTAATATCAGAAGAACTAATAATTTTATCCTCTAGTTCACTGTCATCTTTGACATAAAAGCTCTTACTACCTTTTGTAATTTTAAATAATGGAGGTTGTGCAAGATATAAATGTCCTCCCTCTATAAGTTGATTAAATGGATGATTGTTAAAAAATGTTAACAAAAGAGTTCTTATATGTGAACCATCCACATCAGCATCAGTCATAATAATTATTTTATCATAGCGAAGATTTTCTAAATTAAAATTTTTAGAGCCAGTACCAAGCGCGTTTATAAGAGTAACTATTTCATTAGACGACATCATTTTTGATAGTATTTTCGTTTCATTGTCTATGCCATTTCCATTTTTTTTTCCATTTTTTACATAAGTATTTAAAATTTTTCCTCTCAAAGGTAACACTGCTTGAAATTCTCTGTTCCTTCCTTGTTTTGCTGATCCGCCCGCTGAGTCTCCCTCAACAATAAATAGTTCGGTCCCCTCTTTCTTTGATATTTGACAATCTGCTAACTTTCCAGGTAAGCCTGTGAGCTCAAACGAGCCTTTTCTTCTGACGTTATCACGTGCTTTTCTAGCAACATCACGTGCGACAGCAGCTTGAATAATTTTTTCTAATACTGCTTTTGATACTGATGGATTTTGATCAAACCAAGTCGAAATTTTTTCGCTAACTATAGTTTCTACTACATTTCGAACTTCAGATGAAACTAGTTTATCTTTTGTTTGTGATGAAAATTTAGGGTCCGGCATTTTAATTGAAACAATTGCGGTCAAACCCTCTTTAACATCATCACCCGAGATATTTACTTTGTTTTTTTTAGTTAAATTATTATCATCAGCATACTTATTGATTATTCTAGTTAAAGCAGTTCTAAATCCTAGCAGATGGGTGCCCCCGTCTTTTTGATTAATATTATTTGTAAAAGCTAAAACATCTTCGGAAAAACCAGCGTTCCACTCTAAGGCACATTCAATATTAATATCTTGTTTGTTTCCAGAAATAAAAATTGGATTTTTGAAAACAACTTTCTCATTTTTGTTTATGAGTTGAGGTTTTTTTTGGTTAATATAATTTACAAATTCTAAAATTCCTCCATCATATTTATATGAAAATTCTTTTGTTTTTGCTGCCGTTTCATCAACTAATTTAATAATTATACCTTTATTTAAAAAAGCAAGTTCTTGTAGTCTTTTTTGAATAACAAAAGAGCTATATTTAATTGAAGAAAAAATTTCTTTAGAAGCAAGAAAATTAATTTTTGTGCCTGTTTTTTTTGTTTTACCTATAACTTTGAGTGATTTTTTTGTATTACCATTTTCAAATGAAATTGAGTATTCTTTACCATCTCGGTAAATTGTTAAGTCTAAATTTTCAGATAAGGCATTAACTACCGATACGCCTACGCCGTGTAATCCTCCAGAAACTTTGTATGAATCATGGTCAAATTTACCTCCAGCATGAAGTTGGGTCATTATTACTTCCGCTGCTGGTTTTTTTTCAGATTTGTGTATGTCTATCGGTATTCCTCTACCATCATCTTCTACTGAAACAGAATTGTTTTTATGCAAAGTGACAAAAATATTTTTACAATGTCCTGCCAATGCTTCATCGACAGAGTTATCGACGACTTCAAAAACCATATGGTGTAGACCAGATCCATCATCTGTATCGCCTATGTACATGCCAGGTCTTTTACGAACGGCATCTAAGCCTTTTAAGACTTTGATCGAGTCTGCGCTATAATTTTTTTCTTTCAAACTTTGTTTTTTATCTGAATTAACCATTTTTGGAATTATTTATTATATCACTTTTCACCTATTAAATAAAATCAACCGATTACGAGCAGTCTAATAAGGGTTATATATCAACACTAATAAGATCAAATTATAAAAAAAAATCTAAAATGATTAAATTTTAAATTTTCATCGGCATTAAAACAAAAAATGAACTTTTGTCTTTAGCATCCTCAATTAAAGCAGGTGACGAGGAGTCCAAAAAATTCATCTTGATGTTGGTATCTTGAATTTGAGAAGCAATTTCTAACAAATATCTTGAGTTGAAACTGATTTCCAAAGGATCGTTTTTGTAATTTACATCAATAATTTCATTTCCTTCTCCCGTATTCGCACTATTTACTGACAGCTCGATCTTATCTTTTTCTACTTTTAGTCTAATCCCTTCCTTTTTATCTAACGAAACCGAAATAACTCTTTCAATCGCATCATTAAATTTAGTCATAGAAGCAATTAACGTATTGTTGTTATTTTTTGGTACAACTTGACGATAATCAGGAAATTTTCCATCAATAACCTTTGAGGTAAGAGTTGTATTTTTAATCTTAAATTTAATCTTGTTATCTGAAAAAAATATTTTAACTATTTCATTTTTGTCGTCGATTAATTGAATTAGTTGGAAAACTGTTTTTTTAGGCAAAATAAATGGAGTAAAACTTTTTTTGGTTGCTATTTCAATACTGCTAAAAGATAGTCGATGCCCATCAGTAGAGGCTGATGCTAAAAAAACTTTTCCATTCTTTTCAATTTCATGAAAAAAAACACCATTCAAATAATGCCGACTATCATCATTAGACATTGATATTTTTGTTTTATTAAGCAACTTTAAAAGTTCAGTGCTTTTAAGTTCAAGATTATTATCATTCACATCCTCCGCAAAATTTGGAAAATTTTCAGGAGATAAACATAACAATTGGTATTTAGAATTTTCACAATTTATACCTAACTTATTATTTGTTTTCATTTCGAATATAATTTTACTATCCGCGGGACTTTTTCTAATCACATCATAAAGAATAGACGCAGAAGTAGTTGTTGAACCATCTTGATCAACAGAAACATCGCTGATTTCATCTGTAAAAAGAATCTCTAAATCAGTAGCTTTAATAGTAAGTTTTTTATTTAATACTGAAATCAAGACATTAGATAAAATAGGCAAAGTATTTTTTCGTTCCACTACTCCTTGCAAACCACTGAGTGATTTTAAAATTACTTCTCTATTTATGGAAAACTTCATTCAACTAATGTTCTAAAAGCAAAGTCTTGATTTTGTTTACATCATTTTTAATTTCATCGTTCTGTTCATAAAACTTGTTTATAGTTTTAACAGCATGAATTACTGTGGTGTGATCACGATTGGCAAACCTTCGTCCAATTTCAGGCAAAGATCTCGTCGTTAATTGTTTAGACAAATACATCGCAATTTGTCTAGGCCTAGCAAGTGGTCTTGATCGTCGTTGTGACAACATATCATTTAGAGTTAAGTCATAATATTTTGCAACAACCGTTTGTATTTTATCAATGGTTAATACTTTTGTTTGATTATAGACATCTTTAATAATCTGCTTGCATTCATTTATAGATAAATCTTTTTTATGAACTCTACTAAAAGTTAAAATACGATTTAAAACCCCAATAAGTTCTCTTATATTAGTTGTTACCTCATTAGCTAAATAATTAAGTATATCGTCTGAAATAGTTACACTTTCTTTGAATTCGTTTTGATAGTTCGCAATTCTATTAATTAATATTTTTTTCTTTAACTCAAGATCAGGTGGTGAAATATCTACCACTAAACCTCCTGACAATCTGGATTTAATTCTTTCTTGAACCTTTTCAAGTTGATTCGGAGACCTGTCTGCTGAAACAATTATTTGTGAATTTTTTTCAATTAAGCTATTAAATGTATGAAAAAATTCTTCTTGTAGACCTTCTTTTCCTCTTAAAAACTGTATGTCGTCAATTATAAATACTGCTGACTTTCTAATCAGATCTTTAAAATTTAACATGTCATTTTTTTTAATTGATTTAATAAAATGATACATAAATCGCTCCGCTGAAATAAACATGACATTTGATCGATCTTTTAACTCTAATCCAATAGCATTAAGTAAATGAGTTTTTCCAAGTCCAACCCCACCATAAATATAAAGCGGATTATATTGATTCAAATTTTCACATATGCGTTTAGCAGAATTCAGAGCGATTTTATTACTTTCACCCTCGATGAAGTTATCAAAGTTAAGTTTTGGATTAAGTCGATTATAGTTGATTGAAGAACTTTCGATGTCTCTAACATTTGCCTTGAATGGTTGATGTAAATGTTCGGTGTTTCTAAGATCTTCTGCAACTTTAAATTCAATTCTATTGATACTTTGCTTATTTTTCTTAATTTCTTCTAAGATTTTATCTAGGTATCTTGAAACAATCCAATCTCTAAAGAATTTTGTCGGTACCTCTAGCACTAAATAATCATGATATTCATTAATGAGGGAGAGCTTGCTTAACCAGCTATTATATATCTCTAAACCAAAATTTTTTTGGAAGCTTAATTGCACTTGACTCCAGTTAATTATGCTTTCTTCCTCAAGTACAAAGTTGTTTTTTGATAAATTATTAGAATTCATTTGAGGAATCCACATCTAAACCTAAAAAAAAAATTATCAATAACCTTTTAAGGGAAAAACAAAAAATAAATGTAAGTCTTTTTAACCTGAAATAGAATTCTGCAACTAAAAAAAATAATTAACTAGATCTAGTTTTAAAAACATAAAAAAAAATTAATATGTGTTCGAAATTTATTTTGAATCAACTTCGAATTGTTATTTTTTTAAGTTATGGATTTTTTTTGAAACTCTGCTTACTTTACGTGCTGCGGCTTTTTTACTTATAGTACCGTGTTTTGCAACTTGCATGAGAATTGATTGAAATTCTGGGTAGTATTTTTTTGCGTCTGCGGAAGTTTTGCTGTTTAGAAGTTTGTCCATTTTTTTTAGTGCAGCTCGATATTTGCTTTTACGTATTTTATTTACGCTAGTTTGCTTGACTACTCTTCTAAGTCTTTTTATTGCTGCAGATTTATTTGGCATCGCCGAATATATATATATTTATAATTAAGTGGTCAACTTCATTTATGTTGGCAATTTTGACAATAAAAAGTCGATCGCCCAGCAATAATAATTTTGGATATTTTGTGCTTGCAGCTTTTGGTCACACATCTCTCTTTTTCTCTAGAATAGACATTAAATTCTCTTTGAAATTTACCTTTTTGACCTTCACTATTTGTGTAGTTTTTTATCGAGGATCCTCCAAGTCGTATTGATTTTTTTAGTACACTTTTTGAGAAATAAATTATTTTTTTTATTTCAGTTGGGGTTATTGTTGAACATTTTCGCTGAGGGTGGATTTTGCTTTTAAACAATATTTCGCTTGCATAAATATTGCCAATCCCTCCAACGAAAGATTGATCTAACAACATGTTTTTAATATTTTTATTTTTAGCTTTTAAGTAATCTGAACAATAATTAGAATTAAATTTTTTTGATAATGGATCTGGTCCAATTTTAACTAGATGATTATCTGTCAGAAGATTTCGTGAATGAATTAGTTTTATAAAACCAAATTTTCTAATATCATTATAAATTAATATTGTCTTATTTTGAAAAGTTATGACTAAATGATCATGTTTCTGGAGTCTTTGGGTAATTTGATAAAAAAAACTAGTTCGATGCAATATTTGATATTTATCAAGTACTAAGTATTTGCCGGTCATTCCAAAATGCGTCATGAGGTTTAAGTCATCGGTAAATCTAACTAAAATAAACTTTGCATTTCTTTCTATTTTCAAAATTTTTTTTCCAATCAATTTTTTTAGTTGATTTTGAATAGTATATCTCAGTTTCTTATTTAAAATTTCTACTTTTGAAACCTTTTGATTAACTAGATATTTTATCAGTGTTTTTTTTACTATTTCTACTTCTGGTAATTCTGGCATAAATATGTGATTATTTTATAAAATGAAATTTAACAACACAAATAAAACACAGTATGTGGATCAGGTATTTTCACGTGTTCATGAAAAATATGATCTTATGAATGATGTCCTTTCTTTTGGAGTTCATCGACTTTGGAAAGATGAATTAATACAATGGATGAATCCAG
>Ga0255784_10001222_pt1 | contig 20912 bp, 23 predicted proteins | sample 101ome_14_FD_179982 | JGI IMG/M metagenome (GOLD analysis project Ga0255784, IMG submission 179982) | Coastal salt marsh microbial communities from the Groves Creek Marsh, Skidaway Island, Georgia - 101403AT metaG (version 2) | ecosystem: Environmental > Aquatic > Marine > Intertidal zone >...
TTTCATTGTTTCAGAGCATCCAGGTAGAACTATTGACAGAAAGACAACTAAACAAATCCTATATAACAGCACTCAACGCTCCTGTTTATTTAGATTGACAATCTCAGCTAAGCCTTGATTTTGCTTTCACAGCCGATGATGGCTACCCCTACCTTCCGCGCCAGTGAAAGGCAAGCACCCAATCTAAATATACGGCGGGGCGCCATTGCTATAACAGTGGGGGCGTCACTCAAGGCAAGCCTTTGCGTTGTTCAATATATGTGACAGGATAACTTATGAGGAGGTCCGCTAATGAAGCCAATAAGCTTAAAAAACTTTGCCAAGATGGCAGTTAAGGCAGGCGATGTAATTTACAGCGTCAACGATGCCAGTCATAGCGTCTATTTAGTACATAGTGGCTCAGTTCAGATAGAAAGCAAACAGGGAATGGTCCTCGGCGTTTTAAACGAAGGTGAATTATTTGGCGAAGTTGGCCTCATCACCTCAGAACCAAGAACCGTTACTGTGAGAGCAAAGACTAACGCGATGCTCATCAAGCTGGATGAGCCGATATTTCGGGCAAAAATGGCTCAAGCTGACCCAATATGCAATGCAATCATTCGAGGACTTGCTTTGAGGATTAGTGATGCAAATGCACTTGCAGAAAAATATTGGAGGGAATTGAATATCTATAAGTCTATCGACGGTAGCTAGCCAATTTTAGTCAACCAAAAGTCTCTACGCACAAATCATAACTTCTGTCTCGTTTGTCTCGTTGACTTTCCCCTGCCTTTTGAACAACCTGTCAATGGTTCGTTCAGGAGGATTCGGTGTCCCATTTAACAAAAGAACAAATCGACTTGTACAATCGTGACGGCTTCATTGCTCCGATTGATATCTATTCACGGGAAGAGGCTGCAGCAATCAGGCAAGAACTTGAAGGTTTGGAAGCATCGTATCCAGAAGCAGTAACTGGTCGCAACCGCAATAACGTTCATTATGTAACTTCACTTTTTGACAAAATCGTTCACAATCCCGACATTCTTGATGCTGTCGAAACCCTCGTCGGCAAAGATTTCTTAGTTGGTGGAACTACATTGTTCATCAAAGAACCAGAGCAGCGAGGGTTCATAAGCTGGCATCAGGATGCACGTTACATAGGATTGGAACCAGAAAATTGGGTAACTGCTTGGCTGGCTTTGTCCGATGTCACAACCGAAAACGGTTGTATGTATATGTGGCCTGGCAGTCATTTAGAAGGCGCCCGCGAACACTTGGATACTTTTGACGAGGAGAATCTTCTTACTCGCGGACAAACTGTTCAAAATGTTCCAACAAACGATACAATTCCAGTTGCACTCAAAGCAGGTCAATTATCCCTACACCACCCGTGGGTTGTCCACGGCTCTGGCCATAATAGCTCCAAAAGCCGTCGAATTGGCTTCGCTATTCAGTCATACATCGGGACAAACGTAGATTCTGTGTACGGAAAAATATTTGTCCAACAAGCACGAGGCTCAGACACTTATAGATACCATCAACATACCCCCCGGCCATCGTCCGTTATGGCCGAGCAAGATGTCGAATTTCGCGACAAAGCAAATGAGGCGCTGAAAGCAATATTTTATCGTGGCGCCAAAAAAATAGGAAAATATTAGGTTTCTTGAATTGCCCTACCGACTGCCAAACTGAACCTAACCGTTTCCTCCCAAATTCGGCTAGCCTTTGTGCTGGTCTTGTTTTTTCGTAAATTCAGACTACCTAAGAAGCGGGCTGTGCGGCACCAGCTGTCAAATCAGGACACCAAACCGCCCTACTACTTACAATACTTGGTTCACCGTGGTTTTGTTGTTGAGTTAAACATCTCATAACCATTTTGAGCCTGTAAACACAGGCTCAAAATTCAGCCTTTATAGCAAACAACTAATATTCGAGGTAAGTAAGATGCAACATCGCGTTCCAAGTGATTTTTCTGACAGGTTTGCGTTAGCTGTAACAATGTTTTTTAGGTGGTTCGCTGACACCTTCTTCGCAAAACGCTACGGCCACAGAGCGGTTGTGTTAGAGACTGTTGCTGGAGTTCCTGGGATGGTTGCTGGGATGTGGAGTCATCTAAGCTCTCTGAGGAGAATGAAACAAGATAACAGGGGCTGGATAAAGACTTTGCTCGATGAGGCAGAAAATGAGCGCATGCATTTGATGATTTTTATTGAAATCGCCAAACCGAACTCTTTGGAGAGGGCTATCGTTCTATTAGCCCAATTCTTTTTTTGGCATTTCTACTTCATTCTGTACGTATTTTTCCCAAAAGCAGCCCACCGTATGGTTGGTTATTTCGAAGAGCAGGCTGTAATTAGTTACACAGAATACCTAGAACAAATAGACGCGGGCAAAACCGCTAACATTGATGCGCCAGATATTGCAAAAGACTATTATGGGCTGGCTAAGACAGCTAAACTCAGAGATGTCATAATTGCTGTTAGGCAAGATGAACAAGGACATAGCGACACCAATCACGAAATGGCGGACGCTTTGGCAAAAGGGTAAGCTATTTTAACTGTTTAAAAATTTCTTATAGACGCAATCGAGAAATTCCAATGACTCGCATTATTCTGATATCCATCTTTCTAAACCTGTTCAGCCAGATAGCTTGGGCGCACAAGTGCGTTTTAAATGGCAATACTGCGGCTGAAATTACTGCTTACAACTCTTGTAAGAATGACCTTGCAACTGGCACTGCTGGACACGAAGACCAAAAGTTACGAGAGCAGGTTGTTGCATTAGAAAGAGAAAATGAATTTCTTGAGCGGAGGCTTCTCATGCTCAGAGAACGGTTGCTTAACTTACTCAGGTTAACTGACTAGGACTTCATGCCTTGTTGTCTGGCACCACAGTCTTTGCCTCCATCGAAATACATGATGGCGCCCCATTGCTATAACAGTGGGGCAGTATTACCGATTTAGCCATAAAATGACTTCACCACACGAGGATAAACCTTCCACATTGTGCTGCCCGCCAAATTCTATGGCTTGTTGGCGAACGTATTCATCCACTTAGGGTATTGAAAATATCGCACCAATCAAAATACTCGACTTCACTAGATTTTTATAATTATCAGAACAGCCAAAACAATAGTTATCAAAACCCAATACCAAGTCTTGATAAGAGGTTGTTTGGCGCTATTCAACAACTGTTTGCGTCTGATTTTAATCTGCCTAAATTTGCTAAACTCTCTGCTATGAATCCTTTTCATGGCAACACGCTTAGCTCTTATCGGAAGTGCGCTCAGTTTTTCACTGACTAATGCAAAGTCTTTTTCGTTTTCATTCAAAAGCTTCAGAAGAACAGAGTCATATTCATCAGCCATTTGCTGATTGGAAAAATCAGTGTTTAAAACTAAAGTGGAAAACTCCTCTGAGCCTGTGTTGAGAATGTAACAATATTTAAATTGTTCTAAAAATATTCTTTTGACTGGAAATGACTCAATCTTTCCAATGACTTCTAGTGCTTTTTTGTAATCATTTGCAGTCATCGCAAAAAGAACCATTAATAATGGCTCCGCAATTTCCTTTGCCCTATCCCTACCAAACACCAATGAGGCTGAGACAGAAACAGCAGCGTTATTGGCCCATTGCTCTAGTTGCTCTATTTGGGTGGACTTGGCATTTTCGACCATCTTTAATACATCTTCCTAAATTATAGCAAGTTAACAAAAACAAAGCAGTGGTAACTGATTACGATACACTAAAATTAACGAGTTCTTAAGCTATCTTAACCAAGGCATCCCTTTATGCACCCTGCCAGCTCAATATGTGCAGCGGCATACCTATGTCCCGTTTTATGAAAACTTTTACGCAAACGCATTTAGTTACAAGCCTCAAAATTACCGCAGTCCAACCATAAACTGGTCATATTGCGCTACCATTATTGAAGGTGAACCTAACTCTTTCCTCCCCAAACTCGGCCAGACTTTGCGCTGGCCTTATTTTGTGGCAAGATTTTTAGACCAAACAAGGAGAGAAAGATGAAGTTTTTATTTTTAGGAAAATACTCAAATGCTGGCCTTGCTGGATTTTTGAAAAATCCAGAAGATGACAGGCGTGCTGCAATTTCTGCGATGGTAGAAAAATCAGGTGGTAATTTTATTGACCTGCAATTCCTTAGGGGGAAATACGACATCGCGGTTGTTGCGGAGGTTTCGAGCTTCGAAGATGCAGCAGCTGTGAAAGTTTTGGTGGCTGCATCAGGGGCTTTAGACGAATTGGAGATGCTCGAATATATTGATATGAATGACATAGCTGGTCGAGCAAACAAAATAACCGGTGCATATCGCGCACCTGGTGCTTAAATGATGAATTAACGTTGTTATAGTGAGGCCAGCCTTCGCGCCGGCCTTATTTTATGGCAGATTTTTTTGAAACAAATACTGGCAGATACGTAATTGAACTCTGAAAAATCTAATTTTTATTGTGAAGTGTTAGTGGTTGGCGGTGGCCTTGCCGCACTCTCTGCCGCAATCAGCGCGGCAGATAATGGAGCCACTGTCCTTCTAATCAACAAGGGTATTACCGGAAATTCTGGCTCTTCGGCCAAGGCTGCTGGGATTTTGGCTGCAGCTTTTGGCCACGGTGACTTAGAAACCCGCCCTGTGCCGGACACTCCCAACCAGCACGCCCATGACACACTTGAAGTTGGTTATCACATTGGTGACCCTGAACTTGTAAATTTTGTTACCAAACAGGCAACCTCTGCAGTCCGATGGTTGGAAAGCCTAGGCGTCGAATTTAGCCGAGCAGAAGATAATGGCTACATTCAGTTGAACGCTCCGGGAAACTCCTGCCCAAGAGCCGTTTCAGCAATTGGAGGTGGCCAGGCGATTGTGTCAGCTTTGCTCTGTCAAGCAAAAGCTCGAGGAGTGATGTTTTTAGATAGGACAATTGTAAGAGACATCAAGCCAATCGAGGGGCACCAGTTTTTAGTGACGCTTCAAGGTCACCAAACGATTACAATAGCTGCTGGCGCCGCTGTTCTAGCTGCCGGGGGGGCAACAGGTCTTTTTCCAACTGTTAGTGGTGACGAAGGTAATATCGGCACCAGCATAATGCTTGGCTATGATATCGGGGCAGCACTCAAAAATTTGGAATTTATAGAATTTACGCTTATCTACCGCGTTAAGTCGAAAATACTTCGTATTGCAGGCATGGCTCCATTTCTATCAAGGGGCGGAAAGCTAACAAACAGCCTTGGCGAAGACCTCTTAGAGCTTCATTTTCCAAATAAGAAATCTGAACAAATCGGTCGCGCGGAAGTTCTGCGATTGGTTGAACAAGAAATTTTCAGTAACAAAGGGCCAATTTACCTAGATTGCACTCATTTCTCGGACCTTACGTGGAAGGAATTTGAGGGCAGTCAAGGCACCACAACCCTGGATAAGTTAACTGAAGCTGGCTGCGACTACCGAACCGAAAAGATAGAGGTCATACCTGCAGCCCACTCTGTTTTGGCAGGCATTGTGATAGACAATAACGCCCAAACTTCAATACCCGGTGTTTTTGCTGCTGGAGAGAATGCAACTGGAATCCACGGAGCGGGTCGGCTGAGCGGCAATGGCCTAACAGCTTGTGTTGTTATGGGGCGAACTGCGGGATTAAACGCTATTGGTTATGCTAGAAATGCGCAGCGCCAGCGCCAGAGTGTTGTGGCTCAAAAAGCTCTCAGCTCCGAGCAGCTGAATAGGTCGTTGAACATTATTGAAGGACAAAGCCAGGCCTTAAATAGCAATATTGAGATTAAAGCATTGATGGACAGAGTTAAAAATATTGTAGGCAATAATTTAGGCATTATAAGAAATGAGTTGAGCCTAACCGAAGGCCAAAAACAGCTCTCCAAATTGTGGCTTGAAATTAAAGACCTTGGTGAACAAAACAGGGACGTCTTCGAGTTAAAGCAAATGGCACGGTTGGCGAATCTTATGATAGAAGCAGCTTCCCGGCGCACTGAAAGCCGAGGCGTTCAGTTCCGGTCTGACTTCAACGCACTGGATGATGCTTGGGCAAAGACTCAAACCCTAATTAAGGATTGAATTTACACACCCTAATTACCACGGTGGTGGTCTGAAAAGGCCTCTGTCCAAGTGCTATCTTTTGCTGTTGGCTATTCCATCTTGCATGCCAGTAAGAATGCCTTCGAAAGCCCGCCATCTAATGTTATGGTGGGGCGCACCATTGTTATAATAGTCACATAGTTTTTTTATTAGGTTTGCAGTGGAGAAACTTAGAGTAACGGCTCATTCCCCATTGCAAACGATGTGTATTAAGGTTTTATGTACGTGAACCCTTGTTGCTGAAGGTGACTAAGCTCCGCAACGCCGCTGGGAACAATATCTTCCTCAAAAACGTCATACAGGTCCTTTCCAGGATTTAGTTTTTTACCTTTCAGCGTGTTAGCGCAAACACTGAATGCAACATTTTGCGATTTTAGGTTGGCGATATTGCTTTGAAGTTTATCATTTGACTTTGCGCTTTGAAGCAAGCCTATGCCGTTTCCATGAATAACCACTTTTATCTCCGTATTTGTGGCTCCAACGGCATTGATGTGATTCTGAATATTACGCATTGCGCCAAGATATTTCTTATCCCCATCACCACCAGGATAGTTGATATGGTATGCAACTTTTTGTTTGCCATACCGTTCGCTTGCTTCGGCACTAATTCCAGCTAATCCAATGCTAAAGCAGGCAACTAACGCAAGAAATAATTTTTTAAGCATTTATTCCTCCATGATATATGTTATTTTTACTATGTTTTAGCCTACATCATGAGTATTCGCCGGACAAAGGATTTTTTAACATCAAAATTATTTTCTTAACTAAAAAACAAATAGCAGAATGATTTTTTACATAGCGTTAGTTTTTGATAAGAAAGTCCCATAAATGATGACAGCCTTTGCGCTGGAGTTTTTGTATGGCAACGTATTGCAAGTTATTGGTTGGGATATAAATAACAAAAAATATTTTGGGAGGATTAAATGGACGGCGTGATGGACCTCAGCTCTGAAACTTTTAACCAATTGGAAAACATTCCAACGGCGGCCGGCAGAGGCTGGTTAGCGTCGAACTTGAAAAGAGATGACTGGACAGTAAAACTCTCGGACAGCGCATTCAAAGAGATTGCGACAATGGCAGATGAAATGCGTTCAAAGCCATTGCCAACACTCCTCAGGAACCCTCAACAGTTCGAAATACCGGGCTTGAGTGCTGCCTACAGGAAAGCAAAACATATCTGTGACAATGGTCTTGGGTTTGCAGTTATCGACAAGTTCCCCCTAGACAAGTTTGATATAGACCAAATGGTTGACATTTATTGGACACTTGGCCAGTTGATGGGACAAAACGTTGCCCAGAAATGGGACGGCACCATGATTTATGACGTTACCGATACTGGTAAAAAGTTCGGTTATGGCGTGCGAGGCTCCGCAACAAACGTTGAGTTAGTTTTTCATACAGACAACGCGTTTGGCGTTACTGTTCCTGATTATGTTGGCCTGTTGTGCAAATATCCAGCAAAGGAAGGGGGCCTCAGCCGTTTTTGTAGCCTGTACACTGTTCACGAGCGGATGGAGGCTAAATTCCCAAAAGAACTAAAACGACTTTACCAGCCGGTTCACTTTGACCGTCAGGCAGAGCACAAACCTGGCGCTGAAAAAACATCTTTTGCACCAATGTTTACATGGCAGGACGGTAAATTGCGCTGCCGTGCAAACAGTTCTCTGGTGAGAAAAGGCTACCAGGTAGGCGGATTTGAAATGGACTCCCTGCTGAAAAATGCACTCGATTCTATTGATGAGGTCACAGCTTCAAGCGACCTCTGGATTGAAGCTCCCCTGTCACGAGGAGATGTACAATATCTCAATAACCATGAGCTGGGGCATTTTCGTACTGATTTTATTGACTATGACGAACCATCTAAAAAGCGTCATCTATTCAGGCTTTGGCACAGAGTGAGTGGTGGGCTGAATTATGACGGTTAATGTCTGGCCTAACTAATTGGTTTGTTGTCATCACCTCTAACGCGGCAAGTGGCGCCTTTAATAGCCACACTAACATCGGATAATTAGTTTTGAAAAACTGACTGCACAGCGGCGAAAATGATGCTATGACGTTGTGCCACCTCTTCGTGCGTTTCTCCATAACCACCTCCAATCGTGGTGGCGATTGGAACCTGCTGGTTCTTGAAATGAGACAAAACAACTTTATCTCTTTGATAAATACCGACTGAAGTCATTTTTAAAAGGCCAAGCTTATCATTGTTGTGAACGTCGACTGCAGCATCATAAAGTACCAAATCAGGCGCAAAACTAATGCGGTCCATTTCGATGAGACATTGAGCGAGCACAGACAGGTATTCCTCATCGCCAGAGCCTCTTAAGATTGGAAAGTCTAACTTGCTCTTGGCTTTCTTCGGGGGGTAGTTCTCAGCGCAATGGATTGAGCAGGTGAAAATGTCCCTGTCATTCGAGAGTATGCTTGCAGTTCCATCTCCCTGGTGTACATCACAATCCAAAATTAAAATTCTTTTTGCCAATTTCATAGCAATCAATGCACGGGCTGCATAAGCAAGGTCATTAAATACGCAAAAACCCGCACCAAAATCCCAATGGGCATGGTGTGTTCCCCCAGCAGCATGACAGGCTATCCCGGTTTGAAGTGCTAGTTGTGCAGCCAGCAAAGTGCCATTTGGCGCCAAAAAAGAACGTTGGACGAGTGTTTTACTCCATGGCAGACCTAATTTTGTTTGCTCCTGTTTTGACAGATTACCTGTTTCAATGGCTTGAATATAAAGTGGGTCATGTGCAATGGATAGATACTTTGCGGTCGCTGGCTTCGGCACATATTTCAAATAATTTTCTATTATCCCGGTAGTCTCCAGCTCTTTAATCAGTGCGCTATACTTTGTCCCGGGAAAGCGATGGTTCTCAGGCAGCGGTATGTCATATGTTGGATGGTAGATAATTGGATATTTAATATTTCTCATTTATCAGAGCAGTCCCAACGCTTCAATTCGACCATTTGCCTGGCCTTTTATTACTTGACTGGCCTGCGGCATTTATTAGGGGATGGCCCATCCTAGAAAGGTAAAAGCGTACGTATGACAGGAAAGAAAGCGAGAGCTTTTTGAAGCAACCCAACCAAATTGACGCCCAACCGCGAGAAGATGAATATCACCGACAAAATTGCAACCGCTGCGATAAATGTAATCAAGAAACCACCTAAACGTGGGCCAACAACGTCGTCCTTGGCTTCATTGCTTTTTGGGCTGGCATTGAAGCGTCGAGACAAAAGGTAAAGAGCAAGAAAAACTGCAGTGGCAATTAGTATTAACCTAACCATTTATTACCTTTGTTTCACAGAACTGAGTTCTTAATATTTTATTAACTTTTATTGATTGCTTAGCAACATCGCATATCAAAAATCACTTTTTAAGGTATGTAACCGACTGGATTTTCATAACGCACTAAAAATAGCTGAAGGGGTGCCATCGCTATAAAGGTGGCAGCAGACTCGCAAGCCTTTGCGCTGACCTTATTTTGTGTCAGGGTTAAACGAAGCTTTTGCCTCAAAAATTGTATAGTAAATGAATTTGGATTAGCGCTGATGGTAAAGACGAACCTAAAACATCACTTCACAAAAATTTCTGGACAGGAATGGCACTGGGTAGAACAGGGCGCCGGAACTCCAATTGTACTGCTCCATGGAATTCCAGAAAGTTGGCTGTGCTGGAAACACCAAATCCCAAGTTTGGCAAGGCAATTTCGCGTAATCGCACCAGACCTTAAAGGTTATGGGAAATCTGGGAAGAAGGATGGTGACTACTCCATGACCCACGTCGCAGGAGAAGTGCTTTCTTTATTAGATGAGATTGGCGTGGATAATTTCCACCTAGCGGGACACGACTGGGGTGTAGCCATATCAGATAATATCATTAGCCAAGCATCGCACCGGGTTAAACGTTACATCAGATGTTGCTTGTCGCTCCACACGTATGACCCGCGGAACTCTTTACACCACCAGTGGAATGCTGAAAACCACCAGGAGGCCGCAAAGTTAATGAATCGTGCGGAGGCTTATGTGAGAGTTTGGTTTGAGAGCTCATGTAAACCAGAACTTTTACCTCAAGAACAAGAAATAGATGAGATTATTGAAGAATTTTCCGAACCTGGAACTGGCGATGCTGTGTCTCGGTATTTTCGGGATATTCGTAAAAGTAAGCCAATAGATTTATCCAAATTTACAATGCCTATTCTTTACATTCATGGTGAACACGACCCCCGGCAGCCAATAGAATACTGTCACGGCATGGAGGAACATTTACCCGGGCTTCAGGCAATATTAATAATTGATTCTGGGCATTTCGTCACAAGAGAAAGACCAAGAGATGTGACGAATGCCATGGTCTGGTTTCTAAATTCTATGCTGGCTTCTGGACTGCCAATTTTTGAAAGGTCAAGGCATTACGGTTTGCCAACTCGCCCAGTCAAAGAGCCAGAAACAAGTTTTGGCGTTAATGCTGTTACGACGAAAACATAAGATAATATATACGCGGAGATAAATGTCAGGACGCCATTGCTATAGCAGTGGGGGCGTCACTTACCGCTAGCCTTTGCGCTGGTCTTGTTTTGTGGCACGGTATCAATGTCCCTTTGGTGAGCTCAAAGTCCACTTCCTCACCAAGCTGCATTGCTCGCAAGAAGCGCCATAGCGAAGTGACTGAAAATGTGGCTAGCTCCAAAAGTCAGGCAGATGAGAAAATGACATACTTCTACGCAGAATTGATTAAAAAGCGAGAACAACTGATACCAATAATCCTAGACAGCGGGGTATCAACCGAGCTTGAGCGCAGAGGAGCCAAAATGCGCAACGGGCAATGGTCGGGGTGCGTCGCTATTGATGATTATGAGAAACTTGTTGAGACCCACATTGCCTATATTGAGGCTGGAGCTGACATCATCACTGTGAATAGCTATGCAAGTTCTCGCCTTATGCTTGGGCCAGCAGGACTTGGTAATGAAGTTCAACAGATTAATCGGTTAAATATTTCCGCTGCAATTGAAGCAAGGCAAAAAACAAGGGCGAATGTGTCTGTTGCCGGCTCCATATCTCACGTGCTTCCATTTACTGATGGGGTTGAGGGCGCGAAACAACAACCTGATATTTCACCCGAAGAGCTATCAGATTGTTACAGCGAGATGATATCAATTTTTGAGAATGAAGGGGTTGACCTAATTCTGCTTGAAATGATGTCAATTCCAGCGCGAATGACTCCCCTCTTTCAGTGTGCAAATAAATCAAGTCTACCAATCTGGTGTGGGTTATCAGCAAAAAGAGAAACCCCGACGGCCCCATTAACCTCTTGGCACGATACGTCTGTCTCGTTTGAGGATATTGTGATTCAAGCTTGCCAATATAATTTCGATGCAATCGGTATAATGCACACTTCAGTTGACGCAATTGAGGCCGCATTAGTTGTAATAAAGAATAATTTTTCAGGTATATTGATGGCTTACCCTGACAGTGGATATTTTGTAGCGCCGAATTGGCAATTCGAAGACATAATTGAACCACAGGCGCTACTGGAATACGCTACAGGCTGGAAGAAAAGTGGATGCTCCATATTTGGTGGATGCTGTGGTCTTGGACCAGAACACACGACTGCTCTTAGTAAGCTCAAATCTGTATAGCCGTCATTGTGGAGCGTCACTCATGGCCAGCCTTTGCGTTCGCCTTGTGAAGGTGCCGAGAAATGCCTACATATACCTCAAGCAAACTGCTACAGAATATCATTGGAGTATCAAATATGCGCTTTTTTTTGATGAGTTGGTTTATCCTCTCTCTGCTGAGCAAGCCCTTGTGGGCAAGTGAAGAGGGGCAACTTACAATTGGTGCAGCCACTATAACCTCTTCAAATATTTATGCTGGAGCGTCGAATGAAACCAGAGCCCTTCCAGATTTAAAATATTCCAAGGGGGCTTTTGCAGTCGGTTTCAAAGAAGGGGTTTCCTATCAACTTTCTCCGTTACAAGAAAATAGCATCACTGTGAGTGTTGTTCCCCGCTTTAAACCTTACGATGGCAGTGACTCAGTGAGCTTGGCGGGAATGAACCGAGGGCATACGGTTGATTTTGGCATTAAAAGCAGAGTGAAGATACACGACGGTGGCTCATTAGGTATTCAACTGTTCAAAGAACTGACCAATAAACACAGCGGTACTCAAATCGATTTGGCATACAGTAAATTTATTATGAATGACGTTGCGCCGTTTTCAGTGTCCATAGGCTCAAAATGGTACAGTAGTGGTCTATCTAGATATAATTTTGGCGTCTACGATACAGAAGTGAGAGCTGGTCGCCCATCATACAACCCCGGGAACGCTTTGGTTCCTTATGTTGGACTATCCAGTTTTTACAAATTGCCGAATGGTATAGGTCTTTTTGGAAACATATCTTCACAGTTTATGCCATCAAAGTTGACGGATAGCCCAATAGTAAGCAAGAGCAATAAAACGTCGATTGTAATCGGGTTGTCCTACTCACTTTGACGTTCTATGCCGCTACCTCACCGCGACCCTAAACCCGTCACATTGCGCTGTTAGCGTTGAAGGTGAGCCTAACGCACTCATCCCCAAACTCGGCCAGCCTTTGCGCTGGTCTTATTTTGTGCCAATCTGTTCTGATAGTTTAGAAAACACAAAGCACTAGTCGATTGGAGAAGAAATGTTATTGGACACTCCCTTGTGCGACTTCGGCCGCAAAGCCCCTGATTTCAAACTGAACAACTTTGACAAAAACTCATACAGTCTTGGCCAATTGGTTGGAGCCAAGGGTTTGCTGGTTGCTTTCATCTGTAACCATTGCCCTTACGTAAAAGCGATTGTCACAAACTTCGTTGCAGACGCCCAAAAGTTGCAAACCTTAGGCATCCAAACTGTCGCCATTATGCCCAATGATTACATTTCTTATCCAGCAGATAATCCTGAAAAGATGGGTGAGTTTGCCAAACAGCACAACTTCGGTTTTCCGTATTTGGTTGACGATACACAGTCAGTTGCAAAAGACTATGGTGCAGTTTGCACTCCTGACTTTTTTGGTTTTAATGCGAACTTAGAACTCCAATATCGGGGGCGACTCGATAATCTGACGATGGGTAAAGATGGCGCGCGAATACCAGAGCTGTTTGATGCAATGCAATTGATTGCAACTACCGGGAACGGTCCTGCAAACCAGATTGCCTCGATGGGTTGTTCAATAAAGTGGAAATGAATTCACGAGAGAAAGCTGTTTTAATGACCCGCACCCTACTCCCAGCCATATTCTTAACCCTATTCAGCCAGACGGCTTGGGCAGAAGCTGTACACACAAGCCTGAAAGCAAAAAAGCGCCAAACCTGACGCTCTGCTTCAAAAATCTCTTGGAGAAAATGGTGGGAGTGACAGGGATTGAACCTGTGACCCCTTCGATGTCAACGAAGTGCTCTCCCGCTGAGCTACACCCCCACACCATTTCATATGGTCGGCCAATCAAACCAGTATAACAATCATGTCGATGCTGGCATTGCGCCAACCGGCGGGCCATTTGCGCGGTAACGCTGGCCGCTTGCTATATCTGCACCAACCGGCCGGTCATATCAAGCCTTTTTTCGGTCAATTCCGGTCAGATATCACAAAACCTGCCGTCAAATTGCGGCAAATGCCAAGGCGGCGCAAAACTTGGCTATTGTCGCCATCATAATCGCAAGTTAGACTATGATTATGAGCATAGAAACCGCGCCAAAGTCAGATGCCCATATTGCGGTTAATCCTGCCAATAATCCCGCGATTGATCCCGCAATCACCCCCATCAATCATCCCGCGCCGATTGCGTCAACTGCCGCATCAAGACGCGATGATCTGGGGCAGGTAATCATGCCGCTGGTCGCGCTTGCCGCGCCGCATTTTACCGCTGCCGAAATCTTGACCCCGCCATCGCATTGCCAACCAAGCGCAGTGGTCTTGTCATCGCCGCATGCGGGGCGGGTTTATCCGGCCGAATTCATCGCTGCCAGCATTGCCGATGTAAATGCTCTTCGTGGGCTTGAAGATTTTGGTGTTGATCAATTGATCGGCAGCGTTCGCGATCACGGCATCACCTGTATCAACAACCAGATTTCGCGAGCCTATATCGATGTAAACCGGCCGGTTGATGCGCTTGATACTGCCATGTTTACCTCGCCGCCAGCCGCCGCCAATACCGCCGCTGCCGCATCACGCCATGTTCGGGCTGGTTATGGGCTGTTGCCGCGCCTAACCGCTGCGCGTGAGGTGATCCATCGGCAATTACTGCCGTCAGACGAGGTGGAAAGCCGCATCGCGCTTGTCCATAAACCCTATCATCAGGCGGTGCAGGCCGCCTTGGCCACCGCCCATAGCCATTTTGGCCGGTCACTGCTGATTGATTGCCATTCAATGCCATCGCATGACCAGCATGACAAACCGCTTGCCGATTTCGTGCTTGGCGATCTGCATCACAGCACGCTTGATCCGGCAATTGGCGATCTTTTGGCAAAAATCATTACCGAGGCTGGCTATAGCCTTGCCTGGAACCACCCTTATGCTGGTGGCTATATCACCAAAAATTACGGCCGCGCCGCCACGCGCCAGCAATCAATCCAGATCGAGATCAACCGCCGCCTTTATATGACGCGCAAATATACGCTTGATCCGCAGGGAAGCGAAAATATCGCCGCGCTTCTGGCGCGTATCGGGGCGGTATTATCGGATAAATTGGCCAAAGCCTAGCTTGGCGCAAACGGGTTTTCGCGCTTGCGCATCACCATGCGGATTGGCACACCGCGCAACCCGAAATCAGCCCGCAGCCCGCTTGTCAGATAGCGAAGATAGCTTTCCGGCAGATCGGCCGGACGACTGACAAATAATGCAAATGTCGGCGGGCGGGTTTTAATCTGGGTCATATAGCGAATGCGAAGCCGGCGCCCCTCGACCAATGGCGGCGGATGCGCTTCGAGCATCGTATCAAGCCAGCGATTCAACCGGCCGGTGGAAATGCGCGTGTTCCAAATGCCATACATCTCATCAGCCGCGTCAAGAAGCTTGCTAAGACCCTTTTTATGCAGCCCTGACATTTGCACAACCGGAACGCCGCGCAATTGCGCAAGCGAGGTTTGCAGCCGATCCGAAATCTGGCCGCTTGCCGCCTGTTTATCGCGAACCGCATCCCATTTATTCGCCCCGATAACAATCGCCCGGCCTTCATCCTCGATCAGGCGGGCAATGGTTAGATCCTGTTTGTGAATTTCTTCGTTAGCATCAATCAATAAAACGCAAAGATGGGCATATTGAACCGCGCGCAACGCATCATCGACCATCAGCTTTTCAACCTTGTCGGCAATTCGTGCCCGCCGACGCATTCCGGCCGTATCAACAAGCTTGTAAGGCTTGCCATTCCATTGAAATGGCACTTCGATTGAATCGCGCGTAATTCCCGCTTCAGGGCCGGTCAATAAACGGTCTTCGTCAATCAAGCTGTTGATCAGCGTTGATTTTCCCATATTTGGGCGGCCAACAATGGCAATGCGCATTGGCTGGCTGACCTGTTCATCCTGCCAAACATCAATGGGGTTGCCTTCGGCATCAAGCTTTTCATCAAGCCCATCAGAATCGGTGAATAAATGGTCATCAAAATCATTATCAGCATCGCCGGTCAGAACATCGCCAAGCCCGATGGCCTGCGCTGCCGCCAGCATGGCATCATGCAAATCGACAAGCCCCTCGCCATGCGCTGCTGAAATTGGCACTGGCTCGCCAAGCCCAAGCGCCCATGCCTCTGACAGGCCAGCAGCGCCCGCCTTGCCTTCGCATTTATTCGCCAACAGCACGACCCGCGCGCCCGATTTTCTGATTTCGCTGGCAAAAAACTTGTCAACCGGCGTGACCCCAGCTTTGGCATCGACAACCATCAAAGTGATATCGGCATCGCGAATGGCCATTTCGGTTTGACGACGCATCCGCGCCTCAAGCGAGCCGTCATCAGCCTCTTCAAGACCGGCCGTGTCAATAACGGTAAAGGCCAAGCTGGCAAGATATCCCTGCCCCTCACGGCGATCACGCGTCACCCCTGGCTGGTCGTCAACAATCGCGTGCTGACGGCCAATCAACCGGTTAAACAGCGTTGATTTCCCAACATTCGGGCGGCCAACAATGGCAAAAGTAACAGTCATAAAATAATAACGATCCTATTCAAAAGCCGTAAGCGTGCCATTGCCGCTTAGGACAAACATCATGCCGCTTGCCAATTGCGGTGCAGTCACAACATCGGTTCCAACATCAATGGTTTTGCCGCCATCACCGGTATCAGCGTCAAAGGCAAAAAGGCTTCCCGATTTTGAAATGACCATAACCTTACCATCAACCACGACCGGCCCGACATAACGCGGAATGTCTTCCGATGCGACAACACCCTTTGGCAAGGCACCGGGCAAATCGACAATCCAGCGCACCGCGCCATCACTGCGGCGCAAGGCATAAAGCCGTCCATCAATGGTTAGTAGAAACAGTGATTTGCCTGCGACCCACGGCATTTCAATACCGCCAACCGGTTGATCCCAAACCAACAATCCTGACCGCGCATTAAACGCCGCGATTTGCCCTGCTTGCGAGACCGCAAAAACAAGACCGCCGTCAAAAACAGGATGCGCCCGAATGTCACCAAGCCGCTGAAGCGGGGTACGCGGGCTGAATGCAGCCAATGTATCAGACCAGATAATCTGTCCTGAATTGGCTTCGAGAAGGCTGATATCACCGCCATAGCCCGCCAAAGCCAATTGATCATTGGCAAAGGCTGGTGACGGCGCACCATAAACAACCGTATTCACCGGCAAGCCTGCGCGTTCCCAGAAAAGCGAACCATCATTGGCTGAATAGGCGAAAAGATTACCATCAAGATCGGTTACGGCAATGACTTCTTGTCCGATTACCGTTGGCCCGCCGCGAACCGGCAAACGCAGCGATATTGACCATATTGCTGATCCATCCTGCACCGACAATGCCGCCAGACTGCGCCCACCAGCATGAACAAATAATGTCTCACCGCGAACCGCCAGCCCGCCAGCAATCCCCGGCAATGGATCATCGGTAAATTCTTCAATGCTCACCTGCCAATTGGTTTTGCCGGTTTTTATGTCAAATGCGGTGACCGTGCCATTTGGTGCAACGGTAAAGACCTGCTCACCCGCCACCACCGGCTGGGCAAGCTCGGTCAGGCTATCGCCAGACCCACCAATTGACGCGCGCCATGCCCGCTTGAACGGCAAGGCTGCTTTGACATTACCGCCAGTATGACCAGCACTTAGCCCGGGATGGCCTGCATTTAGGATATCAATCGCATCAGGCAAGCCCGCACCTTCGGCAAGTGCCGCCGGATCAGCGGCAATCATATCGCTTGCCGTAATGATGGCAATACGATCACCATCAAGGATCAATTCAGATTCTGAACAGGCTGATAGCGCAAGCAAGACAAATCCCGCCGATAGCGATTTGCCAAGCACCGACAATAATGGATGCAGCAAAGACCGACCATTCATCAAGATTCCCCTTGCCGTCATGACAACTCCCCTAGCATGCGTTTGAAACCAATTTTGTTTCGCCAGATTCATACTTTTCAAATAAAGGCTTGGCGCTATGCGCCGCGCATTACCCTTTTAGAATTTGCACCATCTGACGCGCTCGTTGACGCACCCCAGCCGGAATATCCGACAAACCTGCCAGTGATTCATATTTGGTCATTGCCGCTTTACGATCACCCGACCGCAGGGCCAGACCTGCCGCCTGTTCAAGCGCCATTGACTGCCAAGGGCCAGCCTGACTTTCAAGATCGGTCAATCGCGCGGCCAATTCATCATGTTTACGGCTTGCCGGTGCATTCATGACCGACAGCAAAATTGCCGCTTGCTGATAAAGCGGCTTCACATCAGGGTCTGTCGACAGCGCAAGATAGCTTGCCTCGGCGGCATCAAAATCTTTGTTTTCGGCCTGTGTTGCGGCGATGCGGAATTGCGCCAGCATCGCATAGCCCGGACTTAGGGTATCAAGCTGTGCTGTGAGGGCAGACGCGCTATCATCGGCTTTCAACGCCTGATGATAAATCGCGGCAGCTTCGGTTGCCTGACGATCCTGCCACGCTGTATAGCCTTGACGTGCGCCAACGCCAATAACCACCAGCGAAACCGCAATGATTACATATTTACCATAGCGCGACCATAATTCCTGCATCTGATCACGTTTCAGATCTTCATTAATCTCATCAAAAATATCAGCCATTCGTTCAACAATCACTTCCGGTCAAAACAGCATTTCACTGCTGAATGCCTAAGGTTTATCCACAGCCCGATCGGCCAATTTATCCGGCACCTTAATAGCAATTCTTTTTACCGAAATGCCAGTGCTTTATTGACCTTAATCGAAAGCTGTCTCAACATAACTTGGAATAGGAAAAACAGCCACCACTAAAAGCTAGGTAACAGCAAACCATATGCAGCGTATATCCAACCCGAAAAAGCTTCGCAAACCATTATTCTTTAACCGAAGCGAACTTGGACAGATTCTAGCAACCTATAGCACCCGCGTTGCCAGCGGTGAATGGCGTGATTACGCCATTGATCATTTGCCGGGCAGCGCCGCATTTTCGATTTTCCGGCATACGCATGAAACCCCGCTTTATGTTGTTGAAAAACAACAACGCTTTCCAACCGAAGCGCCAAAATTCACCCTTCGTGATCGCAATAAAATCCTGTGCAAAGGCAGCTCGATGCAGGAAATTGTCAGTTATTTCAACCGCCTGCCACGCCTGATCACAGGCTAGCCACCAACTGGCTCAAGTTTAGGTCTTTTTCCGCAGAAAACCATATCGATTCATTTCGTCTATTGCGCATATCTAATATATAAGATATTTCTAAATTAGAACAAAACATGAACAAATATCAGAAGGTCGCAATGCCCATGCCAAAGGCACTGCCTGACCGCTTGTGAAAGGTTGTCTAAAATGGGTTGGCATAAACGGCAACATACCGCATTGGACGAACCAAAGAATCCAACCACACTTGCCGATATGATTCATGAAGGATTGTCCGTTTTTTGCTGGTGCAACCGCTGCGGCCATAACAGCACCATTGATCCAGTGCCGCTGGCAACGGCACTTGGGTCGCTATTTCCGGTTCCCGAACTTGGCGGACGCATGCGTTGCAGCCTTTGTCAGGCTCGTGATATCGCCACCCGCCCTGCCTGGCCAAGCCATGGCGGCGGGCAAATTGCCAGACATATCTAGACCCGCTCTCTGCCCCTTTACGGCAAAACCACGCGTCAATGCCAATGAAACATCCCCTTGGGCTTGCCTGATGAGGCATGATCAGGTAGTCGTGTACAAGATACAAATTTATGGCAATCCGGCTCAATTTTTCAGCAGAGCTAAATCAAATAAAGAGGCATGTCCGATGAACGCCAGTGATACCGCAAAAGTCCAACGCTATTTACGTCAACGTTTTGGCAATCATAAATTAACGCTTGCGCGTCGTGAAAATAAGGATGATTCAGCCGAATTGATGCTGGAAGATGAATTTATCGGTGTGGTGTTTCAGGATAATGAAGATGGCGAGACCTGTTACCATGTCCAGATTTCCATTCTTGAAGAAGATCTGGATGATTAATCTTAAAATTGGGCGGTAAGACACGTCCAGTTAGACCCGCCCAATTTGACCCACCGACTCAGACCCAGCCGCCAGCACGCAACATGGCCAGCGCCAGCGCAAACATTATCAGCGCAATGGCTGAATTTAACAGCCGCCATGATCCCGGGCGCCGCATAAAGCCCGACAGCAAATAGCCGCAATAACCAAGAATGACGAAAAAAACCAGACTGGCCGTCATGGCACCAGCGGCAAAGGCTATTTTTGCCATAGCGTCAAATTGCAATGATACGGTGCCAATCAATACCACTGTATCAAGATAGACATGCGGATTGCCAAAGGTCAAAATCGCGGCCATGCCAAGACTTGTGGCAAGGCTGCCAACAGGCTGGTCATCGGCGGTCAATGCCTGATTGCCAAGCGCATCACGCATACGCAAAACACCATATCCGGCAAGCCAGATTGCCGCGCCGCCAAATAGCCATGGCGCAAGTTGATCAACAAAATCAGCAATCAAAAGCGATAATCCGCCAACCCCAACCATAATCAACAGCGCATCTGAGACCGCACAAAACAGCACAATGGCACCGATATGCTGGCGAAGAATCGCCTGACGCAAGACAAAGGCATTTTGCGAACCAATAGCCAGAATCAGTGAGAAACTGAGGGCGAAACCTGTCAAATAGGCAAAGAGCATCATCACCTCTGATCCCTGCAATGATTGTCAATATCTGACAAATCACGCGGTCATCATTCAAATTTTCAGACTGGCATCATCAGTCAGGCCGGTGCCGATGGCACAAGATGCTTTTCCATAAACAGACATTAGGCTGAACCAGACTGTTTTTCAAATATCAGTTCAAGCCAGCTTGTTGTTTTATAGCAAATTAAGGGGGTTAAATTCTATATACGCACCCGATCGCAGGTGAGGCAAATCACTGAGGCTAAGCCGGTATGTCGATAGCCTATGGCTAGTTTTCAGCTTTTCTTTTGGGGCGGATTGTCAATTCACCATTACAATTGTTGCAAATGTTATTAAGGGCATTTGCACAATCCAAACAATATGTACATTCGAACGAGCAAATCATTGCATCAGAACCTTCAAAAAGTTCTGTTTTGCACTTCTCGCATTCTGTTTTCATATCGAGCAAAAATCACTCCCACTCAATAGTTTCAACGTTGTAAGTAATTGTTATTATTATTTATT
>Ga0255784_10001225_pt1 | contig 20889 bp, 21 predicted proteins | sample 101ome_14_FD_179982 | JGI IMG/M metagenome (GOLD analysis project Ga0255784, IMG submission 179982) | Coastal salt marsh microbial communities from the Groves Creek Marsh, Skidaway Island, Georgia - 101403AT metaG (version 2) | ecosystem: Environmental > Aquatic > Marine > Intertidal zone >...
TAGTTTAACTAGAGAATCTGAAATGGTATTTTTAATGAATGTGGGACCAGAAATAGGAGTTGCTTCAACCAAGGCATTCACTGGACAATTGGTCAGTCTTGCACTGCTAACCGTTGCTATAGCAAAAGCAAAAGGGGTAATAAATAAAAAAAGAGAGAGAAGCATTGCAAACGGATTAAATAGGCTGCCAGGTTTAATTGATGAAGTTTTAGGAATTGAACCAATTATTAAAAATATTGCAAAAGAATTTATTAATAAAACTTCCGCCTTGTTTCTTGGAAGGGGAACAAAACATGCAATAGCAATGGAAGGTGCTTTGAAATTAAAAGAAATTAGTTACATTCACGCAGAAGCTTTTGCTGCCGGAGAGTTAAAACATGGCCCAATTGCTTTAATTGATAATGAAACTCCTGTAATAGTCGTGGCGCCAAAGAATGACTTACTAAAAAAACTTAAGTCTAACATGCAAGAAGTAAATTCTAGAGGTTCTTTGATGTATGTATTCAAAGACGAGTTAGCTGATATTGAGGAAATGTCAAATATGAAACTAATTCCGGTCACAAAAGGCCTTGGAAGAATTACTGGCCCAATTATTTTCTCACTACCATTACAGCTCCTTAGTTATCATGTTGCAGTACTCAAAGGTTGCAACGTTGATCAGCCCAGAAATCTTGCTAAGTCAGTTACCGTGGAATAGTTATAGAAATATTTAATCTCTATTTGATATTAAAAAAATGAATTATGAAACTGAAATTAATAATCTATTAGGTTTATTTATTAACGAGGATTCGTACTTCCCAATGTTCCAAAGAATTGGTTTTAATATCTCTAAAGTTAATCCTACCTTCAAAAAAAGTTTTGAGAATGCTGTTCTTTTCCATCCAAATGAAATTAATCCCAAACCTTCAGAATCCGAACAAAAAATTAATAAAGAACTTCGTATTGAATTGATAAATCTTATAAGGACATATCTCAAAAAATATGATCAAACGACTTATGGTGAAATATACAAACTATTTCAAAGTGTTGATCAGATGAGGGACACTATAAGGAGCTCTGAAAGTTCATACCAGCAAATTCAATTTGAAACACTCATTAAAGAAGTTGAAGATAAGGTGGATGAATTTACAAGTAGTTATTTATCTCTACCTAGAGAAATATAATTCGAGTTATTAATATTAAAAAATTTCATAATTTATTGATTTTTAATATTAATTTTATTAAAAATAAAATTCTTTACAATTTCCAAATTAAGCGTATATTTCGAATTTGAACCAACTTGTTTTGGGCTTATTTAATTTTATTGTGGAGACAATATTATGGCTACTGATGATTACGAATATGACGAATTCGAAGATGATAGTGAAAAAGATTTTGATTATGATTATGACGAAGAAGAAGACGATGAATGGTATTAGATAAGTCAACCAAACTCTAGGTTGTTACAACCTAGAGTTTTAAATCTGAGAAAATACATTTGCATTCACATATCCCTCTAAAGATCCGCAATCAATCCTTTTCCCCTTAAACTTATAAGCAATAACTTTTCCAATTTTTGCAAGTTCCCTTAATGCATTGGTGATTTGTATTTCGCCATTATGATCAGGTGGAGTATTCTCGAGAATTTCAAAGATATCTGGGGTTAAGATATATCTTCCAATGATCGCTAGATTTGAAGGAGCGTCTTTAGGAGAGGGTTTTTCAATCATCTCATCTACTTGAAAAACATTATTAGATGAGGATGTAAAACTTATAACTCCGTATTTTTCAACATCTTCAATATTGACCTCTTCAACAGCAACAATACATTTATCCTTATTTTCTTTAAAAACCTCTTGCATTTGACTCAGTACAGACTTTTCTTCGGTGTAACACAAATCATCAGGAAGAATTACAGAAAAAGGATTATTTCCAACCAGATCCCTCCCTTGAAAGATTGCATGACCCAAGCCTAACATTTCAGTTTGGTTAATAAAGTTTAAGTTGCAATTTTTTGTGATATTTTTAATACAATCTAGCTTATTTATTTTGGGGCTTGAAGCAATTAAGGACTCCAAATATGGGAAGGGTTCAAAGTATTTTTTAATGGCTAATTTATACTCATTAATTATAAAGACCATATCAGATACTCCACCTTCATAAGCCTCATCAACTGAATATTGAATTAGTGGTTTCTCTTTAATAGGAAGAAGCTCCTTGGGAACTGTTTTTGTGACCGGAAGAAATCTAGTTCCGAAGCCTGCTACAGGGAATATGCAATGTTTGATCATAAATTGTTAAATTTATTTTTTAGAATCCTCTTCCCTAACTCAACACCTGGTTGATCATATGTATTTATTTGCACAAATGATCCAACTGCAGATGTGAGAAGAAAGAATCTATACATTAATTTTGCAATATTAATTTCATCAATACATGAAATGGTTATTTTGTCACACGGAATATCTTGTTCCCCTCGAATTGCCTCATAAGTAGAATCTGCTTGCAAATTTATCAAATCATTAAAACTCCTGTTGTTTAAGTAATTTGAATCAAAACAATTAAATTTTTCTTGATTTGGTATTAGCGATTCATCTTTTAAGTTATCAATCTTAAAAAAAGTTATGGTCTTATCTCTAGGTCCATCCATAATTAATTGCAAGAAACTATGCTGATCATCAGGACCAATTAAGGAAATTGGTGTTAAACCCTGGCGTGTACCATTAATATTTTTCTTTCCTAGGGATTCAGCCCAAAGTTGAACAAACCATTTATTGAAATCTTTAAACACCGAGGAATATGAAAATATAATATTTATTGAAAAACGACTCTTATTTTCTACAAGAAATCTAGCTTTGTTAATAATAAGGTCATAGTACTCCTTTTGATTGAAAAAACTTTCATGCACTAATTTACAACCATCTAGAAGTTTTTGGATATCTACACCAATTATTGCCAAAGGTAATAGCCCTACAGGAGTAAAAACTGAGAATCTTCCTCCAACATTTTCTGGGATTGATAATTTTTCGAGATCGTTTTCAATTCCAAACTGCCATAGAGTGGTATTTTTTCCAGCTATTACCATACAGTTATCCTTTGAAATCGTAATCTTATTATCGATATATTTCAGAATACTTATGGGCTCAATCGTACTTCCTGACTTTGAAATAACAATAAATAGAGAGTTTTTTAAATCTCCAATAGAAAGTAAGTAATTTACTCTTAATGGGTCAATGGTATCAAGGAAGAATAACTTTTTTTTAAACTTATAAGTTGATCTCAAAAAGGTGTAAATTGCCTTTGTACCAAGAGTCGAACCACCAATACCAACGATATAAATGAAATCTTTTTTTACTTTTTCTGCAAAAGATCGAATATAACTAACATCTTGTCGATGAAGGGAATAGTAACCCACAGTATCAATCTCGACCTTGAGATTCTTAAGAATCTCATGATTAGACCTGATTTGATAAAAATTTCTTTCGTACTTCATTAACTAAACTAAGGGAGTTAGGACTTTTGAATTATGATACACACTCAATAAGTGAGTATAATTAATTTATGGTTTATTCTGATGCCAATTTTAACAACAAAACCATTCTTATTACTGGTGGTGCTGGATTCATAGGAAGTAATCTTGCGTTTTATTTCCAAGAAAACTTTCCCGATTCAAAAATCATAGTTTTTGACTGTTTTAGAAGTGAGGCAATTTTCTCAAATGGAAACCTACAAAGCTTCGGACATTACAAAAATTTAATAGGATTTTCTGGTGATATTATCTGTGGAAACATTAATAATGCAGCTGATCTTGAAGTATTAGATAAGACTAAATTTGATTATATTTTTCATCAAGCTGCGATTTCAGACACTAGAGTCTATGATCAAGAAATAGTATTGAGAACAAATGTAAACTCATTTTATTGGTTCTTAGAAAAAGCAAAAAATGATAACGCAACTCTCGTCTATGCTAGTTCTGCTGCTACCTATGGTAGTATGCCTTCGCCTCAAAAAATTGGCTTTGAAAACCCTGAAAACCCCTATGGCTACAGCAAGTATGCTATGGATCAAATTGCAGCAAAATTTTCTAGTCAGAATCCCGATACTAAAATTGTCGGCTTGAAATTCTTTAATGTATATGGAACTAAAGAGTATTTTAAAGATAAAACCTCTTCAATGGTTATCCAACTTGGGCATCAGATTCTAAATGGTCACGCACCTCGACTGTTTGAAGGATCCGATAAAATTCTAAGAGACTTCATTTTCATCGATGATGTTATACAAGCGAATATTAAAGCATGTGAATCAATAAATAGTGGGGTTTTCAATGTTGGCACTGGTCAACCAAGAAGTTTTCAAGAAATAGCAGATATCCTTCAAAAGGAGCTAGGTTGTAATTATGGCACGGAATATTTTCCAAATCCTTATTCAGGTTATCAAACACACACTCAAGCAGACATTTCTCTTACAGAAGAAAATTTCAATTTCAAACCTAGCTTCTCTTTGGAGAGAGGAATTAAGGAATATATACCCTATATTAAAGAGATGTTTAATGTGCCTCTAAACTAATGATTCATTCCATTCAAAATATTCAGCCAAAAATATTAGTCATTGGTGATTTAATGATTGATAAGTATCTTTGGGGTGAATGCACCAGAGTTTCGCCTGAGGCCCCTGTTCAAGTTATCAATGTCAAAAAAGAAACAAAAGTGCTGGGTGGTGCTGGAAATGTTGCTCATAATTTATTAACACTTGGCTCGAATGTTGAAGTATTAAGTGTTATTGGTGGATGCGAGATTTCTAATGAGTTGAGAAAAATTTTCAAAGAAATTAATCTTAAAACTAAGTATCTGATTGAGCAAAAAGATCGTATTACTTCAAAAAAAACAAGAATTATCTCATCTCAACAGCAGGTCATTAGATATGATATTGAAAGCGATGAGGACATTAATAAAGCCTCTGAAAATAACTTGATTGATACATTTAAATCAATTATTAGCAGCTTTGAATTAGTTATTCTCTCTGATTATGGGAAAGGTGTAATAACAAAATATGTTGCTAAAGAGGTTATTAGAATAGCCAATTCTTACAAAATAAAAGTTATTGTTGACCCCAAGGGTTCTGATTACTCAAAATATAAGTCTGCGTATCTACTCACCCCAAATAAAAAAGAAGCTCGTGAGGCAACTGGAATTAATATTTCAGATGATAAATCACTGGAAGATGCTCTTATTCATTTGAAGCGTTCCTGCGAACTACATACTTCTTTAATCACTCTCAGCGAAGAAGGCATTGCTATATTTGATGAGGAGTTTAGATCTCATCCAACTGTCGCTAGAGAGGTATTTGATGTTACTGGGGCTGGGGATACTGTGATTGCATCTCTCGGATATGCATTAGCAGCAAAGCAAGATATTGACTCAGCAGTAGTTTTTGCCAATTTAGCAGCAGGTGTTGTTGTGGGTAAGATTGGTTCCGCAACAACTTCTTTCGAAGAACTTATTAAATATGAATCTTCGCTAAGTCATTCTAGTTGCGAAGATAGTATCTTATCATTAAAAGAATTTACCAAAATTCTGCACGATTTAAGAAAGCATAAGAAAAATATTGTTTTTACTAATGGTTGCTTCGACATTCTTCATTTGGGTCATGTTAAATACCTTGAAAAAGCCAAGAATCATGGTGATATTTTGGTTGTGGGCATAAATTCAGACGATTCAGTTACAAGACTAAAAGGTAAAGATAGACCTATTAATTCTCTAGAGGATAGATCCTGTGTTTTATCTTCTCTAAAATCAGTGGACTATGTGATTCCATTTAATGAAGATACGCCAATTCAACTAATCAGCGCAATCAACCCAGATATACTTGTAAAAGGTGGGGATTATAAAAACAAAGAGGTTGTAGGTGAAAAAATTGCTAAAAAACTGATCCTAATAGATTTTGTAAAAGGAAGAAGCACTTCTAATACTATCTCCAAAATTAATGGAAATGATAAAAACAATTAAAAATGAGCTCAAACTGCATAATGAAGTTTCTTCACAAATGGGGGGGCTTTCTAGTGCAATTGAGTCTATTGCTAAATTAGCTATTAAATCCCTTGAGTCAAATGGAAAGGTTATTCTATTCGGAAATGGAGGGTCCGCATCAGATGCACAGCATATAGCAGCTGAACTTGTTGGTAGATATAAAACTACTAGAAAAGGTTTGGCTGCAATTGCCCTCACTACTGATACTTCTGCCCTTACGGCTATAAGTAATGATTTTGGGTATGAAAATATTTTCAAAAGACAACTTGAAGCACTTTTGAATAAAAATGACCTGGTAATTGGTATTAGCACCTCGGGTAATAGTTCTAATGTTATTAACGCACTTGAATATGCAAAAAATTATGGAGCAAAAGTTGTTGGTTTTTCAGGCGCTCAAGGTGGAAAGATGAATAAATTTTGTGATATTAATCTTGTAATTCCCTCAAACGATACTCCCCGAATTCAAGAAATGCATATTTTTGTAGGTCATACTCTGTGTCATTTAATTGATATTCATTTTTCAAATTAAACTCAGGGCTGAATTAATCACCTCCTCGCTGCTAATTTTTCTCATACAGTCATGGTGACCCAATGGACAAACCCTTTTCATGCAAGGCTGACAAGGCAGTTCTTTCTTTAAGATAATTGACTTTTTATTCATCCATTGGCCAGTCTCAAGAGCCTTTGTTGGTCCAAAAATTGTCACTGTAGGAATTTTTAATGATGCTGCGATATGCATTGGCCCTGAGTCTCCAGTTATAAAGAGATCTAATGAAGATAAATAATTAACTAGCTCATTAATGTTTGTCTTCCCAACAAGATTTGTAAAATTTTTGCAATTACTTTCTTTTAATTGATATGTAATTTTCTCCGCAAGTACCTCTTCTTTGGGACCACCAAAAATAAGAATATCGAATCTACTGGAAAGAGATATTACAACCTCAGTAAATTTCTCATGTGGCCAGCATTTTGCAGAACCATAAGACGCACCTGGACTAATCCCCAATAAAGGCTTTTTTTTGGAATGAGAATAAAATTGATTGTAGATTTTTAATTTACTTGGCGGGTTATTCAAATTTAATGACGAATTTATAAAAGAATTGTATTTTTCTACTTGATGTCCAGTAGGATATTTCTTTTTTTTAAATTGAAATTTCTTCTCTGCATTAACAAAATATTTTAGAAACTTTGATCTTATTGAACTTCTAAAAGATATAAACAAATCAAACTTCCCTAATTTTTTAGCCTGATTTCTTAAACCATTGAGATTTTTTTCTAGAATAAATACTTGCCTACAATTAGGATGATTTTCCATCAGTTCAATTGGAACTGATGATCCTATAAAAATTAATTCAGACCTTGGGAATTTTTGAATAATATTTTCTATAGCTGGCGTTGCCATCACGCAATCCCCTAACCATGTTGGTAACTCAATCAATAGTTTCATTAATTAAAGAATATGTTTCTCTTAAATTTCGATCAATAGAAAATTCCTTGGCCTTGTGGAAATTTTCTATTTTCAATTTCTGCATCAAATCTTTATCTTCAAGAATTTCATTAATTGTCTCAGCAATTGACACATCCCCTGGAGAAGACATTATAAATCTTTCCTTTAAAACTTCAGAGGCACCATTTTGTACAGTAGTAAAAACTATGTTTTTCTGATACATTGCCTCTAAAACAACATTAGAAAATGGTTCATAATGAGTCGGTAAAATGAATACATCGCTAATTTCGTAAAAGTGCTGGACATCATCCCTAGGTCCAGTAAATATAACCTTTGAATCAAGGCCATAATCAATAACTAAATTAATATATTCTGAAATTTTTTTATCCTTTCCGACGATAAAAGCCGTGAAGTTTTTATTTTCAATCTTTGACAAAATTTCTATAAATTCTTTGACTCCCTTGCGTTCAAAACCACTTCCAACATATAAAAAAACTGGGGAATCTTTTTTAATAAAGAATTCACTGTTTATATGTTTAAAAGAGTCATGATATGAAGTCTTTGGGAATTCTATACCATTGTAAATAACAGATACTTTATTTGGGTCAATATTAAAGTTATTAATGATTTGATTCCTTACCATTTGAGAATTTGCAATAATTCTTTTCGCATGCTTAAAACATCTTTTCTCTAGGAAAAGATATGTTGGATGAAGTAAATTAACTTTTGATTTGTTAATTTTTCTTAAGAAAACTTTATGCACTCCATCTCCTGCTCTATAGATATCTGGACATGAAACTCTTTCAAGAGAAAAATAAAATTTATTGCCTTTGCTAAAACAAACTTGAATATTAAAAAGAATTGCCCTGATCCATGATGGAAGAATTTTAGAAATTGAAGAATTGATAATTTCATGACCAACATTCCTAGCATCTAGGGCATTAGATAATCGAGAAAGATAAACCTCAGCCCCTCCAAACTTGGTTTTATTAGCTCTTATAAAATATATCTTTTTCAAAAATTATCTATTTTGTTTCAATATTTGTTCTTTCAAGGAACATAAAATGTAATGCTAGTCCAAATATTATCATGAATTCAAGAAACATATGATCTCTCATGTTTGCATCAACAAAACTTCTTCCTACAAAACCTAATGTAAGAAATAAAACAAACGATGAAAAGAAATCATACCTTCTTTTATATTGCTTAATTCCAGATGAGGCAATCTTAGATATAACAAATAGCCAAAGAAAAGTTCCAAAAATACCTATTCCTATTGTTAAGTCCAAAATTGAACTATGGGAAGTTCTTGTTCTTGCATATTCTGAACCATACTCATTACCAAGTGCAGCACCAAAAGAATTTCTTCCGTATCCAATGCCCAATGGGTTTTTATATATAATTTCTAATGATTTCATCGCCCAAGCAATTCTCTCATAATTAGAACCTTTTACCTCATAACCAGAACTAGTTTTAGGAGCTGGCATGGATCTATCCAACCAATGTTGGCTATTAGAGGAATCAATAGCCAAAGGAACAGTCTCAATTAGTTTTGCCCATCTTGGGTCTGCACTAATGTTGTAAATGAGAGGTATCGTTAGTGTAAAAATTATGAAAAAAGCAGTAAATCTCCTATTAGTTTTTGAGAAATTTTTATTATCATAAAGATACAAAATACTTGCACTAATACCGAGAAAAACTAAAGCCATGTCACCCAGTCTGAGTGCTTCAACGAATGTAGAAAAGATACACAAAACAAATAGAAAATATAGAAGACCATCTGAAACTATCAAAATTTTATTATCAGTACGTTTCCGATAAACAAACTCACCAATAAGAATGGCTAACAGAATATTTGTTAAGTAATTTGGAACTACAGGGCTTGTAGCTAATCCGCCATATCTTCTTATCATTTCTCCGTCATGTATCAGTTTGTCTAAGGCAACCAAGTCAATGTATAAAATATGGGCAAAAATACTAAAAAAAACTGCTGTAATAACTACCTCTTTACTCAATTTTTTTGAAATTTTTGTATGGATAGCAATCAAAATTCCGATTAAAAAATATATAAATGGATAGACTATATGGGCACGAAATTCGTTCAATGACCAATTTATATTTTGTGAAATAAAATATGAATGAAGTCCAACAAATAAAATAAAAATTACTAAAAAATACAAAATTGCCCTATATTCCTTATTCGCTCTAAATACATTGAAGTCTTTGTTTTTAAAAACAGAAAACAATAAAGTTATAAGCAAAGTAATAACTAATACATTTCTTAATGCTATAGTTCCTGGGATACTGAGAACGAACAATAAAGTAGAAAAAAGACCTAGTATTAGTTTATCCATTTCTCTCAATTTTCAAAGTTACGCCAGATCTAAGAACAATTTCTGGAAGAGTAGAACTGAAATAAGCAATTAAATCCTTATTTAATGCTGAAGCTATATGAAGTGGCCCTGAATCAGAAGATATTACTAAGTCACAACCTTTAATTAACTTAAGAAAATTCCTCGAAGAGTCTATTTGCTTTTCGAATTTAAAATGCTGGTATCCATTCTGAAAATGAGAAGAGCTCATTGATGCGATTGTAATTTTGGCATGCGGATATTTTAGTTTTAATTTACTTAAGATTTGTTTAAATTGGTATTCTTTCAACTCTCTATCAGGATCTGTCGAATGAGGACAAATTAGAATATTGTAATAATTATCTTTTAGCTCTAATTTGTTAACTTGCCAATCAAGTATAGGTAAATTCAAATAACTTCTGACAACTTCATAGTGATTAATAGCTTTGGGCCTTTGAAAATGTCTATAACATTTAAAGTTTTTGCTGAAAGTTAAAAAATAACAGCTATCTAAACCATTTGACCATGGGTTAAAACCAATATCTGGTTTCCATTTTTTTAGAAATCTAACAACATCAAACATACTCCAAGGGTTTCTTTTGTTAAAAGAAAGAGATTTAATTGACGGGAGAATTTCTTCTACATATGGCTGCATTTGTTTAGGACAAAGAATAAGGTAGTCTTTTTTAGGATACTTCTTTATAAAGCTTCTTATCTCGATAAGACTAATGACGGTATCGCCATAACGGGTAAATAAAGAAAAAAGAACCCTTTTTGAGTTTTCAATTTCCGATAAAGAAATATCCAACCTATGGTTAAGATTCCTAGTCTTATATTTCAGAAAAAGGTTGATCATTCCAAATGCTATTATTTTTCATTAGTTTAATATTTTCATCAGCTAATTCTTTCCAGTCAATTATTGGTGTCAAAACACTTTCATGAAGGTGGCATGAGAGACCAGGAATAGGTGATATACAGATAGCTTTTCTCTGAAAAAAGAACTTTCCGTAGACCTTCTGACTAAGAACTGAATCACTTGGTCCATGTGAAGAAGCAATAATTGAATCTTTAAACTTGTGCAGAGTTTCAGAAGACATTAAAAATGTATGTGTTGTGTTCGTGATTTGTCTCCAATGACAATATTTTGAAATGAAAACATAAGATGGTCTTTTCCAATAAGGCAAATACCGATCAGGATAATCAGGCGGATGAATGATTAGATCTGCTTTGGATAAATCACCGACCAACCTATTCCAAAAATTTTTCTTTTTTCCGGACGTCTTTAAATAATGAGTTTTATTTTCAATAAACTCAGATATATAATCAAAACATTCTGGCTTATGCAGGTAATCATCTTCACAAAAATAGATCCACTCCTCTTGAGGGATTGTAAGTCCAATTTCTATTTGTCTAGCAAGTGAAGCGGATGCACTTCCCAATTTTTCGTTAAATACATGGGTATTTTTAAAACACTTGAAGAAATTGACAACCTCATTAGATAGATCATCGCCTATGATAATAAATCTTGCATCAAAATTCTCTAATGAATTGAATAGGCTATTAAAAGCAATCTTTATAACTTCCTTTTTGTTGAGGTTGAAAGGTCTTTTGGATTTGTGTGAGAACTCAACTTTATCACAAGCTCTAAACAAGATATTGAATTTAATGCTCATCTTTTTTACTCTCAAGAATCGAAATAGATTCAAAAAAAACTTCTTCTACGGAAATTTGCTCCATACAAAATGCATCTTTACATCTTTTATCAATGCACGGTTTACATGTTTCAGGTTTTTCAATAAAAACATGGGGAATTATCTTATCAATAGGATTTGAACTAATGGATTTCCCGGCTACTGAAATTGCTACCGTTGGAGTTTTCAATGCGCCAGCAATATGAAGAGGTCCTGTATCAACTGAGATAAGAATATTAATTGAATCAATCAAACCAGCTGTTTCTGATATATCAAATATACCGCTAAAATTCTGGATGCGATCATGATTTACTTGATTAAATATAGAGTCATTATATTTTTTATCTAAATTAGAACCTAGCAAAATAACTTTATATCTTTCATTGCTGTTTAGAATTTTCATGGCTAATTTAACCCATCTATCCTTCCTCCACATTCTACTTAAAGTTGAGGCACAGGTTTGAAAGCCGAAGTAGATAAAGTTTTCACTATCTAGTAGTTTCCTGCTCCTGAAATACCAACTATCTTCTGGATATAAATACATTTGATAGTCCTGTTCATCAATTCCAATATATTTAAGCTGCTCAAGACGAGAATGAATGGTGTGCCTGTTAAAGTCTCTTTTAAAAATGTGGTTATGATGCATGTTTTTAAATTCATTGTTGTTATTTGGCGTTCTTATAATGAATTTACTGCCTGCAAAATAAGCCAATGGGGTTGCTTGGGGTTCATTTGAATTCATTAAAAAGGTTAAATCTATTTCCTTTTTTCTGAGAATGGAAATAGCTTTTATGAACTGGCCCCATTTACCTGAGAAATAAAGAACTTCTGAGATGTTTGGATTATTATCAAATAATTTTGAAAAATTTTCTTTTATTAAAAGAATAATTTTTTTATCCGGATAGTGTTTCTTAATTAATCTAATTGATGAAGTGGCAAATAAAGTATCCCCGATGGCTGTGTTCGAAACAAGGAGTATATTTTTGACCTTACTCATGTCAATCTGAGAACCCTGGTCTTTAATCTTCTTATTTCGAAAATAAAAGAGCAACAATGGTTTAATAATCTCAATTCTCATTTAAAACCTCACTGAGATCGAAAACTAAGTTTGAAAGAGTATATTTCTCTTTCGAATTATTTTTTCGCTTATTTTTTTTTGATTTAATAATAAGCTCAATGATTTGCTTCTCCTGATAAACATTACAAAATATTTTAAGCAATTTGACTCTTTTCTCATGAGCTAAATTGTCTGTTAATGATATGAGAAGCTTGGTAATTTCTCTCATAGCCCAACGATTGGTATCTTCATAAATTCTGCCCATCTCAAAATCAACATGAAAAATTTCTCTATCAGCATAAAGAATATTTCTCAAGTTTGAGTCGACATGGCAAAGTCTTGGCTCTTGAAATTTGAAAGCTAATTGATGTCGTAAATTTAGGTCATCAAATAAACATTTAACAATTTTGAAATCAATTTTCTGCTGAAAAATTTCTGAAATAGTTCTGCCACTGATATGAGAAAGAAAAAGAGATTTTTTATTTCTCTTAATCAATTTAGGAGCATTAAGATTAAACTTGCGCCACAACTCAATTACCTCAGCTTCAAAAGAAAGCCTCTTTGCGGAATGATAATACTCAATCGGTTGCTGAATTCCAATGAAATCAAGGAATGAACGAAAATAATATTTCAGGAGGGGGCTTTTAGGACCGTATGTCTTAATGAAAAAATTTTCAGTCTTTTGTACATTATTAAAACTAATTGACACTAGTCAGGACCTCTTTCAAGATGAACAATACTGTGAACCAATCTCTTAATTTTTGGCATCAAACCTTTTTTATTTCTAAGTCTTCTTAATCTTGAAAATTTTAAATTACCTCCATTCTGAGTATTAAAATTTAAAGTAATATCTTTAGGCTCAACCATGAAATAATCTTTTTTATGCATAAATTCATACAACTCTTTTTGCAAGGTTTTATGGTTCTTTTTTCCAAAGAAACTCTTATGCTTTTCAGGGAAGGTTACTTTGTGAATCAAGCAATGATAGAGTAATACAAAATAATAATTTTCATCATCAGAAACATAATAATCTTCGGAATTTTTAAGTCTTGAGTTTAGACAAATCCTTTCCCAATGAATATCAAAATAATTGTCTCCAACATATCTCGTATCAATTGGAATTTGATTACCATCAATATTGATTGAGTAATTTGCTCTCTCGGAACCTTTGGAAGATTTCTTGGCATTAGCAAAAAAAACAAACCTCTCTTTATCTTTCACCAAAAAATCAATATCTGATATTTTCTCAATATCATGCTCGATCTTACGAAGAACAATATAGGGTGTTACCTCATTAATAATGTAAAAGAATTCTTTTAAACTTTCCCAGCCAAGCGCTCCAGAAACATCTCTTGAAAGACTATGTATATCAGTTGACTGTTTTGAATATTTTTTTAAATAATCTGAAACATTTAACCCAATAAGCATAGCCAAATCCTTACTGGTTTCAGATTGATCATTACTCCCGTGAATACCAAACTTTGTATTGAACTTTTTTCTGAGATTAGTCTTTAGATCAAAGAAACTACTATTTACTTTCTCAACTCCTCTTGCGGTATATCTAAAACTGTATCTTGGTTTACTATCTAAGAAAGTTATTAACAGAAATTTGTTGCTATCATTAGTCTTTTCTTTAATAGATTTTGTGGACAATCTGTCCCCATAAAATCTGTAAAAATTTTCAAATAATCTATCTTGACTCCACTCGATTTCATGTTGTGAGAATATTGTAAATTTTTCACTGATTTCATCTAATATTTCAACCTTATTTTTTAAAAAATTAGGCCAAATGACAATTAAACCTAATTCTTTCATTTGTTCTCCAAAAGTAGTTTGTAGATTGCAAGGATTTTCTCAGTCATTATTTTTTTTGAAAAGTTTCTGACAATAAAGTCTCTATCATAATCTTTGAACTGATTTTTTATGAAATAACTCACCCCATTCGTTAAACTAGAAACAGAATTTGTTTTCGCCAAAATGAAATTATTCTTATTCATCAAATCTTTGGTACTTCCACAATTAGTTGCTACAACAAGTTTCTTCATCAACAAAGCTTGCATAACAGACTGGGGAACTCCTTCCTTAGAATCGGAACTTAAGACAAAGATATCGAGTGCACTCAAAAACTCTGGAACATTACTAACATGTCCAAGAAGTCTGACATTTTCTGAAATATTTAAATCGTTAATAAGATTGAATATTTTTTCTTTCTGGGGACCATCACCTGCAATGAGGAATTTAAATTTTTTATCGGGAAATTTAATAATGATTTCTTTTGCCATCCTCACAAAAAGATCATGGCGCTTAAACTTTCTTAAAACAGCAACAATACCTATTGCTATTTCGTTTTTCTTCACTCTAAAGGAGTCTCTATTTTCATTTTTTGAATATAGCTTAGGGTTATAAAGGTTATCATCGATGCCAGTTGGAATTGATCTTATGCGATCCTCTCTTATTCTATTTCTTTTTATCATATCTTCACGAACTGACTCTCCAGTTGTAAAAATATAGTCAGCAACTCCATTGATAAAATTTAACTTAGAAGGATTAATTGGATTGGATAGATGACGAGTCCTAATAAATTTTGCTCCAGTCAATTTTGCAGCCAAGCCTCCGACCCATGTATCCTTTCCACTATGGGTATTAACTATATTAATTTTTAATTTAAATATAATTTTAATCAGCCTGTAAAGAGTAATTAAGTCGTAATTACCCTTGAATGGTAAATCAAAAACTTTTATCTTATGTTCTTCAGCTTTGAGTTTAATAGTCGAATTTTTCCTACATGCGAGAAAAACATCTACGCCCAAATCTCTGACAGAGATCATCTCACTAATAATGCGTATTTCTTGTCCACCCCAGCCATCAGACCATTCGGTATGAAGAACTCTGGGATTAGCGTCCATTAATCATTTCCCTAATTGTATCTTTGATCTTTTCTAAATCCATATCCATCAAACAGTCGCTAACTTTTGAACCATTACATCCATCTTTTCCACATGGCTGGCAAATCCTATTTTCAGAAATCACCCTATGTTTTCCCATCAATTGAAAACCATTTACCTTGCTATAAGTTGATTTCATCAATTCATTATCCCATGGACCCCAATGGTGTGCACCACTTGGACCAAAAAAAGATAAGACTGGAGTGTCGTTTGCTGCGCTTATATGCATGATAGCAGTATCAACTCCAATAAATAAATTCGCTCTTTTATTTAAGGCCACAATTTGTTTTAGAGTTAGTTGGCCGGATAAGTCAATTGGTTTTGCTTTTACCAAAGAACAAATAGACTTAACTTTTTTAATTTCGTTTTTGACTGGTGCAGCAGTTAATATAACCCTGATTTGAAGTTCATGCTCAATAAAATCTATTATATTGGCCATAGTTGAGTTAGAAACGCATTTAAACAACCACCTTGAAACGGGATGAATGTGCACAAAGTTTGTGACGCTGTTTATTTTTTTAACAATAAATTCGTCATCTTCTGGTGTAGAAAAAATATCGACTTTTTTTGATAAAATTGGAATATCTAGTAATCTTAGAGCATCAAGATTTGCATCTATGGTGTGCCTAAGACCTTGTTTGGGGAGGTTTTTAGTATAAACAGATGACAATAATCGATTTTTATTCTTGTACCCCAGAGAAGTTCTTGGTTTAATAATTTTAGTAATAAAAGCCCCTCTATCTCCTTCTGTTAAGTTGATCACAATGTCGTATTTTTTTCTTTTAAAACTCAGGAAAAATTTCAATTCATGAAATGTTCTTCTATAAAAATTTTTCTGTATGGAGCTCTCTCTGTCATAAATATAAATTTGATTAACATTTGGATTTAGTGAAATCATCTCCTCAGTTCCTTTATTAAGAAGAATATCTATATTAGAAGCGGGGAAATAATTCTTTAAATTATTTATCACTGGAGTTACAAGGAGGACATCTCCAATATTTCTGAGTTTTATAATTAGAATCTTCATTCAATTCTTAGTTTTGGAATATTTATGAAATGTATACTCAGCATATACTATGCTGATTACTATTCCTCTCCATCCCTCAAGAAAACCTAAACGAAAGAGATAAATTTTTATAAAAGTCCAGAAGGGTGAAATAACAGCCTTAAGGAAATTATTTTTCTTATGACTTAATTGAGCATAGGTTAACTGTTTTTTCCGAAACTCTCTGATGGTTTCAAACGCATCATGTCTCATGTGGTTTTTCATCTTTGCGACTTTTGTCTTTGTTTGGAAGCTCTCATGAACCTTAACACTATTAAACTTGCCAAATTTCTTATTAAAAAAACGAATGCTATAATCTGGATATAATCCGCAATATTTTATATTCTTTCCGAAAAATTTATTCAACCTACCCACATAAAAGGCATTTGAACTTGGTTTAATTAAAGTTTTAAGAATTTCATTTTTTAATTCTTCAGTAATTTCTTCATCAGCATCTAGGACAAATACCCAATCATTTTTTGCTAGTTCAATGGCTTTATTTTTTTGCTCTCCAAAACCCAACCATTCCTGATTTAAAACTCTTGCCCCTAGTTTTTCGGCAATTAGACAGGTTTTATCTTCAGATCCACTATCAAGCACTATAATTTCATCTGCAAATAGAGCTGACTTAACTGATTTCTCAATGAATTTTTCTTCATTTTTAGTAATTAAAACAACAGATAACTTCTCGCTCATCTTAAAATAAAACTATAAATTAACTCGATTATACGTTTCTACTATATGGATAAAAAAGCAATTTTTCTAGACAGAGATGGGGTTATCAATAAGGAAGTTGGCTATCTTCATAAGATAGAAGATTTTGAATTTATTAACGGTGTTTTTGAATCATGTCGCTATTTTCAGTCTATTGGATATGAAATTATAATCATCACTAATCAATCTGGAATCAGTAGAGGTTTCTACACTAGAAGAGATTTTGAAAAGGTTAACAAATGGATGCTTGGTCAATTTTCCCATGAAGGGGTAAATATTCTCGATGTCTATTTTTGTCCCCATGGTCCTGAAGATAAATGTAATTGTAGAAAACCAAAACCAGGAATGTTTCTTGATGCGAAAGAAGAGCATCATATTGATATGAAAAAGTCTTGGATGATAGGGGATAAAGAAGCAGACATTCAAGCTGCTCATCAAGCGGGAATATCTAATACGATATTAGTTAAATCTGGTCATAAAATTGATGAGATCTCATCAAAATCAAAGTACATTCTTGATTCAATAACAGACTCAAGAAATTTGGTTAAAAACTAGATTTCATTGTAATTTTTATACCAATTTACAAAATTAGCAACGCCCTGTTTAACGCTCATACTTGGTTTATAGCCGAACTCTTCTACCAAGTCATCCACATCGGCATAGGTATCTGGCACATCACCAGGTTGAAGTGGCAACAGTTGTTTCTCAGCAATGATGCCTAATGAAGTTTCTAATGCTTCAATATAGTCCATTAGTTCTACTGGATTGTTATTACCAATGTTATACACACGATAAGGCGCACTCGAAGTAGCTGGATCTGGGTTATTGCTATCCCACTCGGGGTTAGCTGGAGCTGGACGATCTAGAACGCGAACAATGCCTTCGACAATATCATCAATATAGGTAAAGTCTCGACGGTGTTTGCCATAGTTGAACACCGTAATCGGCTCACCAGCCACAATGGCGCGTGTAAATTTTTGTAAAGCCATATCTGGTCGATCATATGGACCATATACGGTAAAGAATCTTAAACCTGTGGTTGGTAGGTTATAAAGATGCGAATAAGTATGGGCCATCAACTCATTGGCTTTCTTAGTAGCCGCGTACAAGCTCACTGGATGATTAACACACTCATGAGTAGAGAAAGGTTGCTTTGTATTGAGTCCATATGTCGAACTGGATGATGCGTACACTAAGTGCTTAACTTGGTTATGTCGACACCCCTCTAAAATGTGACCAAACCCCACCAAATTAGTGTCAATATAAGCCAATGGGTTCTCTAGTGAATAGCGAACACCTGCTTGTGCGGCTAGATTCACCACGCCATCAAATTGTTCACGTTCAAACAAGTCAGCCATAGCCGCTCGATCTTCTAGATTCATTCGAATGTGTGTGTAGTTTGGATGGTCCGCATGGCGCGCTAGACGGACTTCTTTGAGTTTGGGGTCATAGTAATCATTATGATTATCAATCCCTACCACTTCATCACCGCGATCTAGCAGGCGAATCGACAGCGCTGAACCAATAAACCCGGCCGAACCGGTAACCAAAACTTTCATTAATATTCCTTAATCACTACTAAACAAGTCTCGCGTGTAGACTTTGTTTTTCACATCTTCTAGTTCGCCAACCATACGATTGGCGACAATCACATCGCTGATCTGTTTAAACTCAGTCAGTTCATCAATCACTCGGGAATGGAAGAACTCAGCCTCACCTTGCTCAGTTAGTACCGGTTCATAGACTACTACTTCAATGCCCTTGGCTTTAACACGCTTCATAATACCCTGAATACTAGAAGCCCTAAAATTATCCGAACCCGATTTCATAATTAAACGATGAACACCGACCACTTTTGGGTTTTTGGCAATAATTTGATCAGCAATAAAATCTTTACGAGTGGTATTGGCATCAACAATCGCACCAATTAGTGCGCTGGGAACATCTTGATAATTAGCCCTTAACTGCTTGGTGTCTTTTGGCAGACAATAACCACCATAACCAAAGGATGGGTTGTTGTAATGCGAGCCAATTCTTGGATCTAGTCCAACACCTTCGATAATCTGACGAGCATCCAAACCATGGGTTTCCGCATAAGAATCTAGCTCATTAAAGAAAGACACGCGCATCGCTAAATAGGTGTTACTAAAGAGCTTCACCGCTTCTGCTTCGGTGGCATCAGTAAACAAGATATCAATATCATCTTTAAGTGCGCCTTCAACCAACAAATTGGCAAACACCTTGGCACGCTCTGAATGCTCTCCTACAATAATACGCGATGGATAAAGGTTGTCGTAAAGTGCCAAGCCCTCTCTTAAAAACTCAGGTGAGAACATGATATTGTCACAATTAAATTTAGCCTTAATTTCATTGGTATAGCCCACTGGCACGGTAGATTTAATTACCATTACCGCATCAGGATTAATCGCCATCACGTCTTGAATCACCGACTCTACTGAAGCTGTATTAAAGTAATTGGTCTCGGTGTCATAATCGGTTGGCGTGGCAATCACCACAAAATCGGCATTTTGATAGGCCTGCTCCTTATCCAAGGTGGCAACAAAATTCAAGTCTTTATTGGCTAGAAAATCTTCAATCTCAGCATCCACGATTGGAGATTTTTTTTGATTTAGTAACTCAACTCGATCAACCACTATATCAAATGCGATCACATTATGTTTTTGCGCAAGCAACATAGCATTGGAAAGGCCTACGTAACCTATGCCAGCAATAGTGATATTCATATTTATTCCTTTAGGAGTTTTTGAGCAATTTTAACAATATCTTGAGGAGATATCTCATTTATAGAGAAATCTTCTTTATTAAGTTTGAATGGGTCGACTACCGAAGAAGATTTAATATATTTATTAATTGGAGTCTCGTATATTCTGCTCACTGGGGTTGGACCAAAAATAGTTATAGATGGAATATTTAAACCCCACGCCATATGTGTTGGTCCTGTGTCATTTCCTATAACTAATCTAGAATTTGAAATTAGTGATTTGAGTCCATCAATAGATAATCTATCAGCAACAAAACAATTTTTTGAATTATTTTTAATCCATAAAGCTTTTTCTCTTTCAGTGTTATTTCCCCAGATAATGCAGCATGGGATACCAATTTGATCTGCAACTTCTTTAAATTTCTCTTTAGGGTAGTTCCTACTTTGCCAATTAGACCCAATCACAAAAACTGCATACCTGCCATCAAAGAACTTTTCATTATTTTTGCTTTTAAGAAAGGGTAATTTATTCAAAATATCCCTATTGCTTACCTCTATACCTAAAGGATTACATAAAACTTTAACATTTCTGTCAATGGTATTCTTATCATAACTAATACCAACTTGGAAGTTATAAAAGTTAGAAGCGAGTCTTTCTCTAATAGAGTTTTTATCAAACCCACAAGTCTTTTTTGAGGGGATAAGTTTTGCTACAATAGCTGACTTAATTAATCCTTGAGCATCGAGAACAAAATCATATTTTTCTAGATATCTAAGTTTGTTAAGCGCTTTAAATAATTGAAAAAAGGATTTGTTTCTTTTCAAATCTTTAAGATTTAAGGTGTAAATTTTATTTATATCTATATTATTCTCTAAAATCCCTTCATATTGCGATTCGACAAACCAATCAAT
>Ga0255784_10001243_pt1 | contig 20703 bp, 9 predicted proteins | sample 101ome_14_FD_179982 | JGI IMG/M metagenome (GOLD analysis project Ga0255784, IMG submission 179982) | Coastal salt marsh microbial communities from the Groves Creek Marsh, Skidaway Island, Georgia - 101403AT metaG (version 2) | ecosystem: Environmental > Aquatic > Marine > Intertidal zone > Salt...
AGACTTCCCCCTCGACGCTCCGGACGTCTCCGGACTCTTGCGTCAAAGTTCTGTCTTCAATGTTCGTGCCAGATGACGATCGACCAGTCGTAGCACAACCTTTGTTGTGAAAAACCCTAAAAGACCACATCCACCTACAAATTACAACACACTACAAATTACTACCTACTTTCTTCCCACCGAAGAACGCTTTCAGCAGACGTTTAAAGATGCGCGCGTCGATGCGAGCCGTGTCCGTCGTCAAAGAACTCGTCCATAACCGCTTATCCTCCATCGTCGTCTTCGCCTTCGGGAACGCGTCGTGTTCGTCGCCGAGCGCCAGTAAGAAGAGACGTTGGAACGCTTCAGTCCCGAGCGTACTCCAGACGAGGTGTAAACTCGCGGCGATGTCTGAAATCATCGACGGCGGCATCGCGCCGTTGCCCCCCTCCAAGATGGCGCGCATCAGCGCGACCGCGACGCCGCCTTCAACAAACATGACGCGCGCGAGCGCGTCGGCGAGCGCCTCGCCCGCGCCGTCTTCGTTCCATCGCGATCCGCGATTGTTACTCTCGCCCGAAATTTCAGCGGCGAGACGCCCGAGACCGCTATTCATCGACTTTGCTGAGACGTCGCGACCCGCGCGCGCGGCGCTCGCGAGATCGGCGCGCAGCATGGTGCTCGAGCACAACAAGTCTGTCGCAAAGCCGAGCGCCACGGATGCCGGTTCGTCGGAACACCCGCATAGTAGCGAACGCCGACTCGCCTCCGTCACCGTCACCAAGTGTGGAATGAGCGCTGGGCAACCGCTTCGAAGCGCCGCGCGCGCCAGCGCGAAGACGCCGCTCCAACTTTCTTGATCCTCCAGACACCCTGGAAGCGCGATGGCGACGACTTCGCTCACGATTCCGCCGGTTGATTCGAACGCACGTCCGCCCATCGTCACGCGGCACGTTTGATCGCCGAACATTTCCAAACTTATCGTCAACGTCTGCAAATAGCAAAAACCGAGAGCGGGGTTTCTCAAATACGCTTCCACGGACATCACCACTACGCGCTCCAACACTCCGTCTCGTCGCATGTGCTCGCTCAACTCGACGAGCGCTCGCAGCGCCCATCCGATTTTGAATCGCTCCTCGACAAACACCAGCTCGTTCGTGCACGACGCGCACTTTTCAACGACTACAACCGCGTGTTTCGCCAAACCGACAAGCGCGTCGCTCGGACGGCCGACGTGGGCGCACACGCGCCGCATCGCTCGAAGGACAATGTCCAAATCGACGAGCAGTTTGACGTAATCGTCCGTTCGACGAGCGTCGACGCACGAATTCAGAGCGGTGATGGCTTGTTGCGCGAGCATGACGCACGCGCTCTCCGCCTGATTCGTGTCGTCGCCGCACGCGACGTAAAAGGTTAAAATTCTCAACAAAATCGTCGACTCGTGCTCCTGACCCAAGCGCAACGACGTGGAAGGCGTCGGCCCACCGTGCGCGTGTAAACGCAACAAACGCGACGGCACGTCGGTGGCGTTAAGACGAACCGCGGCGTGTTCGGAGAGTTTCATCATCGCCACCGCCGCGCCGCGCGAGACGACAAAGTCGACGTGCGTCATGCATTTGATCAAGACGTTGGCGACGGCGAGAAGCGATCCGTCTTCGAGCGCGGCGATCGCTTTCGACAAACCCGCTAAAACCCAACAGCTCGACTCTGCCACGTGCACGGGCACGCCATCGGTGACCAATAACAGGCAAAGCGTTTCAATCAACACGGTGAAGGAAGACTGGTTTGCGCCGCTCTGAAAAGACTTGGTGAGCGCGAGCAGCGCGTACAGTCTCGCGTGAATTCTCTTCCAACCCTTTTCCGTCGCGGCGTTCAACTCGGCGTGAAAATTCTCGTTGAAATCGGCGAGTATGTTTTCAATCGAAACGGTTGAAATCACGTCTCGAAGGCAATCCGCGAACTCTTCCTTTTGCTGATCGTCGTCTAAATCAGCTCTCGACTGCGTGCACACGTACGACACGACGGCTTGCATGCATCGCGCGGCGACGGGCCGGAGTGAGCTTGCGACCTTGTCCGGTACGAATGCCTTCGCAAGTTTACTCCAAGGCTCGAGCGCGGACGCCATGGACACTCCCGACGCGAGTAATTCAGAACAACTATCGAGCGCGATCAGCAAGACTTGCTCGTCGATGTCCACCGCGATGTTTGTCTTCAATCGTTGTTCTTTTCGCTGTTCCTTCCTTTGTTGTCTCTGAAGATGTTTAAACTCCGAGTGTTTGACGTACACGCGATCGCCCTCGGCGTTAGGCCCGGTGGCGAGCGGATTTTTCGTCGCGTCTTTCTGGTTGCGAAGCGCCTCGAGCGCGAGGCTTGAAAACACCTCCGAGAGCAACGTCTTGCTTTCGTCGGAGACACCACCCGGTCGCGCGATGGTTCGTCGTAGACTTTCCATGCTCGTCGCGAGCGTTTCGCGAAGTTCGCCGCGCGTCGTCCAGACGCACTGGCGTAGCGCCCCCTTGACGGCGTTTGCGGCGCTCTGCTTGAGCGGCGACGGGTGGCCGTCGGCGCACGCGATGATTTGCAACGCGCCTCCGAGGACGACGTGCGGAAATTTTGCCGTCACGTCCGCGACGTCCGCCCACGCAGATAACGCGTCGAGAATGTACTTGTGGAGCATGACGTCGGCGCCGGCGTTCGCCGCGAGCCGTTCGAGCAAGTCCATGACGTCGCACGCCGACGCTCTGAGCGCGACCAAGACGTCGTGTCGACGCTGCGGATGCAACGACAAGTCTCGAGACGTCGCCTCTTCGGGAATAAACGCGAGAAACGTGCACAGACACAATAACTTGGCCTCGTTCGTCGTCGACGCGTCGTTTGAAAAGTATTCCACGACGTCTCGAACGACGGCGTCGACGTTCCACGAATTCATTTTGCACGCCAACGCGGCGAGCGACAACGACAGTTTCGTCAGCGTGCTTCGCATGTCGACCGCGTTCGCCTCGCACGAACGCATCGCAAACTTGGCGGTGAGTTTCAGCACGCGCGCGCGAAGATCCACCCAATCTTTCTCCGTAAACGCCGCGTGCGACGCCTGCGTTCGCGTCTCTTTGCACACGCACCGTCGAATCAGCGCGTGCAACGTCTGCGCGCAAAACACCCCCTCGATGGGCGTCGCGTCGTCTCGCTCCAACACGTGCAGCGTCATTCGCCACGAATCATCGCTTTTCACGAACGCACCGAGCGCGCGCTCCGCCTCCGCGTCGTGACTCGCATAAAATCGATCGATGCACTCGCGAAACGCTTCGAGACCGCGCGGCGACGACGACGACTCCATGACGACGATGCCGACGCGTCCCCCCTCCTCGCGCGCGCTCCGTTCACGAGAAGGACGACGACGCGCGCATGCGTCGACGAACGCCTCCGTGGTCCCGACGCGATGCGCGCGCGAGTGAATGCACGCACGCGCGTCCCCACGCGTCCCCACGCGTTCGCCCGCAGACGACGACGGCGCGGGCTCGACCACCGATCGAACGATTCATGCTCGCCGGTCTCGCGTTCTCGGACGCGAGGGAGACGAGGCGCGCGGTGAGGCGCGAGAAGAAGAGGCGGAAAAAGTCGAGCGAGTCGAGGCGACGCGACGACGAGGACGACGACCGGGGCGAATCCGAAGAATCCGAAGATGAGGGAAAAGATGCGCCCGCGACGACGACGACGACGACGACCGCGGCGGCGATCGAACGAGAAGATACAGAAGACGAACCCTCGGCGCAGCACGCGGACTTTTTCTCCGCCGCGCTCGCGTCCAAGTCGACGGACAGACGAGAAGACGGTCGAGGCGCCGCCGCGGAGCGAAAGAGACGGGAGGACGAGGCGCGCGCCGCGAAAATCGTCGCGTCGAGAGAATTGAATCCGGAGATGCGCGGTGGTGACGGCGGCGGTGCGACGAACGCGGTGGCGTCGACCTCTGCGCACGTCGTCGGCGACGGCGGCGCGAGTTGGCGATTAAAGGCGCTTCGACGCGCGCAAGAGAGAGCCGTCGCGGAGGGTCGACGCGTCGACGAAGTCGTGAGCGAACACTGGGGATCCGTCGGCGAGTTGGTGGCTGGAATCGGTGACGGCGCGGCGCATTCTAAGGCGCATTTACGCGGCCGTCGAGGGGGGAGACACGGCGGGGGTGGTGGTGCGGATTCTCGCATGCAGAAGCCAGACGACGGTTTCGGTCGACGACGGCGCGAGCGTCTCGACGACGAGGATAAGAAACTCATCGACGGCGCGTTGATGATGGGTGCGAACAAGTTCGCGTCGGATGGTTCGTTCATGTCCCAGTTCGAGGCGCGAGCCGAGCCGGTCGAGGACGTCTCTCTGACGTCGGCGCAGCCGTCGGACGTCGCTCGAGAACGCGACGCGCCGCCGACGTCGAGAGCCGTTCCAGAGGGAAGGAATCTCGCCGCCGGCGGTTCGACGAACATGTCGGCGGCCGCGGCGCTGAAGGCTCGACTTTTTGGTGGTAACAAGGCACCCGCGACGGCGGCAGGACCGACGGAGGCGCTCCCCATGGTGACGGCGGACGGCAGAGCCGCGCCTGGCGCGTTTGGACGAAACACCACAGTCAAGGGTGGAGTCAACGCGGCGCACGGCGACGTTCGTAAAGCGCCGAAGACGACGCAGCGATTCGACAACGGTGAACGCTCGCGTTACTACGCCGATGATAACGGCAAGTCTTTACAGGATCTCGTCGCTGAACAAAAGTATTCTGGAACCGAAGATTACGACGGCAACTTGGCTGATAACATCGCTCGGCACAAGCGCTATCGCGGTAAGGAACTCGACGTCGACGACGAGTACGATCACGACGGCGGCTTGGAAATGTACGAAAATCGCGAAAAGAAAATGTCCGGCGCGAAGCAGCAGGCGCGCGCGAAAGAAAAAGCCGTTCGCGATTTCAAGCGCATGCAAGCGCAGCAGAACAAATGCCCGTACTGCATGGACGCTCCGGACAAGCCGAAGCATTTACACGTGGCGTACGGAAACAGCGCGTACCTCATGCTCCCGCCGACTGGACGTCTTGTCCCCGGCCACTGCATCATCGCGCCCATCGCGCACACGCAGTCTTCCCGACAGGTTGACGAGGACGTGTGGGAAGAGATGCGCAACTTCAAAAAGTGTCTCGTGCGCATGTTCGCGCAGCAGGGCAAGGACTGTTGTTTCATCGAGACGGCGATGAAATTCGGTCACGGCGGTCGCCACGGAATCGTCGAATGCATCCCCATCCCTCAAGAAATCGCCGTCAACGCGCCCATGTATTTCAAAAAGGCGATCGATGAGGCGGAGAGCGAATGGAGCACGCACGACGCGAAAAAGTGTCTCTCGACCGCACCACCGAAGGGTTTAAGAGGCACCATTCCCGAAAAATTTCCGTACTTTCACGTCGAGTTCAACATGAGAGGTGGATTCGTGCACGTCATCGACGACGAGACGAAGTGGAAGTCCAACTTTGGTCGAAATATTCTGATTGGTTTGTTGGACTTGCCCGAACACTTGACCGACGCGAGACAACGAGCCCTGGCGCCTGCTTTGTTACGCGAAGAAATGGACGCCTTCTTGAAACTGTACGATCCGGTGGATTGGACTAAGCAACTCGAATAGCCCGATGGTGAGCGTACGTAGGTGCTGTATATTTTTTAAAATTCTATAGATGTCTAGTCGTTCGAGCCGAATTTGTTGGACACGTACTCCATCGCGCGTTGCTTGACGTGTTTAATGCGTTCATCGTCTCCTTCGGATCGCTCGAAATCCAAAAAGCGTTTGAAGAGGAACTTCATGCTCTTTGCGTTGAGATCGAGATGCGTCGCTCTCTCGAACAGCGCACGAATGCGTTGCGTATCGCCTTGTTTGATTTCTTGATCGATGTATACAGACCAGATGTCGGTTCGCCGCGGGTAATTGCGGAGTATGCTCTCAAACATCGTCCTCGCGCGCTCCGCGCCTGCGCTTCCGCCCTCTTTCATTTCAATCAGCGCGGTTTGCACCATCACTTTGATGTGCTTATGCTTCGGGAGGGATTGCGTCGCTCTGTCCAAAAGCTTACGTGTCAATTCAGAGTCACCCTTCAACACGGCGATGCGAATGTATGCCAACCACACCTTGCAAGAATAAGAGAATTTCTTCACCGCCTTCTTCAAAATCTCGTCGAGTTGTTTGTGCTGGTCGTTTCTCTCGTACATCGCGATGAGGGTGAGGTGCATGTGCTTGGCGTCGGCAATTTGCACCGCACGCGAAAAGAGCTTTTTCACCGCTTCTTCGGGTGTCGGCTTGCCATGCTTATTCTCGAGATTGAGATATGCAGTCCAGATGTTCATGCGCTCATCCTCCTCAGTCGCCGGGATGGCACCGATCGCTCTGTCGGCGACTTGTCTCGCATCATCGAACGCGCCGCAACTCACGTGAAACGCCATGTATTTGACCCAAAGGTACGATGATCGCGGCGACGCGACGAGAAGTTTTTCAAACTCCATGGCAGACTCGGGCGCCTGATTCTCATCCTTGAGCGCCTGCTCCTTGCGAAGAATTTCGAGCTCTCGTGCCTCCTTGAGACGTTTCTTTTCTCGTTTTGACAGCGTCATTCCGTCCTCCCTCGCATCCGCGTCGTCTTGCGCGTTTTTCGCGTCGGCACTTTGTTTTTCAGCGTCCCAATCGAAATCCAACTCTTTTCCAATCGGTTCTTCCTCGGAGTCTTCTCCTTCGGAATCAGAAGAATCGTCATCGTGTCCATCGTCATTTTTCTCGTCATCGTCATCATCGTCGTCGTCGTCGTCGTGGTCGTCGTCCTCGTCCTTGTCGTCGTCATCGTCGTCGTCGTCGTCGTCGTCGTCAGCATCCATGTCCTCAGACGATTCTGATTCTTCTCCACTATCTTCGCTGTTTTCCTCGCCGCCGTCGTCGTCCTCGTCGTCTTCAGCGTCATCGTCATCGTCGTCCGAATCCTCATCATCATCGCTTTCCTCGTCGTCCTCGTCGTCGTCATTCGCCATGAGAGGATCCATCTCCTTCGCCACATCCATGGCGTCATCCTCGTTGTCGTCGTCGTCGTCGTCGTCGTCGTCGTCGTCGTCGTCGAAAAGAGAGGCTTTGACGCCGAGAGATATTTTGTTCGTCGACGCGTCCACCTTGAGCACCTTGGTGCGAACTCTCTCTCCCGGTTGCACGTGCGCGGCCAAGTCGCCGGAGATGCGCGCATCCGCGAACATCGAGATGTGACAGAGACCCGAAAGTTTCGTTCCGTCAAGTCCGATGAAGACGCCGTAAGGTTGAACCCGGCGAACGGTGCCCATCAAAACGTCTCCCTCGCTCACTCCGGAAACGTCCGCGTTACCCTGCGCGGCGTCGTTTTCACGGAATGAAATTTCAACTCGTCCCTTTGCGGCATCTGCGCTCACGATGCGACCTTCGACCAACTTTCCGGGTGGAAATTCCTTAGCCGGGTCGGCGACGAACCCATCCGCAAGATTTGAGAGTTTGCACATGGCATCGACGCGACGCGAAAGGGAGATGAAACATCCCTTGTTCGACGTGGACTTGACGTACCCCTTGACGCGTTCGCCCGGAACGAGCGTCGATATGTCTTCAATCTCGGCATCCATCGTTTTTTTGCGCTTGTTTGCGAGTCGGGACTCGCGAAGAGATAAGTCAACCTCTCCATTCGATGACACGTGCAACACACGCACTTGAATCGCTTGACCGACGTCGTACGACGAGCACGGATCGTCTTTCAATTCATCCGCCATGTCCGTCAAGTGCACGCGACCGGCAGAGTGAGATCCGAGCTGCACCATCAAACCGACGTTTTTAGCGACTCGAGTGACGATGCCCTGCACCTTGGCGCCGACGCACACGCGAGACGAACCGGCGGCATCCGTGCGAAGACTTAAATCGATGCGCTTTTTGCTCGCTTTGACGCCGACGACCGTCGCGCGCACGCGAGCGCCGACGGAAAACCGAGAGTTGAGCGCTCGCTCGAGTTCCGCTACTTTGCTCGACGTCTCAATCGTTGGGATGAACGCCGTGACGCCCGGGGCGACGGTGACTTTTAATCCGTCGTGCGCGACGGCGACGACGTACGCGTCGATTTCGTCCCCGATGGACACGTGATCCAGACTGAACGCCTCTCGTCGACGCATGGACAAGTCTAATAATCCTCCACGATCACCCGCGAGACCGAGCACGGTGGCTTCAACCTTTGAACCCACGGATAGGGATTCGAGCGGGGCGTCTTCGTCGGGACTAAACTCGCTAATGTAAAGACGACCGCGAGCGTTGTTCGGAAGCGCGACCAACGCTTGAAGAGGTTGTACCTCTGACACGACGCCGTTCACCACCGTGCCGGCCGCTATTCGTCCGCCAGATTTGGTGGACGTCGTCACGGGCACCGTCAACAAAAGCCGTCCGCCGTCCCCGGCGGGAAGTTGCGCGACGACAGCCTTGACGCGCTGCGTCGGCTGGAAACGCTCGGATGGATCCTCGTAGGCGAGATTAAAGTGGTTCACGGGCGCGAAACCAATCAGACCGTGATGGTTCGGAAGGGACAAGGCGACGTATTCAGCCTTGATGAGTTCGACGTCCGCGTCGACGCGATCGCCAACCTTGAGCTTTTTCAGACTCTTCGTTGATGACGTCTTGTTTCGCTTGAAGGCGTCCAAGCCCGAACGCATGCCGATGTCTACGACGCCCTCTCTTCTGCTCACGTCTAAGACGTATCCACTCACCTCAGCGCCGGATTCAACGTTCGCGTCGTCGGGGAGCTGATGAGGCGTGACGAGACCGACGACATTCGAGTCAAACGGAATGTCCACGAGCACTCCGTAGTCCTTCGTCTCGTTAACGGACACGTCCAACCAAGAACCGGGTTTGAGCTTTCCAGCAGTCTCCGGGGAGATGCCCACGCCTTCGGTGTCCACGTCTCGCTCGTCTAAGAAGTCCAAATCGTTGAAAAACGAACGAATCAACGGTGCGTCGCTCAGCGGAGATGACGTCGCCGACAATTTGAGGGAGAGCGACAATCGAGGCGTCGGAGACGACGTGTCCACGGAGAGCACCAACGCGTTCACCGTCTTGCCGACCGGGTACGCGTCGTGTATGTCGACGGCGGCGCCATCCGTCAGCTGCGAAGGCGGCGCTAGACCGGTGAGCCTATCCAAAAATCGAACAAAGACGCCGGCCGAGTTGGCCGACGCCACGTATCCCGGGAAGACGGATCCCGGTGTCGCCGATTCCGCAGTCGAAGGAATCTTTGACTGTCGCGCGCTTTCGACGAGAGAGATTTTACGCGACATGACGGCTCGAGTCGGTTTACTCTCGAGAACCACGAGCGGACCGATCTCGTCCCCTGGATTGAGCACGGCGCTCAAGCCTTGCGCCGTCAACGGATGATCCGACAAGTGCGCGAGAGACACGACTCCGGGCGCGTTGCCCTTTTCAGTCTTAAACACCACCTCGACGTTGCCCGAGTTCGCGACAACGTGCATGACGACCGCTTTTTCCACGATGGTTCCCGGAATCACGTCCAAAGCCGACGCCGTGACGGCCACCGACGCGCTGGCACCGTCGACGGCGTCGGACGCGAGCGACAGTCGTAAACGACCGGTTCCGTCCACGGACACCACGGTGACGCGCACAACCTGGCCGACGCCGAACGCGTCCGTCGGTTTTTGATCTCTGAGTAAACCTAAATCGCTCGTCCCGGCCAATCCTTTTAAATCTCCGTACAAGGAGACAAAGACGCCGTATTCGTTGACGCCCGTCACGACGCCGTGCGTCACCGATCCCGGAATGGCGTCTTCGACGGTGGCGATGACGGCGAGGTCAGACTTGATGAGCGTTCTCTTGTGAGACACCGTCGCGCGACGGCTATTTCTGTCGACGTTGAGCACTCTAAACTTTAATTTCGCCCCGGGAACCACCTTGGACGACGTCGTTCGACCGACGATGTCCGAGACGTGCAAGGGAGGACAGAGCGCCTTGATACCCTCGGCGAGCTTGACGATGGCGCCGTAGTGCTCGACGGCGACCACTTCACCGTTGACGAGCATGCCCGGAATGAGTTCATCGAGAGAAAAGAAGGGTTGCGCCATGACGGAGGATTTGAGACTCACGCTCACTACTCCGTCCAACAGACGATGACCGATGACGCGCACGTTGACGGTTCTCCCAACCTTGAATTTCTTCTCAACCTTGTCCACGCGCTCATCCGACAGCTGCGAGACGTGCGCGTAACCCACGACGTCGCGATCGCCGTCCGGGATGTTGAGCGATACGCCTTGTCCCGCGTCCACTCTTTCGATTTTAGCCGTCTGAAACGTCTTTCCGAGCTTGGGCAGCTCAACGGCAGAGTGTTCGAGAAGATGAGGTAAAAGCGTCAAGCAGATGCGCTTCGCCGCGGAATCGACAAAAATGATTCGTGCGCGCATGCGTTGACCGACTTTAAACGCCGGGGACACGCCTGTCGGGGCGTTGACGTGAAAGCAATCCACCGTACCGGAAAAGTACGTCATAAAGGAAACCGACAACCCGTCGGATAGGATTTGCTTCACTCTTGAATTCACGAGCATGCCCGGAAGCAGCGTCGACACGTTCATCGCCGAGGTTTCGTGCGCCACCGTGCTCGAGATTCGTTTCTGGTCGCTCGTGACGGTGAAGTATCCCTTGTTACCTTTGGGCGCCGACGCGATGACGACGTCAAGAATTTTCCCTTTGCGCACATTGACGTCGCTCGCGACGTTCTTCTTCGGCAAGAATCCGCTCGTGCCCTCTATGCCAAAGCTCAGGATGTATCCGTGATCTTCGACGCTCTGCACGACCGCGGGCGCGACCGATCCCTCGGTGAGACTATCCGCGCGAATGCCCGCGCACACGCGCTCCAAGCGGAGAGACAATTCGATGCGCTTACCACCCGTCTTCCCCTTCTCCAGGCTCAACACCGCGCATCTGAGCACGTCGCCGGGCGCGTAGAGCGACTCTATGCTCACGGAATCGTCCTCATCCTCATCCTCGTCGTCGCTATGCTCGGCGTCGTCCGAAGACTCGGACTCGGAGTCGGACGCCGCCTCGCTGCCGCCGCTCGATTTTCGCCTTCCGAACGCATCGCTCACCTCATCGCGCGCCACCGTGCCGCGCAAACCATCCGGAAGACTCATCACTAATCCTCGCGGCGTCACCTCGGAAACGACGCCCAAAATCTTTGCCCCGGGTCGCAGCGACTTGTACTTCAGCGTCTCGACAAACTTGGCCCCTCCGACCGATGCGCGCGTGCTCGCCCCCTTGGCCGCGCGCGCGATCGCCGCGAACGGATCATCGCCGTCATCATCGTCGTCATCACCGCCTCCCGACCCCCCTCGTCGTCGCGTGCGTCGCGCGCGGTCGTCGTTCTCATCATCGCTCGCTCCGCCGCCGCCGCCGCCGCGAGGAAACGCATCCTCGTCGCCGCCTCGCGGGAACGCGTCCGCGTCGACGTCGTCGTCATCGACGTCACGACCGACCGCGCGTGCGTCATCGCCGTCGTCGTCGCCGCGCGATCTCGATCCGCGCGCGCGCGCGCCCATCGCGCCGTCGAGTGTCGCGCCGTCGTCTCGCGCGCGCAGCTCAAGTTTGGAGAAAAAGTGAAAAGCACACCGTCTGACTGTTTACACATAGGAGGAAGGAAGAGAATGACATGTCCCTCTGTACGCTCTCTTCGCGCGCCGCGCGCTTTCCATCTAAAACGGCACGAATTTACGAGCGATGTCGACGAGTACTTTCGGCACGAGCGGACGCTCGTCGACGAAGGATGGGAGTTTTCGACCGAAGATGGAGTCGGTGATGTCGTCGAGGAGGACGTCGCGGCCGAGAATCGGGTCGGTGACGAAGGGATCGGTATGCGTCTTGTCCGGATAGTAGCGCTCGTCGACGGAGACGCCGATGGAGCGCAACGCGCGCGCGAACATTCTCGATTGTTCGGGAGGCGCCGACGTGTCAGCCTCGCCGTGACAGAGCATGACGGGTGGAATGATGCGCACGTTTTCTCGCACGTCGCGTTCGCGCGTGATGGACACGGGCGACGCGCGAGGGAGAGCCTCGGCGGCGCGCGCGCCGGTGAAACCAGCCTCCATGATTGACCAAAAGACGTTCTTGTACAGACCCTGCCGATGGACGTGCTCGATGAGCGCGGCGTCGTCCGGCGCGTACACGCCGGATATGCCTATAAATCTCGAAACGGCGGCGGGCGACCACGCGTTCGGCACCGCTCGCTGATCTCGTCGTTCCGCTCTCGCCACCCACTCAATCTGTCTAAGTAGACACGTCGCCGCGATGTGCGCGCCCGCGGATTGACCCACGACGACGACTCGCCGTTTATCGCCGCCGAGCGCGTCCAACCGCTCGAGCACCCATCCCACGCCCTTCCCGACGTCTGCGATCATATCCCCCACCGTCCCCTGCGGAAAATTTCTATAATCTAAAGACGCCACGATGACGCCTCGTCTCGCCAAACGTTGCGCCAAGAGCGCGCCCCACGCCTTGTATCCGATGATCCACATCCCGCCGGTGACGAAAATCACCACCGGTCGTCTCTCGTCGTCGTCTGCGTCTGCGGCGGAGTCATCCTCGTCGCGCGCACCGCTCATCGACGCCTCACCGCGACCGCGACCACCATCGTCGTCGTCGTCGCGTCTCCCCTCGCCCCTGGCACCCGCGGTGACGCGTCGTCGTCGCGCTCGTCTCGCCGCGCTCGCCCCGGGCGGAAAATATAAATCTAAAAAGTTTCTCCCGCACCCGCCGTAACACACCCCTCGCGCGCCGTCCTCGTCCGTCGCGTACGTCCACGCGACGCGTAAAAACGCCGGCGATAACACGATCGAGTACACGACCAATCCCGCGAGCTTGAAGACCCAGGACACGGTGGAGTAGCGCGCCAACCGAATCGTCAAACGCGCGACCGTCACCAATCGTCTCGCGGACGCGCGCGGCCGTCTCGCCAAAGAGGCGAGGACGAGGACGAGGACCGCCGCGGAGAGACGATGCGGCATGTCGCGACGTCGCTCTTCGCGTCGTTCAGACGACGATGACGACGACGGTGTGCGCGTGAGTCAAAGATTGACGACGAAGAGATGACGCGCCTAAAGGTCGTCATACCGCGACGCGCGTCGACGACGACGACGACGCGCGATGGACGCGGAAACGCGCGTGGAGACGACGAGCGTCGTCGCGCGCGCGATCGAGCGCGTTGCGGACGCGCTAGGCGCGTCTCCGCGATCGGTGGTGGTGGTTTTCGCGACGTGCGCGGTGGGCGCGGTGATGGCGCGAATGATGATGATGACGACGACGACGACGACGCGCGCGATGGACGACGACGACGCGCCGACGGGTTCTAAGGATAGACACAGAGACGCCCGCATGCGCGCGCTCGAATTGCGCGAGGAGGCGCTTCGAGAGGCGTCGGTGTCGTCGAGACGATTGAATCGAGACGAACGCGACGAGGCGGCGGTGGCCAAGCGACTGGCGGAGATCGACGCGAAAGCTGCGCGTTTAGGCGTCGTCGCGCGAGGGAAAGGACGGAAATTGGGCGGTGGGACCGATGGGTCGAGTTCGGGACGTCCGGAGTGGAATCCTCTCATGGGAGGGTCGGCGTCTCGAGGGTATCGGCCGACTCCGCGCGCCCGACCGGGCGGCGGCGGCTGAGCCCGGTAGAGTCGCGAGCGAAAAAGATAAAGAAGGTCTTTTCGTTCGCGGCGCTACGCGTTCACGTCATTCGTGTGCGGTGGTTTTAGCGGGGAAAACGACGTGACGTCGACGAGCGAACGATTCATTCTCAGAGTCTGTTCGTCGACCGATTCCGTTTCCCGATTCTCGTCCTTCGAGACGCCGCCGAGACGAAACTTGTAAAAATTGTACACTCCATCTTCACACACCGTCACGCGCGAAGATTTATGTCATGTCGCGAACGCCAAGCAAACGCGTCGTCGTTCGACTCTTTCTCGCGGGTGACTGTATGCCCGCGCGCGGGCTCGATTGCGTGTTGCCGTATCCGCTCGACGACGCGCGCGCCGTCTTGAGAGAGACGTGTTGCCGACACGCCAGAGACTACGTACGACTCGCCCTCGACGCGTCGACACTGTCGTCGGCGCCGCAACACACGTTTACGAGCCTTCTCGGAGATTTGTTGGACGAGAAACAGCGACGAGCACCGTGTTTCTCACTGGTGAACCTCGAGACGGCGCTCACGTCGACATCGGATGATTTTTGGCTCGGGAAACCGGTGTGTTATCGAGCGAGCGAACGAAATGGAATCGGTCTTCTCGAGACGCTTGGCGTCGACTGCGTGACGATTGCGAATAATCACGCCCTCGATTTTTCTTTGCGAGGGTTTGAAGACACGGTGCGCGCGCTCGAGGCGTCGGGGACGTTGGATTTCGTCGGCGGCGGCGTGAACGCCGACGAGGCGTTTCGATGGAGACGATTTGAGAGCGGTGGGGTCTCCGCGCTCGGCGTGTGTTTTGAAAATTCGGGCGTCCCACGCGAGTGGAGAGCGACGTCGAGCGCGCCGGGTCTTGCGCTCATGACCGCCGACGACGACGTGCACAGACTCCTGTCGACGGTGCGCGAAGAAAAGCGTCGCCATCCGTCGTCCACGATCATCGTCAGTTGTCACTGGGGCTCAAACTGGGGATGGGACGTCTCGTCGACGATTGAACACATTGCGAGACGTTTGGTCGAGTCGGGATGCGACATCGTGCATGGCCACTCGTCGCATCACCCTCGACGTTGCGAGCTGTACGAGGACAAGTTGATCGTGTACGGCTGCGGCGAACTCCTCAACGACTACGAAGGCATCGGCGACCACGCAAGATTTCCAGCCTCGACGTTCGCCGGCGATTTGAGATTTGCATACTTTCCAGAATACGACGTTCTCGACGCGTCGGCGCGCCGAGTGTTCGCGCACATGGATATCGTCGTGTTTCGACAAGCGAACTGTTTCGCGCTCGAACGCGCCGACGCGGACGCCGTCGAACGGGTCCGTCGCGCGCTCGCGCCGCAATACGCGCTCGGGGGATTACGTTTGGAGCGCGACACGCGCGCGGCGACGCTCGTCGCGACGCCCACACGCGTGGTGAAACGATGATGATAGATTTACATCGCGTCGCGCGTCTACGCGATGATCCCGCACGGCACCGGCACGCGACCCAGGAGGTGCGGAACGATTATCGAAAGCCGTCGCATGACCGACCGAGGTGACGCATGAAAATACTATCTTCGATACCTGTTACACTAACTTAACTGTCTACGAATACATGGTGGGCGCGACGACTCGATTCGACTTGCGACGACTCGACTCGATGCGAGCGACGTCACTCACGGATGCGTCTCGCGGTCGGGCTGCGCGATGGCTAAATTTTCAAAGTCGACGTCGGAGGCGCGCGGGTGCTCGACGAGAAAGAGGTGAAAACAGCCGACGCCATCGTCAGCGAGGGGGGCGTCTCCGTCCTCTCGGACGTCGATGACGGCGTCACCACCACCACTTTCATTTTCACGCTCGCCGTCGTCTTCGTCGTCGCGCGAGACACCCGACTGCGCGCGAGAACGCACACGCGCGACGTAAAAGTCGGGTCGTGGGACTTCGTTTTGGTTCAAACCGAGCGACGCGATTCTGCCGGCGATTGAGTTAGTGATGCCCTCGAACATAGCTTCCCAATCGCGCACGAAGTGCGTGTTGAACGGATTGAGATCCGTTCGAGGTCGAAGCGACGCAGTGAGTCCGAGTATGATGCAGAAATCTAAAATTTCTCCAAACAGGTATCGCGCCCATCGGCGGTTGGGCGTGAGCGCCTCGCCGAGACCGGTGATGATTTTCCCAGAGATGAACCAAAACACGAGCGCTTGCGTGCGTCTAAAGATGCTCCCCTTGGCGGCCAAGAGCGCACCCGCCATCGCGCCTTCTCCAGTGTTCTGCGCGTGCTGCACCATCAACGCCTGAAGCCGCAACGACTTGAGATTTTGCGTCGCGTTGGCGATGATGGTGGCAAGCGTGCTTGGATAGGCGAGATAAAACCCAATCAAAACGAAAGACTGCGACAAAAACCGAGCCATCACGTTCATGGCGAACGTGCCAAAGTAAAACGAGCCCGTGACGAATATCTCCCATCGCTCCATTCTCCGTTTCGTGATGAGCCAGCCGAACGAAATCACCAACCACGTGCATAAAAAGGTTGACTGGTTGAGCGAGAGAAAGACGACGAATAACGCGCTCTCAATGTTCGACCCGTTCGGGGCGTTGAAACGCTCCTTAAGCAGCGGCAATCCCTCCGACGTCTTCGACGCGTTCACCCAGAACCGATTCGCGGCGAACAACCACGCCAATCGAGTCAACATTTGTAATAAAAGCAATCCGTGGAGCCACGTCACACGCTCCCTGTGCCTCCACAGCAGAGCGGACGTCGCGACGACGCCGATGATCCACACAATGATAAATCCCATGAAGACACGTGCCGAGAATCTATACTCTGAACTCACGTGATCACCTCCCGGATTCGTCTGCACCACCGTCGCCACCACCGTCACCTCGGCGTTTTGGTCGCACGCCATCACCGAAAACGTCGTGCGCGTCGTCGTCGAAATAACTCGCGTCGTCTCGGTCCCCGACGTCATTCGCACCGCCACGCACCCCTCCGCACCGACGTATTCGGTCGCAATCGTGCGTTCACACGCCTCCGCGCCCGTTCCCGCCGCCTCGATCGGACGATCTATGACGCCTCGCGGACACGACAACGCCCAGACGTCGGCGCTCGGAGGGTCGACGTCGAGCGTTCGCACGACGAGTTCGCCGCCGCTCAAAAATCCAAAGAGCGCCGCGTCCACGTACGACGTCGCCGGTACGCCCGTGTTCAACGTCGCGCGAACGTTCGTCACCAATCCCTCGCACAGCGTCGCGAACGAAACGACGACACAGAGCGCGAGAACCGAAGAATATACTAGTACACCAAGCCGCCGCCGTCGCCGCCGACGACGACACGCCGCCGCCGCGTCTCTCTCCCCACCCCTCCGCCCGATGTCTCCCCACCGACGCGTCGACGACGACGACGACGACGACGACGACGACGACGACGCGACCGCATCGACGCGCGTCGTTTCGCGCGTCATCTCGCGCGTTCGAACGCACGACGAACGAATACAGTGCGTGAATCAATCAATACGCCACGTCGACCCCGACGACGTGTCGACGCCCCTCGCCGGTCGTTCCTTCGCGCGCGGACGCGTTCGCGCGCGCGATGGACAGCGACTCGCGCGCGCGCTCGATCGATCGATCGATCGATCGACGCACCGATCGCGCGGCTCGACGCGTCGTCGAGTGTCGTCGCGTCGTGTTTTTTCACTTCTGCGCGGTGAAAATTCAATTCATTCATTCGTGTCGCCGCACACGCGCGCGCGCGACTGGACGCTCGACTCGACGCATCCTCGAGCGCGGCGATGGCGTTCTCGTCGTCCTCGTCGTCTTCGTCCTTCGCGCGCGCGCTCGAGGATGCGCGCGCGTTGGCGAGAGAAACGCGGCAACTCTTGGATTCGCGAGACGACGAGAGGGACGACGCGGCGCGCGCGAAAAAGGGTCTCGAGGCGCGACGACGGGCGAACGGGTTACGGGCGAAAGTGCGTGCGCTGTCGCTCCTCGTCGCGAGGGAGGAGGAGGGTGAGAATCGCGCGACGACGAGCGAACGAGAACGACGACGAGACGCCGTCGAGACGCTCGAGGCGGAGGCGGAACGCGCGGCGAGACGGTGCGCGGAGAGGAGGACGACGGCGCGCGATCGGACCGCGCGGACGTCCGCTCGCACCGACACCACCACCGGCACGAGCGATGATGCGTCGCACCGCGCCGTCGGCGACGGCGGCGGCGCGCGCCGAAACGACGAAGACGGAGACGACGACGTCGAGGACCCGCGTATTCTGTTGCGTCGCCAACGCGAGACGATGGACGAACAAGACGATGCGTTGGATGAATTATCCATCGTCGCCTCTCGCACGAGGGACATCTCGCTCGCGGTGAACGAGGAATTGGATTTACACGCGAAATTATTAGACGGCATGGACGACGAGGTGGAGGACACGAGGGAGAGATTGCTGGCGGCGACGAGGGCGGCGAGGCACATGATGCGCCGCGGGTCGAATTGTCGCTCGGCGTGCATCGCGACGGTGGTCGTCGCGTTGTGCTTTCTCATTCTTCTCTTGATCATTAAATTACAGAGATGACGTTTCGTTATGACGTCGCGGGTCGATGAAACGCGGGTCGCGATGGTCGACGGTTTCGGAGGGACGACGACAAAATGTACAAACTAGTAGCGAATAGTATGTGCGCCGCTCGCGCGTGTAAAACGTACACAGAAAAGGCCAAACACAGCACACCAGAGCGAACGAACGCACGCGTTCGTCCGCGGCGTCGGCGTCCCAAGACATCGAGTCAATCATTCTTTCGCTCGAGTCGTTCGCGTCACACCGCGACGCCGCCGCGACGCGATCGTCTCGAATCCTCGCGGCGACGACGGACGGCCGAACGGACGCGTCGCGCATCACGCGTCGAGTCTCGAGCGATGCGCGTCGCCCCGAGGACGGCGCGCGCGCGCGCGACGCACCGCTCCGTCACCGCGCATGACAAAGTTTTAAAAAATAAAAGTGGCGTCGCGCGTGCGCCGTCGCGCGCGCACCGTCGCGCGGTGACGACGGCGGCATCGGCGTCGTCGTCGTCTTTAGTCGTGGACGAGAGCGACGACGAACGATCGACGGTGGCGCGAGGGACGGATCCGGAGCGATTGGAGGCGCTTCTGGACAAGGCGGCGACGGCGCCGGTGTCGGTGCAAGACATCGAAGAGTTTTATCCGTACAGATTGGATGAGTTTCAGGTGGTGGCGACAGAATTATTAGTGCACGGATCCTCCGTCGTCGTGTCCGCGCCCACGGGGAGTGGGAAGACGTTGGTGGGCGAGACGGCGATTTTAACGGCGTTGGCGAGGGGCGAAAAGGCTATTTACACGACGCCGTTAAAGGCGTTGTCGAATCAAAAGTTACGAGAGTTTCAGAAAATATTCGGGAAGAGGCGGTGTGGTTTGAAGACGGGAGACGTCGACATCAACGGTGATGCGGACGTGATGATCATGACGACGGAAATTTTGAGGAATATGCTGTATTCGAGCGCCGCGGGAGGGAGAGACGACGAGAGGTTGGCAGACGTGAGCATCATCGTTCTCGATGAAGTTCATTACCTCGCCGATCGATCGAGAGGCACGGTGTGGGAAGAGACGATCATTTATTGTCCGTCTCGCATACAGCTCTTGTGTCTTTCCGCCACGGTGGGTAACCCGGAAGACTTGTCTGGATGGATTGAAGAAGTGCACGGTCCGTGCGAGACGGTGGTGTCCAGCTATCGCCCGGTGCCTCTGACGTGGCAGTACAGCATGAAACCATCGCGAATGTATCCCGGAATCGGTCCGTTGATGAATTATAAAGGCACGAGACTGCATCACGATCTGTATCCTTTCACCAGGGAAGGTCTTTTACAACGAAACAACAACGACTGGGGGCAACAGGACGACTACGGACGAGGACAAAACGGACGAGAATCGGAGCGCGTTCTTCGAAGACGATTCGTTCCGCACGTGGAAACGACGGTGCAACAACTCATCGCTAGCGATATGATTCCCGCCGTGTGGTTCATTTTTAGTCGGAAAGGCTGCGATCAGGCTGTCAATTATCTCGTACAGGCTGGCGGAAATCTCGTCACTCGAGCGGAACAACAAGAAATTGACGACGCCCTGAAAGAGTTTTCTCAGGATAACAAGGCGGCGATTCGATCGGACATGGTCGAACCTCTTCGTCGAGGGATCGCCTCTCACCACGCCGGTCTACTTCCCGCGTGGAAAGGTTTGGTGGAGACGTTGTTTCAACGCGGCTTGATCAAAGTCGTCTTTGCCACCGAAACGCTCGCCGCAGGAGTGAATATGCCGGCGAGATGTTCCGTTCTCAGCGCACTGTCGAAGCGTGACGATCAGGGCCCTCGACTTTTGACGTCCAACGAATTTATGCAAATGGCTGGACGCGCAGGGCGACGCGGATTTGACACCGTGGGTCACGTCGTCTGTTGCCAGTCACCCTTTGAGGGACCGGATGAAGCCTTTGAGCTCGTGTTAGCGCCGCCAGAAAATCTCAAGTCGCGGTTTTCTATATCGTACGGTATGGTTTTGAATTTGTTACAAGGTCGGTCTCTCGAACAGGTGAAAGGCATCGTTGAGAGAAGTTTCGGCAACTATCTCGGAGGGAAGGCACGCTCAGTTCGCGAACGCGAACTCCAACGCGCAAACGACCAGATCAAAACTCTTACGGCTCAAATCGAAGAAACAAACAGCGATGAAGAAGCTGGTGAATGGAGACGTTTCGTAAAATTGGATGAGCGGTTGAAGGAGGAGAAACGATTACTCAAAATTTTGTTGCGACAAGCCGCCGAAGCGCACGCGGACGAGATTCGCGAAACTCTTCGATACGAGCTCGAAACAAGACCGGGTCCCGTCTTGGTTGCGATCGATATCGGATATAACGCTGTTCGACGTCGGAAAGAGCGCAAATCGGCGACCATCGCGTTGTTTGAAGACGACTCCGTGAAGGTTGAGGGAGAGGATTTCGCCGGCGAATGGAGACTGCAAGATATTGACGACGACG
>Ga0255784_10001271_pt1 | contig 20423 bp, 21 predicted proteins | sample 101ome_14_FD_179982 | JGI IMG/M metagenome (GOLD analysis project Ga0255784, IMG submission 179982) | Coastal salt marsh microbial communities from the Groves Creek Marsh, Skidaway Island, Georgia - 101403AT metaG (version 2) | ecosystem: Environmental > Aquatic > Marine > Intertidal zone >...
ATAAAGTATGTTTAAAAGAGATTAAAAAAGGTGATCCTATTATTAAATATGATCAAATTATTGGATTTGCTTTAAATGATATTAAACCAGGAGAGCATGTTCACTCTCATAATTTAGAATTTAGAGAGTTTAAAAGAGATTTTAAAGTAACTGATAAATCACACAATGTTGACGAAAAAGCAGACACTTTTTTTAATGGAATATTAAGAGATAACGGCCAAGTAGCTACAAGAAATTATATTGGAATAGTTAGTACCGTTAATTGCTCTGCAACAGTTACAAAAATGATTGTTGAAAAAATAAAATATTCAGAAATTTTAAAAGATTATCCAAATATAGATGGAATTGTGCCTATTACTCACTCAACAGGATGTGGAATGAATACTGAAAGTGAAGGAATGCAAATTTTTCAAAGAACGATTGATGGTTTTAAAAATCACCCTAATTTTTCTCATGTCTTTGTTATAGGTTTAGGTTGTGAATGTGCTCAGGTAAGTTTATTTGATGAGTCTCTTAAAAAACACAATCGTATTCACTTCTTAACTATCCAAGATGAAGGTGGAACTAAAAAAATTGTAGATAAAGTTTTATCTCAAATTAAAAATCTTTTATCTGAAGCGAATAATGTTCAAAGAACATCTCAGCCTGTTAGTCATTTAACTTTAGCTTTACAATGTGGAGGATCTGATGGTTATTCGGGAATTACAGCTAATCCTGCATTGGGAGTTGCTGCGGATCTTTTAGTTAAAAAAGGTGGGAGTTCAATTCTATCAGAAACACCAGAAATTTATGGAGCGGAACATTTATTAATTAATAGAGCTAATTCACAACAAACTGCAGATAAATTAATAAAAAGAATTGAGTGGTGGAGACATTATACATCAATAAATAATAGTTCTATGGATAATAACCCTGCCCCAGGAAATAAAAAAGGTGGACTTACAACTATTTTAGAAAAATCTTTAGGAGCAGTTGCTAAAGGTGGAAACTCAATTTTACAAGATGTATTGAATTATGCTGAACCTCTTAAAAATAAAGGTTTCAATTTTATGGATTCACCTGGATATGATCCAGTTTCTGTTACAGGGCAAGTTGCATCAGGTGCAAATGTAATTTGTTTTACAACTGGAAGAGGATCTTGTTTTGGATGTAAGCCAGTACCAAGTTTAAAGCTCTCAACTAATTCAGCAATGTTTGAAAGAATGTCAGAAGATATGGATATTAATTGCGGAACAATAGCTGAAGGAAAAGAAAAAGTTGAGGAAGTTGGTCAAAAAATATTTGAATTAGTAGTAAATACTGCATCAGGAAATAAATCAAAAAGCGAAATCAATGGCTACGGTGACGAGGAGTTTAATCCTTGGCAAGTAGGCGTTGTAATGTAAAAAATTTCCTAAAGTGCAAAATCAAACATCTTTATTAAACGTAATTTTATTAGCTGCAGGTGGTTTCTTTATGTTTGTTTGTATGGATTCTACTGCAAAATACCTAGGTACAGTCATGCCTATTCCACAGGCTATATGGGGAAGATTTTTTTTCCACTTAGTTTCATTGATAGTTTTTTTTTTAATACTGAAACCCAAAGTAAATTTAAAAAAAAATTTTAAAGTTCAAATTATTCGATCTACATTAATGGTGACAGCTACCTCTTTCATGTTTTTTTCCTTACAAAAATTTGACTTAGTTGATATTTATGTTGTTTTCTTTAGTGCACCCTTAATAGTTTCGTTACTTTCTGCTTATTTTTTAAAAGATATTTTATCTTTTAAAGGAATTCTTCTAATGTTGCTTAGTTTTGGTTCTATTATTTATTCTTTAGGACCAACCATGAAAATATTTAGTTTGGATTTAATTTTTCCAATTGTCCCACCTATTTGTTGGGCATTATATCAATTTTTTACAAAGATTGTTTCAGGGGACAATGATCCATTTTCAGCAATATTTTATACTTCGATTTTAGGAGCAATCATATTTAGCATTTATATATTTTTTAATTGGGTCCCATTAGAAAAAAATATCTTTTGGCTTTATTTATTCTTACTTGGTTTTGCAGGATTTGTTAGTCATTCTCTAGTAATATATGCAATACAACTTTCTAATTTATCATTTATAACAAACTTTCAATATTCTCAATTAGTCTGGTCTACAATTATAAATTTCCTAATTTTTGGAGTTCCATTAGATATAAACAAAATTATTGGAGTAGTTGGAATTATAGTTTTTGGTATACTGTTTATAAGAACAGAAGGATCAAAAAAAACAACTTAAAGAGGGATTAATGAAAAATATTGGTTTTATTGGTGTGGGCTATATGGGTTATGGAATAGCCAAAAATATTTTAAAGCATAAAAATAATCTTTTTGTAATTGCTAACAAAAATCGCAAACCTATTGAAAAGATAGTAAGTGAGGGAGCTGAAGAAGTTAAAACTTTTGAAGATTTTGCATCTAAAAATTTAGATGCTTTGTTTATGTGTGTTACTAACACACCTATTGCAAAATCTATTTCTGAAAAGTTATCTGGAACATTAAATGATAATACAATTGTCATTGATATTACTACTCACAATAAAACAGGCTCTATAGAAACAGAGGCAATTTTTAAATCAAATAATATCAACTACGTTGAATGTCCAGTAATGGGGGGACCTGTTCAAGCAGAAGAAGGTGTTTTAGGTGGTATTGTTGGAGCATCAGATGATAATTTTAAAATAGCAGAGCCTTATTTTAATATATTTTGTAAAGAATATTTTCATTTTGGTCCAGTTGGAATGGGAGCAAAATCAAAACTTTTAAATAATTTTTTAACTCTTGGAAATGCTGCTTTAATTAATCATATGGCTAAAAGCGCTAAAGAGTTAGGTTTAGATTTAGAAAAATTATATGATGTTGCAAAACTTGGTTCTGGAAATTCTGCAGCATTAATTAGGATTTTTGATAATTTACTTAAAGGTGATTACACAGGATTTAAATTTACAGCAAGTAACTCTGTTAAAGATTTAACTTATATTCAAGATCTTTTAAAAGATTTTCCTGAAGCTGAAAAAGTTGCTGAGCTAAATAAAAATTATTTTCAAAAAGCTGTTGATGATGGTTATGGAGAAAATTTTATTAGCGAATTAATAGATAAAAAATAATTGAAGTAAATTAATTAAGATACCGGGAATCTACTAAAGCAGTAAGTTGTATTCAACATATTTATTTGCATAAAATGCAAATAAATTTATTGAAAATATTTTAAATATAATTACCTTTTTATATTAAGGAGGTTTATGTTAAAATTACTACCACCTGATACTTAGCTGAAGATCTTTAGATATCAAAAAACTTAAAATAATAAAATCCGTTTGGATTTAATGCCAAAGAGGCGATAAAAAGGGAGCTCTTTAGGTATCAACTAAAGAGCGAACCCTTTAAAAAAATTAATTTTTAGACTTTAATATTTCTAGTGGAAGTGGTGCTTCTGGGTATTTTTTTTCACACAACTTTTCATAAATTTTGCAAAAATTAAATATTGTTTTAACAACTTCATTTTCATCTTTTGAGTTTAATTTTGTAATTAATTTATCACGATCTTTTTCTAACTCTTTAATTTGTTCACCTGAAAAAAATTCTCCAGTTTCTATTTCCCAATAAGTGTCCTCTAATTCCAATTCACTTAATTCATTTAATTTTTTTTGTAACATTTTAATTGTTTCGTCCTCTGTTTCTGTGTTTCTCATAGGGGAATTTTTTAATTTATCTAAACATTTGTCTCTTAAACCATCGATAAAATGATCGTAAGGTTTTCCTAAACTTAAATCTTTAAAATGATTACTAATAAAATATTTTTTTATTGCTAAATCTGTAGAAATTTTTTCTTTGCCCTTAATTATTGCAACTTGGACATATATTTCTTGAGAAACATATTCCTCTATATGATCTGTTACAATTACTGGTATCATTGTTTATTTTTAAGACTAAAGTCTAATGTGACGCTCTATATTTAGAATGACATGCCTTACAGTTTGCCCACATCAATTGACCAAGAGTTCCTTTAATATCATCTGCATCTTCTATAATAGAAGTAAGTTTAATCATATTATCAGCAGATTTTTGCATTAATGCACTAAAAGCATCTTTTTCTTCCCAAATTATAGGTAATGCTTCTGTTTTAAATCCTTCTTTTGAATTTTCTGGAAATAGATCTAACAAAGTAGTGTAATTTTCATTCATTTCCTTCATTAGTTCTATCGCTTTATCAAAATCTCCATTTGAGGAAAAAGACTGAACCCTCTTTGCGGTACTATAATTCTTGCTAAACAATGCTTTCCTGCTTTTTATAATTTCCTCATCAGACAATTCAGCATTGGCTAATGTGCCAGAAAATACCATTATAAAAGATAATATTATTGTACCAAAGATCTTCTTGATATGTTTTAATATGCTATGCATGTTAAGAACACCTTAACAGAATATGGAATAATATCAAAGATATTGCACTGGCTGAGCGCAATCTTACTTTTAATTCAAATTCCTCTTGGTTTTTATTTGGTAGGTTTAGATTTTGGAGAAGAAAGAATAACTATTGAAAATATTCATGTATTGGTTGGGCTTGGAATATTTTATGTTGTAATTTTTAGATTAATAAATAATTTAATTAATCCTATACCAAAGTTAGGTCCCGCAACTTTTTTAGGACAAAGGTTTATCGCTAAACTAAATCATTTGTTATTATACATAGCTATTTTATCAATAACTATTTCTGGTATTTTAAAAAAACTTTTTAATGGCGAATCCTTAATAATTTTTTTTAAAAAAATAAAAATAGAAGACAATTTTGAGCTTGCTGATCAATTTTATAATATTCATATCTTATCAAACTATGCTCTGATAGGTCTAGTTGTTTTACATATAAGTGCCGTTATAATTCACAAATTATTCTTTAAAGAAAATTTATTAAAGAAAATATTGTAAATAATTCCTGATACATATGGAAAAATCTTCTATTGGATATATTTTAAAATTATCTATTCCAATTTTTTTTGCAAATTTAGCTATTCCACTAGTAGCTATAATTGACACTTCTTTAATGGGTAATTTAGGAAATGTTTCCTATTTATCTGCAACTTCTGTTGCAGCAAATTTATTTTCAATGATTTTTTGGAGTTTTGGATTTTTAAGAATGGGAACAGTCGGAATGGTCTCACAAGCAAATGGAGCTGAAAACTACAAAGAAATAATAAATATTATTTTAAGAAATTTGTTGTTTGTAATTATTCTATCTATTGTTTTATTTTTTGCTCAAAATTTAATTCTTAAGATAAGTCTTCAAATATTTGAACTAAACTCACAAACTACTACTTTCTATGAGGAATATTTTAAAATTAGAATTTATTCAGCTCCAGGAGAACTTACTCTTTATATTATCACAGGTCTTTTTGTTGGATTACAAAAAACAAAAATTTCAAGCATTGCAGTAGGGTTTTTCTCAATATCAAATATTATACTGAGCATAATTCTAGTAACTCAATATAATTTAAATATTAAAGGTGTTGCTTATGGAACTCTTTATTCCGGGATAATTACGTCTACTGTATTTTTAATTTATACTTTTTTCTATTTAAATAAGCTTACTAAGGTTAATTTTCAAATAAGAGAGATAGTCAATTTAAATAAATTAAAAAATGTTTTTAATATAAATTTTAATATTTTTATTCGAACTATTTTGCTTACTTTTTCCTTTTTATGGTTCACATACCTTGGATCGAAAATTGGAGAAGAGTATATTGCTGCTAATGCAATATTAATTAATCTTGTTTTTCTATCTGCATTTATTTTAGATGCTTATGCATTTTCAACTGAGGGAATTATTGGTTATTCTTTGGGAAAGAAAGATAAAAATTTATTCAGTTCTATTGTTAAAAATTCTTTTATTTTAAGTTCAATAACAGGCTTAGTTATCTCTATTATTTATTATTTTGTTCACAAAAATGTGATTTATATGATGTCCGATATTGATTTAATAAGATCTTTAAGTTTAGATTATTCAATTTGGATGATTATTTTGCCTTTTTTTGCATCTTTTTGTTATCAATTTGATGGTATTTTTATCGGAGCATCTCAAACAAAAGAAATTAGAAATGCTATGTTTTTTTCTGTTTCTTTATATTTGTTAATTTCTTTAGTTCTAACAAATTACATTTCAAATGATGGGGTATGGATATCGTTAACGATATTTATGATCTTGAGAGCTTTGTCTTTATTTTATTATTTAAATAGAATTTATTTAAGATTTAATGACAGTTAATTCCATATTTTTTTAATCTCCAATAATTATAAGGCCATGGCGTTAAAAAACCTATGATCAGCATAATTGGGATAACCCACCAAGTTAAGATAGCACCACCTGTTAAAACAAAATCAGTCAAATTCATCATTACTTCCATACTAATCATTGAAATCAAACTCATTCCTGAAGCTGTCTTCAATGCACTGTTAAATACAAAGCCTTGTCTCATTAGAATGATTGTTTCTAATATAATACTTGTGATCAAACCATTAATTATTGCTAAAATCATTATACCCAATAATGGAAAAGGAATTTGTGTAAGTTGAAAAAATAAAATTGTTCCAAAATCCCCAATAGCACAACCTAATAAACACCATGCAGTATTCTTTGCGCTTCTTCTCCAAGTATGTTTGCATGACCAATGAAAAGTTGCTGTCGTCATTAATTAATTTCTAATCCTTTTTTTTTCCATTTTTCCAAACCACCAATTAAGTGAAAGCAATTACCAAAATTATATGATTTAGAAATCTGAACTGCCAAAGTAGATCTGTGTCCATGAGCACAGTAAAAAAGAATTTTTTTATTTTTTAAAATATCTTTATTTTTTTCAATGTAATCATGCATGGAAGTAAATGGGACTATATTACTGTTATCTAGTTTGCCTTCTTTATCTATTTCATTTTGCTCTCTTAAATCTATTAAAACTGTATTTTCCTCTTTTTTAATTTTGTTAAATTCTTCTGGCTCAATACCATTGTTTACTTTTTGACGGTTTAAATCGATACCTAATTTAAGATTACTCGGAACTGCAACATCCATCATTTTGGGATCTGGTAAATTTAAATTATTCATAATATCCACGTACTCTTCTACTGATTTTACCTGCAATCTTGGATTAAATTGTCTTTCTTCTATAATGGTACTTACAGTTTCTCCTTTATAATCATGAGCTGGATAAACTAGAGTTTGATCAGGTAATTTTAATAATTTGTTAAATATTGAATTATAAGAGTCTTTAGGATCACCATTTTGAAAATCTGTTCTGCCTGTGCCTCTAATTAATAATGTATCTCCTGTAAAAACTCTATCACCCATCAAAAAACTAAAGCTCTCAGAGGTATGACCAGGAGTATATAAAGCTTGTAAATCAATTCCATCTATTTTGATTATCTCTTCATCTGATACTCTCATTGCAACTACATCAGCAGGTGTTTTATTGCCCATAACAGTTACACAATTAGTTTTATCTCTTAGTTCAGCAATTCCAGAGATATGATCTGCGTGAATATGAGTATCTATCACTTTTACTAATTTTAAATCTAATTGATTTAACAAATTAATATACTGATCAACTTTTTCTAAGACTGGGTCTATTATTAAAGCTTCACGTCCTCTTCCAGATGCAATTAAATAAGTATAAGTGCTAGAAACGCTGTCGAATATTTGTCTAAAGATCATTTTAGATAAATATCAAAAACCAATAGGAAATTAAACCAGACAAAATAGTTGCGATTATATTTCTTGAAAAATAACCAACAATTACAGCCACAATTGCAGCAAATATTTTAGGGTCATTCATTTCAATGAACTGACCATAATCATTTATAAAAATTCCCGGGAATATTATTGCTGGAAATACTGCAGATGGCACATAAGCTAATACTGCTTTAATTTTATCTCCCAACATATCTCTGCTTACTAAAGTCACCATCGTCATTCTGGTGAGGTAAGTTAATATTCCTGCAACAATAATTGATAACCAAGTCATTTTATTTTTTTAACCTCAATATTAAAGCTGCAACAAACAAAGCGATGACGGGTGAAATAATTATGTAAGATCTAAATGGAGCATCATAAAATAATAACGAACTTAATCCACATACAATCATAACAATTAAGTGATCAATTTTTTTTAAATCTTGAATTACAATTGCTATAAATGTAAGTGGTATTGCAAATTTTAAACCAAGTTCTTCTGGAACAAATGAACCTAAAATTATTCCTGATAATGTAGAAATTTGCCAACAAACCCACATTGTGCAACCTGTACCAATTAAATGATAATGTAAGTATTGCTCTGATTTATTTTTTTTAAAAAATTTATTAGACTCAGCAAATCCTTGATCAACAATAATATAAGAGATTAATAATTTTTTAATTAATGATAGTTTTTCTAGGTACTCTGATAAGACTGCACCATATAAAAGATGTCTTGAATTAATAACTCCTACAGATGTTGCTGCTATCAATCCGGATGCACCTCCTGATAATAATTGCAAAAAAACAATTTGTGATGCGCCCCCAAAAATAATAATGGACATTGCATAAACTAATAGAGGATCAAATCCTAATTCAACACCAATAGCTCCACAGATTATTCCAAATGGAACCACAGACAACATATGAGGAGAAATATCTAGCATTCCTCGGGTAAATAATTGTTTTTTAGTAAGCATTTAATTTGGTTCTATTAAAAACAAACTATGTGATCAATGTTAATTGGTCGTTTAATTCCAAATTTTTCATCTATTTCATGCTGATGAACATGATGTGAGTGAACAAAAACAGGGATTAATAAATCACTATTTGTCTTTAAAGTATAAATAAAATTAGTTCCTCTAAACTTTCTATCTACCACTTCTAATTTTAAATTACTTTTATCATCATGTTCAAGGTCTTCTGGCTGCAACAACAATTGAACTTTAGAACCCTTTGGATAGTGTTTAGTGAAATTGCCTTTAATCGTTCCTAAATCTTCATTTTCTAAAGTATTTTCATCTGTAACTTTTGCCGGAATTAGAATACCTCTATTTAAAAAGTTGACTACATCAATAGAGCTTGGGAAGTGATATACATTATAAGGATCATCAAATTGTTTGAGTTCTCCATCTAAAATAATTCCACATTTATTACCCAGATAAAAAGCTTCATACGAATCGTGCGTAACAATTATTGTTGTAATTTTTAAATCTTTTAAAATTTGCTTTAATTTTACTTGTATTTCCTCCTTAAAACTTTGATCAATATTCGATAATGGTTCATCTAATAACAATAAGTCTGGATTTGAAAGCAAAGATCTGGCTAAAGAAGCTCTTTGCGCTTCACCAGAGCTAATTTCATGTGGATATTTATCTAAAATTTTTTCTAAATGAAGAAATTTAACAATTTCTTTTAAGTTTAAACCTTTTTTCTTTTTTTTATTTCTCTCTGCACCAAAATTAATATTTTCCAATACATCGTAATGAGGAAAAAGTGAGTTATCTTGAAACGCTAAAGATATATTTCTATCTTCAGGTTCTGTGTGGTTATCCTTGGATGAAATAATTTTATTTTTTAAAATAATTTTTCCTGATTGAATCTTTTCTAGTCCAGCAATGGTTCTTAAAATTGTAGTTTTACCAATTCCTGAAGGACCAAGTAAACAAACTACATCACCTTCATTTTCAATATTAAATGAAACATTGGTTACTTTATTTTTGGAGCTTGCAGCAAAAGTAACATTTTCAATTTCTAAAAAATTATTCTTCATAATTAATTATCCTTAACCATATACTTGGATGTAATTAAAATAAAAACACTTGCAATAACAATTAAAATTATAGAAGGGGCTGCAGCAGCTTCTAATAAATCTTGAGATGCAAATATATGTGCTTGGGTAGCAAATGTTTCAAAATTAAATGGTCTCATAATCAATGTCATTGGCAATTCTTTTATTATTTCTATAGATAATAATATGCCAACTAATAATACAGAATTTTTAAGATAAGGAACATGAATATTTAAAAATGTTTTTAATTTTGTGTAACCTAATAAATATGCACTTTCATCTATTGAATAATTAATCTTTAAATATCCAGATTTAATTCCATTATTAGCTAAAGAATAAAATCTTACAAAATAAACGATAACCAATCCTAATATTGATCCAATAAAAATAGGTTTTATTTCAAAAAAATAAATTATATTTTTATCAAACCAAGATATGAATGTAATGAAAGCTACTGCTAAAATTATACCCGGTACAGCATAACCAGTAATTGAAAATGTTGTTAGAGCATTTAAGAACTTATTCTTGCTAATTCTATTTCCATAATTTGAAACAAAAGATAGAAAAATTAATAGAAATCCAGATAAAAAAACTAGTATTAAGGTGTTTGAAAGTAATTCAGCAATATTTAAATCTATAAAATGTTTTGGAAATTTTATTGTCCAATAAAACATTTGTAACACTGGAAATAAAAAGCTTAAAAAAAATATTAATGAGCAAAAAATTGTTGCCATTAAAGATTTATTTCCATTTAATTTTTTTAAAGTTTTCCTTTTAAAATTTCCTTTAGCTGGGGAATGATATTGTGCTTTTTTTCTGGAAAAATTTTCTAAAAAAAATAATCCAAAAATGAATATTAAAAGAAAAAATGATATTCTATTTGCTAGAGCCAGATCATCAAAAGAAATCCATGCATCATAAATACCCGTAGTTAAAGTTGATATTCCAAAAAACGATACAGCTCCAAAATCAGATAGAGTTTCCATTGCAATTAAAGACAAGCCTGCAATAATTGCTGGTCTTGCTGAAGGTAAAATAATATTAAAAAACGTTTTTTTGTCTGAAAATCCAAGGTTTTTACCTAATTCAATTAAATTTTGAGATTGATGCTGAAATGAAGCTCTTGTCAAAACGTAAACATAGCCAAATAAAGAGAAGGAAATTGAAATTATAGCTCCTAACATTCCATCAAATTTAGGAATTATTTCGTTAAAATTACCATCTCCAAATAAATTTTGTAATATTGAAAAAGCTGTTCCATAATTTTCAAAAAAAGCAGTAAGTGAATACGCATATATATAAGCTGGAACAGCAAAGGATAATATTAATGCCCATTTAAAGAAACTTACCCCTGGAAAATCATAAAATGAAACTAAGTATGCGCAACCAACTCCAATTACTAATGTAACCAAGATTACTCCCAATAAAAGAAATAATGAATTAAAAATATATTCAAATAAGAAAGTATCTTTTATTATTGAAAAATATTCTCCTGTTGGTTTAAAAAAACTACTAAATACAGTTACGATTGGTATAGCAACAATTATAGAAATAAATAAGGAAGTTAAAAACCAAATATTAATTTTATGACTCATTTATTTCCAGCCAGCTTTCAACATTATCTCTAAGGCATCAGCTTGGTTTTTTTGATAATCATCTACTTTAGTAGTTAAATCTTGTTTAAAATTCATTCCCATTTTTTGAACTATCACATGAGGCTTAACACTTTCTAGCATTGGATACTCAAATGTATTATTTACAATGTGCTCTTGTGCTTCTTTTGTTAAAAGAAACTCTAATAATTTTTTGGCATTCTGAGGGTTAGGAGAATTTTTTAGGATGCCACCACCACTTACATTCATGTGTGTTCCTCTATCATTTTGATTTGGGAAAAAAGGTAATACTTTTAGAGCAGCTTTTTTTTGATTCTCTCCTTTTTGGCCTGACAACATTAATGCATAATAATATGTATTTGCTATAGCTAGTTCAGCCTCTCCTGCTGCAACAGCTAAAATTTGTGCTCTATCATTTCCTTTAGGTTTTCTCGCAAAATTTGAAACTAATTTTTTAGCCCATTGTTGTGTTTTATCTTTTCCATTATTTTTAATCAAAGATGCTACGAGGGATTGGTTGTATATATTGTTTGATTTTCTTATAACAATTTTTCCTTTCCATTTTTTATCAGCTAAATCTTCATATTTAATTCCATTTAAATCCTCCAAACTGATTTTATTTGGATCATAATAAAAAATTCTTGCTCTCTTAGAAATACCTGTCCAATTTTGTGACCTAAAGTTTGAAGGTACTGCTAATTCAATAGCTGGCGTTATTGAGTTTTGAAAAAAACCTTTAGAGTCTAAATCACCCAATCTTCCTGCATCTGACGTTATATATAAATCTGCTTTGGAGCTCTCTGCTTCTTCAATTATCCTTTTTTCAAGTGCTTTGTCTTTTCCAGAAACAACATTTACTTTAATTCCAGTTTTAGCAGTAAACTTCTCATATAATTGTAAGTCAGAATCATAATGCCTTGCGCTAAAAACATTTACCTCAGCCGCAAAAGAGAATTTTGAAAGAAATATAAGAATTATTGTAAATAAATTTAATTTTTTAATCATAATTTTGCGAATGAGAATTATTCTCAATGAGAATGATTATCAATCGCATAATTTATGAAATTATGCAAGAAAATAAGTTAAATATTGAAAAATAAGGAAAATTTTATTTCCAATCACCAATTTTGCTGAATAAGAAATTTCTAAATGCTTGAACTCTAGCGGTATTTTTTAGTGATTGAGGATATACAAAATGTGCTTCTGTTATTGGACCTTCTACTTTTGGAAGTACTTTAATTACATTGTTTGAATTTGTAACTAAATATTCAGGAAGTGCAGCTAATCCAACTCCAGATTCTACTGCTAACAAAAGTCCCATTACACTATTTACCTTCATAATCGATTTTCTTTTTTTACCATCATGCATACCAATTTTTAATGCCCAATCTGGATTATAAACTGGTGAAGGTGCTCCTTTTCCAAATGAAATAAATTTATGTTTATTTAAATCATTTATTGTTTTTGGCATTCCATTTTTTTCTAAGTATTTATTTGATCCATAGATATAATATTTAATATCAACTAATTTTTTTTGAATATAGTTTAGTTGTTTTGGTCTTCTCATAAAAATACCTATATCGGCTTGTCTGGTACTTAGGTCTAATTCCTTATCATCGAATACAAGTTCAATTTCAATTTCTGGGTTTAACCTCATAAATTCTTGAATTCTAGGAGTTAACCAGTGAGTACCAAAACTTCTTACTGTTGTGATAGTTAATTTTCCTGTTGGTTTATTTTTTTGATCACCTAATGATGTTTCAACTTCTTTTAACTTGCTTATTACCTCATGGGCAGTTTTAAAAACATATTCACCATTTTCTGTAAGTGTTAATCCTCTTGCATGCCTTTCAAATAATTGTACTTTTAAATCTTGTTCTAAAGATTGAATTTGTCTACTTATTGCAGATTGGCTTAAGTTCAAATTAATAGTAGCATTAGTAAAGCTTCCAGCTTCTGCAACTGCATGAAAAATTTTTAATTTATCCCAGTCCATTATTTATTTACATCCACCAATACTCTTCCTGAAATTTCACCTTTTAAAATTTTAGGATAAGTTTCAATTAGCTCCTCTAAACTTACTGTTATAACTGACTTTTCGAGAAGATCAAAATCAACTAATTTTGATGCTTCACCCCACATAAACTCTCTTCTTTTTATACTACAATTTGCAGAGTCCATTCCCCAAACCTTAATTCCTCTTAACATGAATGGAAGTAAATTAGTATTAAGCTCATTACTATTTGCATTGCCACATACAGCTATAATTCCATTTGGTTTCGTTTGAGCAATAGCATTTGCTAAAATTTTTCCTCCAACGGTGTCTACTACTCCATCCCATAAACCTTTATCTATTGGTCTTGGGTCTTTATCAAATTCAGCTCTATTTATAATGTTTTTTGCACCTAATGATTTTAAATATTCTGACTTACTTTCTTTTCCAGAAACTGCTGTAACATTGTAACCTAATTTTGTTAAAACCATAATAGCTACACTACCTACTCCTCCTGTTGCACCTGTAACAAGAACATCATTAACTTTTTCACCTAGCAAAATACTTTCTCTTGCTTGAATTGCAAAAGCGCTCATTAAAGAAGTTAAACCTGCTGTTCCTAAAATCATTGCTTGTTTACTAGTTAAACTATCTGGTTTTTTTACTAAAAAATCTCCACTAACTTTTGCTATTTGTGAATAGCCTCCAAAAAACACTTCTCCAACTCTAAAACCAGTTAATATTACTTCATCACCTGATTTAAAATTTGAGTTTTCGCTTTCTAAAACTTTTCCTGAAAAATCTATTCCTGGGATATGTGGATATTCTTTTACTAGTCTTCCGCCATTCTTTAGAATCATTCCATCTTTAAAATTTAAGTCAGAATATTCTACTTGGACAGTTACATCCCCATGTTTTAAAAAACTTCTATTTAAAGATTTTACTTCTCTAGAAAAATTTTCACCTTCTTGATTAAGAACTATTGCTTTGAATTGATCAGACACTTTAATCTTTTAGCGTAGTGCTAATAAATCGTAAATATCTATTTTGAAAACTTAAATCTTCTTTAAATTGACCTAAATAATAATTTGTTACTGTAGTTGCTTGTTCTTTTTTAATTCCTCGCATAGTCATACACTGATGGGTTGAATCTATTGTTACAGCAACTCCTTTGGCATCTAGTGATTCCATTAATGTGTTAGCAATCTGCATTGTAAGTCGTTCTTGAGTTTGAAGTCTTTTAGAAAATACTTCAACTACTCTTGCAAGTTTACTTAAACCTACAACTCTTTCTTTTGGAATGTATGCAACATGAGCTTTTCCAATAATTGGAGCCATGTGGTGTTCGCAGTGACTTTGAACAGAAATATTTTTCTGCACAACCATATCATCGTATCCCTCCACATCACCAAAAGTTTTATCCAAAATTTTATTTGGATCTTCTTTGTATCCTTTAAAATATTCTTTGAATGCTTTAACTACTCTTTTTGGAGTTTCTAAGAGACCTTCTCTATTTGGGTCTTCTCCCATCCATGTTAAAATTGTCTTAAAAGCTTCTTCTGCATCTTTGTCAGAAACTTGTTTATTTTCAATTGGTTTATCGTCGGTGTCTTTTACTAATTTCATAGCGCCTTTTTATACAGTAAATGCTTTATTTTAAAAATATTTATTATATCTATATATGTGCTACATAATCACCCTTTATGTTCAAAAAAAGAGAAAATATCTACGATATTGAAGAAGGAAATCTTCTTTCACCAAAATTTGATAATGATGGTTTAATTCCTGTCATTACAATGTGTTCTAAAACCAAAGATATTTTAATGCATGGGTATATGAATGTTGAAGCATTAAAAAAAACAATTGAAACTAAAGAAGCTCACTACTTTAGTAGATCTAGAAAAGCAATCTGGCACAAAGGTAAAACAAGTGGCTTTACTCAAAAAGTGACTGAGATCAGAATTGATGATGATCAAGACTCTATTTGGTTAACAGTTGATATAGGAGATGGTGCTAGTTGTCATGTTGGATACAGATCTTGCTTTTACAGATCTATTCCTATGGGACCAATTGATAATGGACGTAAAGTAGAAATGGAATTTCTTGAAAAAGAAAAAAAATTTGACCCTGAAGAAGTTTATAAAGGACAACCAAATCCTACAAAAATCTAAATGAATAAAAGACAGAAAAATGTTCTAGGTGAAGATCTAGAAGAATGTTCTAATGATCCATTAACAGGTTGGTTCAGAGACGGGTGCTGTAATACAGATGAAAATGACCACGGTGCACATACTGTGTGTGCAAAAGTTACTACTGAATTTTTAGAATGGTTAAAGGAAGCAGGAAATGATTTAATTACTCCTCATCCTGAATTTGGATTTCCTGGATTAAAAGATGGAGACGGATGGTGTGTATGTGCAAGTTGGTATGCAAGAGCAGTTGAGGCTGGAAAAGGATGTCCTATATTTTTAAAAAGAACTCATAAAAATACTTTAAAACATTTACCTATTGAAACTTTAAAAAAATTTGCGATAGATTTATCTTAATCTACATATTTCCATATCTTGGTCCACCACCACCTTCTGGAGTTACCCAAGTTATATTTTGAGAAGGTTCTTTAATATCACAAGTTTTACAGTGTATGCAATTTTGTGAATTAATTACAAATTTGTTTACATCATTTTCTTTTTGAACTTCGTAAACTCCAGCGGGACAATATCTTTGTGCAGGTTCATCAAATTTTTCCAGAGTATAATTAATTGGTAAAGCAGGATCTTTAAGTTGTAAATGCACCGGCTGATTATCAGCATGATTTGTTCCTGTAAGATATACTGAGCTAGTTTTATCAAAAGTTATAACGTTATCGTATTTTGGATAATCTATTTTAGGCATTTGATTTGCAGGTTTTAGTGTTTCATGATCCGCATGTTTATGTTTAAGAGTAAAAGGAAGTTTTCCTTTAAACAATATTTGATCAATACCTGTAAAGATTATTCCTAATATTAGCCCCCAACTGAAACTAGGTTTAACATTTCGAGCTTCATATAGTTCTTTTTGCAACCAGCTATTTTTGAATTTATCTTCATAAATTGATAAATCTTTATTTTCTTTTAAGTGTTCATTAATTGTTTCAGCTGCAATCATTCCACTTTTCATTGCAGTATGAGAGCCTTTAATTTTAGGCATATTTAATGTACCAGCATCACAGCCTACTAATAATGCTCCAGGCATAAACATTCTAGGTAAACTTTGAAATCCTCCTTCAATCAATGCTCTTGCACCATAAGAAATTCTTTTTCCTCCCTCTATTATTTTTTTTATTGCTGGATGAGTTTTAAATCTTTGAAATTCATCATAAGGAGATAAATGTGGATTTTTGTAATCCAAACCAATTACATATCCTAAAAATACTTGTTTATTTTCAGCGTGATACATAAAGCTTCCACCGTAAGTATTGTTATCAAGTGGCCACCCAGCTGTATGCATAACTAGTCCTTCTTCATGATTTTTTTCCTCTATTTCCCAAATTTCTTTAAAACCAATTCCATATTGCTGAGGATCTTTTCCTTTACTCAGTTCAAATTTTGAAATTAATTGTTTTCCTAAATGACCTCTGCAACCTTCAGCAAAAACTGTAACTTTTCCTAAAAGTTCTATACCTGGTTCAAAACTATCTTTTTTGTTACCCTCTTTATCTATACCCATATCTTGGGTAGCTACTCCTTTAACAGACCCGTCATCGTTATATAAAATTTCACTTGCTGGAAAACCTGGAAAAATTTCTACACCCAAAGCTTCTGCTTGTTCAGCTAACCATCTACATAAGTTAGCTAAACTAATAATATAATTTTTATGATTTTGCTGAACTGCTGGTAGCAGCCAAGTTGGCCAACTTAAAGATTTAGTTTTTCCTAAAAATAAAAATTTTTCTTTAGTAACTTTTGTTTTTATGGGTGAATTTAATTCTCTCCAATTAGGTAACAGTTCATCTAGCGCTCTTGTTTCAAAAACATTTCCACTTAAAATGTGAGCTCCAATTTCTGAAGCTTTTTCTAATAAACAAACATTTAAGTTTGGATCTAATTGTTTTAATTTAATAGCAGTTGATAATCCCGATGGCCCTCCACCTATGATTACAACATCATATTCCATCGATTCTCTAGACATACTCTAGTTTTTAACGGTAAGGATTATTTTTGTATAGTGTTTAATTTGTTCAACTCTTCCATGAATTGAGGTAAGGCTTCGAAGAGATCTGCCTCAAGACCATAATCAGCCACACTAAAAATTGGGGCTTCACCGTCTTTATTAATTGCAACTATAACTTTACTTTCTTTCATTCCTGCAAGATGCTGAATTGCTCCTGAAATTCCAACTGCAATATATAAATCTGGCACAACAACTTTTCCTGTTTGACCAACCTGGTGATCATTACTTATATAACCTGCATCTACTGCTGCTCTTGATGCTCCGATAGCTGCTCCAAGTTTATCAGCAATTTCAGTAATTAATTTAAAGTTATCTCCACTTTGCATTCCTCTTCCACCTGAAACAACTATTCTAGCAGTTCCAAGTTCTGGTCTATCAGATTTAATTTCCTCTCTCTTTATAAATTTAGTATTTGAAAATTCTTCACTAGCTTCAATTTTTTCAATTGGAGCAGAACCTCCAGAACTTTCACAAGGCTCGAAAGAAGTTGGTCTAATAGTAATACATTTTTTAGCATCATTACTTTTAACTGTTGCAAAAGCATTTCCAGCATAAATTGGTCTGACAAAAGTATCAGGTGAAACTACTTTAATAATGTCGCTAACTTGCGAAGTATCAAGATGAGCAGCAATTCTTGGCATTAAATTTTTACCAAATGTATTTGCTGAACAAATAATATGAGAATAATTTTCTGCTAACTTTACAACAACTGGAGCAAAATTTTCTGCAGTAAAGTTTTCATAGTGTGATGCCTCAACACTTAACACTTTTTTTATCACTGGAAGTTCTGATAGTTGTTTTGATGCTTCCGCGCTATTATTTCCAATTATCACAGCGTGAACTTCGCTATCAATTTGTGAAGCAGCTGTAGCCGCATTTAATGTAAATGGTCTTAACTCTTTATTGTTGTGTTCTGCTATGAGTAAAACTGCCATTATATTACCTTTGCTTCATTTTTTAATTTTTGAACTAATTCTGCTACATTAGCCACTTTAATACCTGCTTTTCTTTTTGGTGGCTCTTCTACTTTAATTTGCTCTACTCTTGGAGAAGTATCAACACCTAGATCAGATGCAGAAATTTCTTCAATTGGTTTTTTCTTCGCCTTCATAATGTTAGGAAGAGAAGCGTATCGTGGTTCATTTAATCTTAGATCGCAAGTTACTATAGCTGGAACATTTATTTCAATCGTTTCAAGTCCCTCATCAATTTCTCTAGTAACTTCTAATTTATTATCTTTGACATCAATCTTTGATGCAAAAGTTGCTTGTGGCCAATTTAATAATGCACTCAACATTTGACCTGTTTGATTACAATCATCATCAATTGCTTGTTTTCCCATAAAAACTAAATCTGGTTTTTCTTTTTCAACAACTTTTTGTAAAATTTTTGAAACAGCTAATGGCTCTAGTATTCCATTTGCTTTAACATGAATTCCTCTATCCGCTCCAACTGCTAAAGCCTTTCTGACAGTTTCTTGAGCTTTTTCCTCTCCTACAGTAATTGCAACCACTTCGGTTGCCTTTCCTGTTTCTTTAATTTTTACTGCTTCTTCGATAGCATTATCATCTGGTGGATTGGTTGACATTTTTACGTTGTCAGTAACAACCCCAGTGCCATCTTCTTTAACTCTGATTTGAACGTTGTAATCAATAACTCTTTTTACTGCTACCAAGATTTTCATTAAGCTCTCAACAAATTATTTTCTGAATCGTATGGACTTTCATCTAAAACTGTAGCGTCATACATTTCACCCAATATATCAACTTGTAATTTTTCACCCACATTAGAACAATCAGGTTTTACCATTGCAAGAGCGATTGATTTATCTAATCTAAATCCAAACTCACCGCCTGTTGCTCTTCCAACCACTTTACCGTCTTTAAATATAGGATTATTTCCCAAAACATCTGCATCTTTAGTATTGTGAACTTCTAAAGTTACTAATTTGTTATCAAAACCATTTTCTCTCCATTTATTGAGCGCCTCTAAACCGATAAAGTTTCCTTTATTTGGATGAATAAATCTATCTAGTCCAGATTCATATGGAGAATATTCAATAGATAATTCTGTTCCAACTAGTTTGTAAGATTTTTCTACCCTTAAGCTATTCATTGCTCTAATACCAAATGGTTTAATTCCTAAATCTTTACCAGCATCCATTAATTTATCAAAAATATGATTTTGATACTCGATTGGATGATGAAGTTCCCATCCAAGTTCACCAACAAAATTTACTCTCATAGCATTAACTGGTGCGTATCCTACATTGACATTTTTTGCAGTGAGCCATTTAAAGTTTTCATTTGAAAAATCATCTGTTGAAACTTTCTGCATTAGTTGTCTCGCTTTAGGGCCAGCTACTACCAATACACCTGTGCTATTTGTTAAATCTTCAAAAATTACAGAACCATCATCTGGCATCCATTTTTGAATCCAATCATGATCTAATCTTAAATTTGCTCCAGCTGATACTAAATAATAGCTATTCTCAGCTTCTTTCATGATTGTAAATTCTGAATGCACACCACCTTTAGTATTTAATGCATGACATAGATTTATTCTTCCTATCTTTTTTGGAAGTTTGTTTGCAACTAAATAGTCTAAAAACTCTTCTGCTTTAGGTCCTCTTATTCTGCATTTTGCAAAAGCAGTCATATCTAAAAGACCAACATTTTCTTTTACGTTTTGACATTCCTTTTTAATTGCATCAAACCATTTTGATCTTCTAAACGACCAATCGTCTTTTTGTTCCATTCCATCTGTTGCAAAAAAATTAGGTCTTTCCCAT
>Ga0255784_10001291_pt1 | contig 20250 bp, 8 predicted proteins | sample 101ome_14_FD_179982 | JGI IMG/M metagenome (GOLD analysis project Ga0255784, IMG submission 179982) | Coastal salt marsh microbial communities from the Groves Creek Marsh, Skidaway Island, Georgia - 101403AT metaG (version 2) | ecosystem: Environmental > Aquatic > Marine > Intertidal zone > Salt...
CAAGCGAACCAGCCTCTACTTTGCCAGCGATCCATAGCATAGTAGTGGTCACATCACCGATAGGAGACCATGCACCACCAGCATTAGCATTAATAATAATTAAACCTGCAAAAAACAGTCTAAGTTGTTTGTCTTTGATGACCTTTTGAAGGATTGTAACTAAAACAATCGTTGCCGTTAGGTTATCAATGATTGCAGATAGTATGAAGGCAAGTATGGAAAATATCCATAAAAGTGCAACTTTCGATCGAGTTCTTATGAAGCCTTTAATAGTAGAGAACCCATCAAAGTAATCGACGATCTCAACGATAGTCATTGCCCCTAATAAAAAGACCAGAATCTCAGCGGTTTTACCCAAATGATGTAACAAAATCTCATCAAGATGAGTGGGTTCAAGTTCTCGTAGTTCCGCATTCACTTCAAACATGGGTAAGTGACCAAGTGCTGCAATAGCCCATAAAAGAGCCATCATCGCTAAAGCGGGAATGAGTTTATCCACCTTAACATTGTGCTCCAGAGTGATGAAGAGATACCCTAGAAAAAAAAGTGCGATTATAGCTGTTTCCATAATTGTAGAAGTGAATTGCTTAGTTATTGTTGCGGCCCTAATATAGAAAAAATTGAAGCGGCCTTGAAAGGTTTAACACTTCAATCACCGATATGAATATATCAAAATGACCTCTATGAATTTATGACACTATCAAATTTCTAGACATTTTTCTGATTCATTGTGAAATATGTTGATAATTTAAGGTTAAGCCACAAATAATTTATAGATTTCGAAGTTTTCGTAAATAATTTCAATAGTATGGCACTAGAAGCACAAGGGCTCTATTTACCCGAATTTGAGCATGACAATTGTGGAGCAGGATTCATTTGTAGTTTAAAAGGTGAACGCAGTAATGACATTATTCATAAGGCGTTAGAAATTCTAGTCCGACTGAAACACCGTGGAGCTGTTAATGCAGATGGTAAGACAGGTGACGGTGCAGGAATCCTTATTGACATTCCGCATAGTTTCTACAAATCGAAGGTGTCTTTTGAATTACCTGAACGAGGAGAATATGCAATGGCAAATGTGTTTCTACCTCAGAAAGAAAATCAACGAGAATTCTGTGAAAAGACTTTAGTTTCAGAATTAGAAGCTCAAGGACTACAGGTTTTGGGATGGAGAACCACTCCAGTTGACACCTCAGTGCTAGGCGAGATTGCTAAACAGTCTGAACCACTAGTTCGACAGCTCTTTGTAGGTCGTCCGAAAGATATGGATGAGCGTACTTTTGAAATTAAACGATACATCGCCCGTAAAAAAGCAGAGCATACGATATGGAACTCGAGATTATCAGAATCGAAAATCTTCTATATCCCTAGTTTCTCTACGAAAGTTGTCATCTATAAAGGTCTTCTGATTCCTGAGGATATCAGTGCTTACTATTTAGATCTTCAAGATCCTGAATGTGTTACCCGACTAGCGCTTGTACACCAACGCTTCTCCACAAACACTTTCCCTACTTGGGATCTCGCTCAACCGTTTAGATTTATTTGTCATAATGGAGAAATCAATACCCTTAGAGGTAATGTTGGTCGAATGAGATCTAGAGAAGATCTTCTTAAAAGTGACTGGTTTGACGACGAGATAAAGGCGATAATCCCGATCATCATTCCAGGTAAATCAGACTCTGCAAGTTTAGATATGATCGTTGAATTATTGCTAATGACAGGAAGAACGCTTCCTGAAGTAATGATGATGCTCGTGCCAGAGGCTTGGGAGAAAAATGAATCTATGGATGCCGACAAAAAGGCATTTTACGAATACAATTCTTGTTTAATGGAGCCATGGGATGGTCCAGCGTCAATTCCTTTTACCGACGGTGTTTATATCGGTGCAGTTTTAGACAGAAATGGTCTTCGTCCTTCTCGATATAGCGTAACCAAAGATGGATACGTAATTATGTCATCAGAGATTGGTGTAGTCGACATTGAAACCGAGAATATAGAGTCTCACGGACGACTCGAACCGGGTAAAATGTTCCTTGTAGACATGGAAGCCGGTAGAATCGTTGGCGATGAAGAGGTGAAGAAAGAAATCGTCAGTAAACACCCTTACAAGCAATGGGTAGATGGAAAGCTAACCCATTTAAAAGATATTGAATACGGAGCTTGTGAGGTGCATCAGCCTTTAGCAAGTCTAGAAACTAGAGCCAAGTTCTTCGGCTATACTAGAGAGGACATCAGTCGTATTATTTTACCAATGGCTGAAAACGGCGCAGAACCTATCGGATCGATGGGATCTGACACTCCTATTGCCGTGCTTTCTGAACGTCCGCAACTACTTTACAATTACTTTAAACAGCTTTTCGCTCAAGTAACGAATCCACCACTAGATGGTATTCGAGAAGAGATGATCACAGACATCAGTTTAACACTAGGTCGAGATTACAACCTCTTCGAAATTGACGAAAAGCAATGCCACAAATTAAAAATCCAAAACCCTGTTATCTCTAAAGAAGATTTAGAGAAAATCAGAAGACATGAGGATAATGGAGGTTTCGAAACCGCTACTCTAGACATCCTATATCCTGTAAAAGAAGGGGTAAATGGACTAGAAAAGGCATTAGAAAAGCTAGTAAAAGACGCTGCAGAGGCTATTGATAATGGGGTATCTATTATCATTCTATCCGATCGCAAAGTAGATAGTCAAAATGCCGCTATACCAGCACTACTTGCTTGTTCTTATGTAAATCACGGTCTTGGACGCCTACAACGCCGATCTCTCGTTAGCTTAATTATCGAATCTGCAGAGCCCCGTGAAGTTCACCATTTCTCATTATTATTCGGATACGGAGCTAGTGCGGTGAATCCATACCTAGTCAATGAACTTATCACTGCGCAAGCACTGAATGAAGGGTTTAGTTATGAGGACACTGAGAAAGCGATTAAGAACTACAACAAAGCAGTAGGCAAGGGAATTCTTAAGGTGATGAATAAAGTGGGTATTTCGACACTTAATTCGTACCGAGGTTCACAAATATTCGAATGTATCGGTCTGAACTCTGTGGTGGTTCGTAAATACTTCCCTATCACGCCTACACGAATTGAAGGAATTGGTCTGATTGAGATCGAAAAAGAAATTGCCCTGCGACATGACAAGGCATTTACCGCAGCTGAAACTCCTGCTGATTTAGATTTAGAAGTGGGTGGAGAATACCGCTGGAGAAGAAATGGTGAGCAGCATGCTTTTGATCCAATCAGTGTTGCTACCTTACAAAAAGCCGTTCGACGCAATGAACCAAAAACCTATAAAGAATATGCCAAGCGAATTAATGAGCAGTCAAAACGACTACTTACTATTCGCGGATTATTAGAGTTCACCAACTATGACCCTATTCCACTTGACGAAGTTGAACCTTGGACAGAAATCGTAAAGCGGTTCAAAACAGGAGCAATGTCGTACGGTAGTATCAGTAAGGAAGCTCACGAAAACTTGGCTGTCGCCATGAACCGAATTGGTGGTAAATCGAATTCAGGGGAAGGTGGTGAAGAAACGATCCGTTTCTATAAAACCGAAGACGGTGATTGGAGAAACTCTGCAATTAAGCAGGTGGCTTCTGGTCGATTTGGGGTAACCTCTAATTATCTTACTAGCGCCAAGGAAATTCAAATCAAAATGGCTCAAGGAGCAAAACCTGGTGAAGGAGGACAACTTCCTGGGCCTAAGGTGAATCCTGATATTGCCAAAACGAGAAACTCTACACCCTATGTTGGGCTGATTTCTCCTCCTCCGCATCACGATATCTACTCGATCGAAGATCTTTCTCAGCTGATTTACGATTTAAAATCAGCGAATAGAGAAGCAAGAATCAATGTGAAACTCGTATCCGAAATCGGAGTAGGTACCATTGCTGCCGGGGTTTCAAAAGCTAACGCAGATGTCATCCTAATTTCTGGTTATGACGGAGGTACAGGAGCATCTCCTCTAACCTCTCTGAAACATGCCGGACTACCTTGGGAATTAGGGGTAGCAGAAGCCCAACAAACTCTGGTAATGAACAACCTTAGATCAAGAATTGTTCTTGAGTGCGACGGACAATTAAAGACTGGTCGCGATGTAGCGATTGCTTGTCTCTTAGGAGCAGAAGAATTCGGTTTTGCAACAGCACCACTTGTAGCCTCAGGTTGTATTATGATGCGTGTATGTCACCTTAACACTTGCCCTGTAGGTATTGCAACTCAGAATCCTGAGCTCCGTAAGAAATTTAAAGGACAACCTGAGCACGTAGTTAATTACATGTATTTTATAGCTCAAGAGTTACGTGAGATCATGGCCGAGCTTGGATTTAGAACTATTGATGAAATGGTGGGTCAAGTTCAAAAACTAGAACGTTCAAACGTACTAGATCATTACAAGACAAGAGGTTTAGACTTAAGTCCTATTTTAAAAGTTATTGATACTCCTGAGGGTGTATCGATCAGAAATACAGAAAAACAAGTAGACGAAATAGCAGATGCGATAGATTTCGAAATCTTAAGTAAAGCGCACCCTGCACTCTACAGAAAAGAGAAAACTCAGCTCGAATTCCCAATCAGCAACACTAATCGTGCAGTTGGAGCAGTTATTTCGAATGAGATTTCAAAAATCTATGGAGCAGATGGGCTACCAGACAATACACTACGTGTCGTATTTAATGGATTTGCTGGTCAAAGCTTTGGGGCTTTTAGTACCAAAGGACTTACACTCGTAGTTAACGGAGCAACCAACGATTACCTCGGAAAAGGCCTTTCAGGAGCGAGACTCGTAGTTCGTGTTCCTAATGGTTCATCCTTTGAATCACATAATAACGTAATTACCGGTAACGTTTGTTTATACGGTGCCACTACAGGAGAGGCCTACATTAATGGTCTTGCAGGAGAACGTTTCTGTGTAAGAAATTCAGGAGCCAAGGCGGTCGTTGAAGGAATCGGTGATCACGGTTGTGAATACATGACTGGTGGAGTTGCTGTAATCCTAGGAAAAGTAGGAAGAAACTTCGGTGCAGGAATGAGTGGTGGTCTGGCCTATGTATATGATCCAGACAAAACCTTTATAGCAGGCGTTAAGAATCCTGATCTTAATTTACTGGCCGTTGAAACCGAAGAAGATCAAAAAGAATTATTCACTTTAGTTGAGAATCACTACAACCTAACGATGAGCCCATTAGCAGAAAAACTGTTAACTAATTGGGAGAAAGAGGTTGGGAACTTTGTGAAAGTATTCCCAGAAGAATATCGTCAGGCACTGATTAGAATCGCTAAAGAAAACCAAACAACAAGTAACTAATGGGAAAGACAACCGGATTTTTAGAGTTCAAACGCAAAACAGAAGGATATCTTCCTGTAGAAGAGCGCACGAAAAACTATAAAGAATTTACCCAACCTTTAAAAGAAGAAGAACTAAAGGAACAGGGAGCTCGTTGTATGAATTGTGGAATCCCATTTTGTCATAGCGGATGTCCATTAGGAAATTTAATTCCTGATTTCAACGATGCCGTATATGAAGGTAATTGGGAGAAAGCATCTCAAATATTACATTCTACGAACAACTTCCCTGAATTTACAGGAAGACTTTGCCCCGCACCATGCGAAGAAGCATGTGTTCTAGGGATCAACGAGGACCCAGTATCTATCGAAAATATCGAGAAAAACATTGTAGAGACTGCCTTTGCTAACGGCTATCTTAAAGCAATGCCTCCAAAGACGCGTACTGGCAAAAAAGTCGCTGTTATTGGCTCAGGGCCTTCAGGTTTAGCTGCGGCACAGCAATTAAACCGAGCCGGGCATGAAGTAACTGTTTTCGAAAGAGACGAAAAGGTTGGTGGATTATTGCGATTCGGAATTCCAGACTTCAAGTTAGAGAAAACAATTATTGATCGAAGAATTGCTCTTTTAGAAGAGGAAGGCATACAATTCAAAACTGGTGCTCACGTTGGGGTAAATATTGATGCAAATGAAATCAAAGAAAATCATGACGCGGTAGTTCTTTGTGGAGGGGCAACGGTAAGGAGAGGTTTACCTATTCAAGGTGCCGATCTTGAAGGCGTAGTTCAAGCAATGGATTTCTTACCACAAAATAACCGCCGAGTTTCGAATCTCGAAATTAACGGTGAGAGGATCACTGCCGAAGGTAAAGACGTCATCGTAATCGGAGGTGGAGACACTGGATCTGATTGTATTGGTACTTCTAGAAGACAAGGTGCAAATAGCATTCAAAACTTCGAGATTATGCCAATGGCAACAAAAGACCGTCCAGAAAATCAACCTTGGCCATTCTGGCCAATGCGACTTAGAGAAAGTACCTCGCATAAAGAAGGTGTAGAGCGGCACTTCAGCATTATGACAAAGAGATTCTTAGGAAATGATAAAGGAGAACTCACAGGATTAGAAACTGTAGAGGTAAGTTGGGAATACAAAGATGGTCGAATGCAATTGATCGAAAGAGAAGGATCATCTAAAACCTGGGATTGTAACCTAGCGCTTCTCGCTTTAGGTTTTACAGGATCAGAGAAAACCTTAGCAGAAAGCTTTGGATTAACTTTTGATAACCGAGGAAACATTGCTGCTGAAGAAAGCGATTATAAAACAAATGTACCTGGGGTATTTGCTGCTGGAGATCAAAGAAGAGGACAATCCCTTATTGTATGGGCCATTTCAGAAGGAAGACAAGCGGCACACCACGTAGATAAGTACCTTATGGGTGAGAGTCACTTACCCTTAAAGGGAGATGGAGATTTACCACGCGTTTAATAGAAATTGTTTACGAAACAAAACAATCATCAATCAACCGTTCTTTTGAACTAGCGTGAGTGAGCAGAGGGCCCCGAAAGGGGTCCTTTTTTTATCTACACCTCCCAATATAAGGTATAAAAAAAGCCCCTCACATTGCTGTGAGGGGCTTGAGGATGGCGGCGACCTACTCTCCCACCTTTTGGGGCAGTACCATCGGCGCTGATAGGCTTAACTTCTCTGTTCGGGATGGGAAGAGGTGGACCCTATCGCCATGGCCACCAAAGTCTTAAATACTTTAATGATATGACATATATAGAGACGAAAGCAGCAAGCTGCAATACGGTCTAAAAATCAAATTAATCTTGAAGAGATAAAGCGTTTTAAAGGTGCACAAGGGACTGTGCAAGTATACGAGCAATTAGTACTACTCGGCTACACACATTACTGCGCTTCCACCTATAGCCTATCAACGTGGTCATCTCCCACGACTCTTAAAAGAAATCTCATCTTGCGGCGGGTTTCGCGCTTATATGCTTTCAGCGCTTATCCCATCCCAACATAGCTACCCAGCAATGCCCTTGGCAGGACAACTGGTACACCAGAGGTTAGTCCAACTCGGTCCTCTCGTACTAGAGTCAGATCCGCTCAAATTTCTAACGCCCGCAGTAGATAGAGACCGAACTGTCTCACGACGTTCTGAACCCAGCTCGCGTGCCACTTTAATGGGCGAACAGCCCAACCCTTGGGACCTTCTCCAGCCCCAGGATGTGACGAGCCGACATCGAGGTGCCAAACCCCCCCGTCGATGTGAGCTCTTGGGGGAGATCAGCCTGTTATCCCCGGCGTACCTTTTATCCTTTGAGCGATGGCCCTTCCATGCGGAACCACCGGATCACTATGCCCTACTTTCGTACCTGTTCGACTTGTATGTCTCACAGTCAAGCGTCCTTGTGCCATTGCACTCTACGCACGGTTACCAAGCGTGCTGAGGACACCTTTGGAAGCCTCCGTTACTCTTTTGGAGGCGACCACCCCAGTCAAACTACCCACCACGCACTGTTCCCCTTTCGAGGTTAGGCCCCGGACAAACGAAGGCTGGTATTTCAACAACGGCTCCCCCATTCCTAGCGAAACAGGTTCACAGCCTCCCAGCTATCCTACACATCCCTTGCCCAGGGTCAATACGAAGCTATAGTAAAGGTGCACGGGGTCTTTTCGTCCCACTGCGGGTAATCGGCATCTTCACCGATACTACAATTTCACCGAGCTCATGGCCGAGACAGTGCCCAGATCGTTACACCATTCGTGCAGGTCGGAACTTACCCGACAAGGAATTTCGCTACCTTAGGACCGTTATAGTTACGGCCGCCGTTTACTGGGGCTTCAGTTCGTTGCTTCACCGAAGCTAACAACTCCCTTTAACCTTCCAGCACCGGGCAGGTGTCAGACCATATACATCGTCTTTCGACTTAGCATAGTCCTGTGTTTTTGATAAACAGTCGCCTGGGCCTTTTCACTGCGGCCCCCCATAGGGGGGCGACCTTTCTCCCGAAGTTACAGGTCAATTTTGCCTAGTTCCTTAGCCATGAATCTCTCGAGCGCCTTAGAATACTCATCCCAACTACCTGTGTCGGTTTACGGTACAGGCTCCGTATCTCGCTTTTCTTGGAGGCCCCTTCGCTACATTATCACCGCGACCGAAGTCTTGGTGTACTATTGCCGAAGCTTCAACGCACTATTCCGTCAGTGCGCAGTAACTCCAGGGCCCCGTCACTTTTAACGATACGGAGGTAACGGAATATTAACCGTTTGTCCATCCACTACCCCTTTCGGGTTCGCGTTAGGTCCTGACTGACCCCCAGCTGATTAGCATAGCTGGGGAAACCTTAGTCTTTCGGCGGCGGTGTTTCTCGCACCGCTTATCGTTACTTATGCCTACATTTTCTTTTCTATGCGCTCCAGCATACCTCACGATACACCTTCAACGCCCATAGAATGCTCCCCTACCACTTTCGTCCATAGCTTCGGTATTGTGTTTATGCCCGATTATTATCCATGCAAAACCGCTCGACCAGTGAGCTGTTACGCACTCTTTAAATGAATGGCTGCTTCCAAGCCAACATCCTGGCTGTCAATGCAGTTTCACCGCGTTTTATCAACTTAACACAAATTTTGGGACCTTAGCTGATGGTCTGGGTTCTTTCCCTCTCGGACATGGACCTTAGCACCCATGCCCTCACTGCTGCGAAACATTTTATAGCATTCGGAGTTTGTCAGAATTTGGTAGGCGGTGAAGCCCCCGCATCCAATCAGTAGCTCTACCTCTATAAAACTATCGCAACGCTGCACCTAAATGCATTTCGGGGAGTACGAGCTATTTCCGAGTTTGATTGGCCTTTCACCCCTACCCACAGGTCATCCCAAGACTTTTCAACGTCAACGGGTTCGGTCCTCCACTGTGTGTTACCACAGCTTCAACCTGCCCATGGGTAGATCACACGGTTTCGCGTCTACCACTACTGACTAAGCGCCCTATTCAGACTCGCTTTCGCTGCGGCTCCTAGTCAGAAACTATTAACCTTGCCAGTAACGGTAACTCGTAGGCTCATTATGCAAAAGGCACGCCGTCACCCGAAGGCTCCGACCGCTTGTAAGCGTATGGTTTCAGGATCTATTTCACTCCCTTATTCAGGGTACTTTTCACCTTTCCCTCACGGTACTAGTTCACTATCGGTCTCTCAAGAGTATTTAGCCTTAGCAGATGGTCCTGCTGGATTCACACAAGGTTTCACGTGCCCCGCGCTACTCAGGATACCACTATCTATATCGTCGTTTACTTATACGGGACTATCACCCTCTATGGTTACTCTTTCCAAAGTATTCTAATTCACTAAGCATAGAATGTTGTGGTCCTACAACCCCAATATTGCCGAAACAACATTGGTTTGGGCTCTTCCGCGTTCGCTCGCCACTACTAACGGAATCACTATTGTTTTCTCTTCCTCCGCCTACTTAGATGTTTCAGTTCAGCGGGTTAGCTTCATAAAGATGACATGTCTTCAACATGCCGGGTTGCCCCATTCGGAAATCTGCGGATCAACACTCATGTGCAGCTCCCCGCAGCTTATCGCAGCTTATCACGTCCTTCATCGCCTTTGAGAGCCTAGGCATTCCCCATACGCCCTTAATTTACTTGTCACTTAATATCTGTGCATAACAGATAAAAGTCCCTCGTATCCTTTAATAATTATTCTATCAACTTACGTTTGATTCAAATTTGATTTTTACTTCCATAATGCATCAAATGCATTACTTCCGTCTCAATATGTCAAAGAACATCTTTGTGGAGAATATCGGAGTCGAACCGATGACCTCCTGCGTGCAAGGCAGGCGCTCTAGCCAGCTGAGCTAATTCCCCGTGAATAAAAAGATGAGCAAATCAGCTACATCATCACTAGCTATCTATAAAAATAGATTGGCATTAAGCTCAACTTCTAAATTCCCAATTTCAAAAGAACATTTTTTGTAGTCTCAGGCAGACTCGAACTGCCGACCTCTACATTATCAGTGTAGCGCTCTAACCAGCTGAGCTATGAGACTGCATTTTATATATAAAAAGATGACGGCGTAAAATTCTTAGAATTAAAACTAAAAATACTGGAGTCGAACTGGGTGTTAGAACATCTCTAGAAAGGAGGTGTTCCAGCCGCACCTTCCGGTACGGCTACCTTGTTACGACTTAGCCCTAGTTACTAGTTTTGCCCTAGGCCGCTCCTTTCGGTGACGGACTTCAGGCACCCCCAGCTTCCATGGCTTGACGGGCGGTGTGTACAAGGCCCGGGAACGTATTCACCGGATCATGGCTGATATCCGATTACTAGCGATTCCAGCTTCACGGAGTCGAGTTGCAGACTCCGATCCGAACTGAGATAGGTTTTATAGATCCGCTCCCCCTCGCGGGGTGGCTTCCCTCTGTACCTACCATTGTAGCACGTGTGTGGCCCAGGACGTAAGGGCCGTGATGATTTGACGTCGTCCCCACCTTCCTCACGGTTTGCACCGGCAGTTCCGTTAGAGTCCCCGTCATTACACGCTGGCAACTAACGGTAGGGGTTGCGCTCGTTATAGGACTTAACCTGACACCTCACGGCACGAGCTGACGACAACCATGCAGCACCTTGAAAAATGTCCGAAGAAGGGGGCGTCTCTGCCCCTGTCATTTCCCATTTAAGCCCTGGTAAGGTTCCTCGCGTATCATCGAATTAAACCACATGCTCCACCGCTTGTGCGGGCCCCCGTCAATTCCTTTGAGTTTCATTCTTGCGAACGTACTCCCCAGGTGGGATACTTATCACTTTCGCTTAGCCACTGAAAAAATCCAACAGCTAGTATCCATCGTTTACGGCGTGGACTACCGGGGTATCTAATCCCGTTCGCTCCCCACGCTTTCGTCCCTCAGCGTCAATATATAGTTAGTGATCTGCCTTCGCAATCGGTATTCTATGTGATATCTATGCATTTCACCGCTACACCACATATTCTAACCACTTCACTACAATTCAAGACTATCAGTATCAAAGGCAATTTTACAGTTGAGCTGCAAACTTTCACCTCTGACTTAATAGCCCGCCTACGGACCCTTTAAACCCAATGATTCCGGATAACGCTTGGACCCTCCGTATTACCGCGGCTGCTGGCACGGAGTTAGCCGGTCCTTATTCTTACGGTACCGTCAGTCACCTACACGTAGGTGTTTTTCTTCCCGTATAAAAGCAGTTTACAACCCATAGGGCAGTCATCCTGCACGCGGCATGGCTGGATCAGTCTTTCGACCATTGTCCAATATTCCTCACTGCTGCCTCCCGTAGGAGTCTGGTCCGTGTCTCAGTACCAGTGTGGGGGATCTCCCTCTCAGGACCCCTAATCATCGTTGCCTAGGTAAGCCGTTACCTTACCTACTAGCTAATGATACGCATCGTCATCTCTATCCGAAATTCTTTAATTACTAAATCATGCGATAAAGTAATACTATGGGGTATTATTCCACGTTTCCATGGGGTATCCCCCAGATAGAGGTAGATTCGATACGCGTTCCGCACCCGTGCGCCGGTCGCCGGCGAGTGCAAGCACTCCCGCTGCCCCTCGACTTGCATGTGTTAGGCCTGCCGCTAGCGTTCATCCTGAGCCAGGATCAAACTCTTCATTGTTGAATCTTAAATAATTTATGACTAACAAATCACAGATCGACCCCGAGCATCTTAGTTTTAATTCTTTACGAATCTTACGCTTTTGTCATCTCAATATGTTCAAAGAACGTCACACTTACTACCCCCTCTTTTCAGAGCTTCGGTTCACTTGCGTGATCATTTCAGTGTTTCAATGTTTATGCTTTTGTTTCTCAAAGCGGGTGCAAATATAGGAACGATTATTTCTTCAATGCAAGCTTTTCGACAAAAAAATTTCAAAAAAAATCAAAGTTTTATTTCGCCCTTCATTTAAAGCGAAAAGGATCAACAAGTTAGCTCAAAAAAGCGTGCAAAAAAAATTAATCGAAAAAATTCCAAACAAAGCCGAAACGCACCACCCCATCACGGTAAGGGTAGTTCGGCGCAGCGAAATAGTTGTTGTTAGAAACACTTGAATTGACATGTTGATAGGACAAAAACAACCTCATGGTTCTAACTTTTGCATTTATGAATGCGTCGATTAGGGGATATCCGCCTATCATTTTTTCATTCTGAACGTAAAATTCTCCCAAAACAGGGTGATAAGCATCCGCGTAAAAAGCATCGAAATAATGAGCCTTGACTCCTATCTGGGCAAACATTGCCTTTTCAAATAGGTCGGTACTATAATATAAAGTAGATCTCAAGATTGCTTTTGGAATGTTATAATAGGATTCAGTAGCACCAGATTCCTGAAAACGGGCTCTTAAATCAAGAGTCCATTTATTATAATGTAATGCACCCTGATACTCTATATATTTAATTTCAACTGGAGAATCGGTTATATGCGGACGAACAAGAATCTCATCTGAACTTAAAAGTCCTGCCTCGTCTATAGCCGCGAAGTAGGTGTAATTATCTATCCGATCAAAGCCAGCCTTTAAACTCCCCCACCGATCTGTTTCTAACGAAGCATATAAACTGTTCAACTTAACTAAAGGTTGAAGACTCTGACGATTCCAATGAAAGGGCTGGTAGTTACTTGCATATCTAACCCTATTCAAAGAAGGTAATCGTTCAGATCGATTTAATCCGGCCTTCAAACTCACGGTTGAATCTAACGCAACTTTTACAACGGCATCGACATATAAACCTTGAGTCTCTTGTTTAAGAGGAACGCCAACTTCTGATCTAAGGTCAACGAATCCCCATTTACTATATAGTATAGCTTCGGCACGTAGATCATTATATATCGTAGAGCGATTCTGAATTACTTCTTCTGAGAGAATCGTGTCTTTAAAATATTGTCCCGCTCTGAGGTATCTCAATCTAGCCTGAAGAGTACCAATCGTTTTATTTTTAAACTCTAGCCCCCCACTAAGATTTGTCGTATTAACCGCATGCTTATCATCACTCGCTCCAACATTTATTGTTTCGCCAAAGTCAGCTGTGTTGCTCGCCTGAGTCATTTGAAAATAACGAGAGTCATAGTGCAGCTGTTGAAGAGCACTAAGATGTTCTGTGATCTCATAACGCTGGTCAATATAATAGGCCCTTTGAACGATACGATGATTCATATCTAAAAGTCGAGTATCTATGAGTTTACGGTCACCGAATTGCGGATCTCCAGACTCAAATTGAGATGCAGAGAAGAGAAGTCCTCCATTTTCTTGTTGCTGGCCATCGTGATAGGTGTAAAATCCTAAAAGCTGAAAACGTTTACCCTTAGAGGTATAATTGAACGAAGTTCTAAAACTACCAGACTCTACTTCTTCGTAAGCGTAATGACCTTCTGAGCGATGACCGCGATAGCCGATCATCAAATTAAAATTAGGAGACAAATTAGTCGCTAAGAAGGCATCTGCTTGTTGACCTCTATTATGAGTAGTCAGAAACTGAAGTTCAGTAAGCGGTGTTGGCGTTCTGTAGAAGGAAATATCGTCCTTCTCATTGATCATATATGATAACGACGTATTACCTAAAAGGGACTGCTTATGCGGTGCATCCTTTACAAGGGCTCCCATAGGTCTTCCAATATTTGAAAAAGGAATACGGCCAAATAAGTCTCGACGAGCCGTGTTAAAACGATGAGCCAATTGTATGGTAAGGGTCGTATCTAGAGCAGTTGTATCTCTGCGATTCGATATAATAAGATAGTCAGTGATTGGAGCAAGGGGCATTCTTGCGCGCTCCTTAAATCGTTCAGCGATCGAATCTGAAAAGTTTAGATTTCTTGGAGCCCCTTTAAGATTAACTGCTTTTAGCTGGGCGTCTGACTGAGCCATCACCATACCACCCCATAATAATCCCAATAAAAGAACTATACGATTCATGTTGCAAATAAAGGCAAACAAAATTAGCAGAAGGGATCATTCGATTGTTAAAAATGTTAATAAGTCTTATTTTTATAGGCTATGCACAACAAAAACTTTATGCAGAAGATAAAATGGCTCGCATTAGGATTTTTACTGATAAGTATAACCATGCAAGCTCAATATAAATCAAACGCTCCGCTCACATCTTATTTACAAAATGAAAAGGCCGAAAAAGTTGACCCTGATACAGGACAGCCTTTATACACCCTTTCTCAAATCAGTAAGGCGGCCGAGAAGTATTTTGCCACTCACGATCCCAATAAAAAAGGGAGCGGATATAAACCCTTCAAGCGTTGGGAAAATTACTGGCAGTATTTCACCGATAAGGATGGATACATTCTTCCGGCTGAAACGCTGTATCAGGCGTATAAGGATAAAATCACACAGCCCAACACCTTAAATACTACTGCTGATTGGTCAAATATTGGACCGGTCAACGCAGGGCTTATTCGTTACACACCTGGCACAGGAAGGATTAATCAGATGGCGATAGACCCAAGTAACGATCAAGTCTGGTATGCTGGGGCTCCTTCGGGAGGTCTTTGGAAAAGTTTTGATGCCGGTGAAAGTTGGGATCCTATTTTCGACGAATATCCACAAATTGGGGTATCCGGAATTGCCATCGATGAAACCAATACAGACATTATATATATCGCCACTGGTGATGATGATGCACTAGACAGCTACTCGATTGGAGTCATGAAGTCTACAGATGCAGGTGTAACTTGGCAAGAAACAGGTCTTACCTCAGCGAACATGGGTCGAAATAACGCGCTAAATGAAATCGTTATACACCCGGCCGATAACTCTATTATATATGTAGCAGGCTCGAATGGATTCTACAAATCGACAGATGCGGGAGTAACCTTCGATCGATCGCCTTTTGGCGGGATATCTGTTAAAGACGTCACTGACTTTCGATTAAATCCTGGTAACCCTGATATAATATATGCTGTGACTGATGACGGATTTTATCGTTCGACCGACGGAGGCGAAAACTTTGTAGCCTCTACCTCAACCGTTCTTCCCGAAAACTTCAGTCGAGCTATCCTATCAGTTAGCCCTGCAAGTCCTAACTCTGTATATGTGCTATATGCAGACACCTCTGCTAACGATTATGCATTTTTAGGATTATACCGATCAAATGATGACGGCGCGACATTTACAAAAACGGCGCAAAGTGCGAATATCATGGAGTCTTCGCAGGCTTGGTTCGATTTGGCTATGGCCGTAGACCCAGAAGACATTAATACGATATATGTTGGATGTTTAAATATATGGAAGTCGACCAACGGAGGTAATATCTTCGGTAAGCTGAACGAATGGAGCGTAAACAACGAGGCCTTTACCCACGCTGACATCCACACTTTAAAATTCTTTAATAACGTATTGTACGCAGGAACGGATGGCGGATTGTATAGTTCAGCTGACGGAGGCGACACCTTCACCGATTATAGTAATAACGGGATTATGACAAGCCAATTCTATCGTATGGGAATGGCTCGAGATGATGCCGGTAAGATGGTTGGGGGAACTCAAGATAACGCAGGTTTTGTTTATAATAACAATCAATGGAACACCTGGACCGGAGGTGACGGTATGGACTATGAGATCGATCCGACCAATTCAAATATCGCCTACGGATTTACTCAATTTGGTTCAACCTTATGGGTAACTACTCAAAACGGTCAGAACTTGGGGTTTGCAGACGGGCCAGAACAGGGAAGCTGGATTACCCCGCTTACTGTTGGCGCTTCAGGAAGAGTATATTCCGGATTTAATGCAGTATACGAACTTGTTGGTGGAGATTGGACAAAATTATCGGACAATCTAAGTGGTAGTAGCATAGACGACTTAGAAGCCTCTCCTAATAACCCAAACGTACTCTATGCGGCAGAAGCAGACCGGTTATTTATTAGTGAAGATGGGGGTGAGAACTTTAGAGGTATTGCACAATTTGACAATCCCATCTCTGACATTGCCATCAACAGCAACGACAATTACATTGTTTATGTAACCACTTCGAATCGCGTTGGTTCGGCAGAATATCAACAGCCAGCAAATCCTAAAGTAATAATGGTGGTTATTCCAGAAACGGGACCCGCCGAAGAGATCGATATCACCGGAGATCTTCCCGACAACCAGGCCTTTTTTGCCATTGTGCATCAACCCCGAGATGTTAAGAACAGTATCTATCTGGGAACTAGTTTAGGAGTTTATCGCACAGACGATGAATTAATCGCCGAGGGTTTATGGGAAGATTACAGCAATAATCTACCTAATACCGCAGTAAGTGACCTAGAAATAAGTGTTAAAGATGCAACCATTGCTGCTTCAACCTATGGTAGAGGAATCTTTACCTCACCAATCAATGTAGAAATCGCTGATTATGATGTTTCATTAAAAACGCTTCGTCCTGGAGCCAATCGTTTATTCAGCGCAGGTATCACCCCGCAAGTAGATGTTCAGAACGCTGGACTCAACACCCTCGAAGAGGTAAGCATTAATTATACGATTAACGGAATAGAGCAAGAACCTGTTACCTACGAAGTATCTATACCAGCAGAGGGTGAAGTTACCTTAGACTTACCCGCCCTAGATCAAAGTATTGTTGGACAGGTAGACCTATCGGTAAGTATAACAACTACCGATGATGCTTGGGCAGATAATAACACTAAAGAAAAATCGTTGCTGATTAATGCCAACGGCACCATTGGAACCTTGTATGACGGCGAAACTTCTGAAGCAGAACTCTTAACTTATAACGACACGTTTACCACATCAGTTTGGGAATTGGGAACTCCAACTGGAGATTTATTGGGTGCAACTGCATCAGGAGAAAAAGCTTGGGCAACCAACCTTGATGGAGAGCATCCGAATATGACTCGAGGTTATCTGCTCTCCCCTTATTACAACTTAAACGAAATATTAGCTCCAAAACTAAGTTTCAGCATGGCATTCAATCTAGAAACCAACTGGGATTTGGCCTACGTTCAGTACACCACTGATCAGGGAGAAAACTGGAGAGTACTAGGAAGTATAAACTCAGGGCCAAATTGGTACAACTCAGACCGAACCCTTCAAACTTCTGGTGATGACTGCTATAATTGCGTTGGGGCGCAATGGACGGGTACTGATGCAGAATATGCAACTATGACCGAGTACAGTTATGATTTTGAAGCCAATAAATCGATTGATGGCGTTGATCTAACAACTGAAACACAAATTGCATTCAGAATCGTTTTCGAATCCGACGAGGCAGTTACCGAAGAGGGTGTGGTGATCGATGACTTCATCGTCAGTGGTTATGTTGATGATGAGGATGACGACGATGACGGTATTTTAGATGTCGATGACAACTGTCCACTTACTCCAAATACTGATCAATCAGATCTTGACGGAGACGGCATCGGCGATGTTTGTGACGACGACGATGATGGAGACGGTATCCCTGATAGTGAAGATAACTGCCCTACCACTCCTAACGCCGACCAAGCGGATATCGACGGTGATGGCATTGGAGATGTATGTGACACCGACAATGACAACGACGGTGTACTCAACGAAAACGATCAATGTCCAGATACTGCTCCAGGAGTAGCTGTAAATGTCAATGGCTGTGAAATCGTGAGTTTACCAGCAAACGCCTTTACAGTTCAATCCACGGCAGTAACTTGCCCAGGTACAGGGAATGGAAGTATCACTGTAACGCTAGCCTCAGGGCTTCCAGAAGGCACCTATAATGCAGTACTTACTGAAAACGGCCAACAACTAGCTAGTTCGAATTTTAGCGAAGGTGTTGTGTCTTTCACTAATCTAGATGGCGGTAACTACGAGCTTTGCTTTACCGCCGATACCTTGGGTGGCTTTGAACGCTGCTCAGGAGTCGTAATTTACGAACCTGTACCCCTCGCTGTACAGTCTGTTGTGAATACCTCAGGTTCTGAAGTTGCCTTAGAATTGACTGGAGGTGATGTCTTCGAAATTACTCTCAACGGTAAAACCTTTGTAACCGGAGAATCTTCTATTAACCTTCCTCTTGATCGCATTGAGAATACCATTGAGGTTCGCAGCACTCAAGATTGTCAAGGGGTTTATAAAGAGACCATCATCTTATCTAATCAGGTATTTATTTATCCGAACCCAGTGCTTAATGGTAAGGTGTCTATCTATCTAGGAGATTCTTCGATAGAAGTAGCTAATGCCGAACTCTATGATTTTAGCGGAAACAAGATCTACAGCAAAGAACAACAAGCAACAGCCGGTGTCATTGAATTGAATGTCAATGGACTTCGTCCCGGCATCTACATGGTTCAGGTAAGAGCCGAAAATAAATTGATCACCCACAAATTGGTAATCCGATGAAAAAGCAATTACTCTATATAGCACTAACCAGCTTATTTTTTACAGCCTGTTCAGGTGGGGATCCTGGTGAAACTCCTACTCCTGAACCCCAGGTAAAGATACCTACAGCAGCTTCCTTGGTTTCACCTGCTAACAACACCGAGTGTAATCAAGGGAATATTATTTCTGCAGATTTAAGCAGCGTTTTATTTCAATGGAATCCTTCTGAAAATACCAACACCTACACATTAAAGGTTACTAATCTAAATACAAACACCGTTCAAGAACAAAGCACCTCGAATACTTCTCAAAGTATAGCACTTACAAGAGGCACTCCTTTTAGATGGACCGTAGTTTCAAAATCAAGTAGTACGACCCAAACCGCAGAGTCAAGTGCTTTTACCTTTTTCAATGCTGGAGCTCCGGTAGAAAATCACACGCCCTTCCCTGCCGAAGCGGTTAGCCCAAGCCGAGGAGCATCCCTTACCGGAGTCACTTCTGTTACTCTAGAATGGGAAAGTAGTGATATCGATAACGATTTATCCGCTCATACCGTTCAAATTTTAGGTAGCAGTGAGGCTCTGGACCAAGTAGATTTTGAAAACGAAGCAGCTCAAACTTATCAAACTACCTCAGAACAATCGGTAAGTGAAGTGAATGTTGAGGCCGGTAAAATCTATTACTGGCAAGTGAAAAGTCAAGATGAAGTAGGCAATTCGGCAACATCAGAAGTTTTCGAATTTAGAGTTAACTAATTTGGCCTTAGAACCATACGCAGTTAAAGGGCAATTGGAGGCTGGCTTAGATGAAGCAGGCCGGGGATGTTTAGCAGGCCCTGTTACGGCTGCTGCAGTAATTTTGCCTGAAGATTTTCACCATCCACTTCTTAATGACTCCAAACAACTGACTGAGAAGGAACGTGAAATCTTGAGGCCGGTAATCGAAAAAGAGGCTATTGCATTTGCCGTAACACACGTAACACCAGAAAAGATTGACGAAATCAATATTCTCCAGGCATCGATCTATGCGATGCATATTTGCGTATCCGCGTTAGAAACAAAACCTGAATTCTTACTCGTAGACGGTAATCGTTTTAATCCTTACTTAGGTATACCCCATGCATGTATCATAAAAGGGGATAGTAAATACGCCTCTATTGCTGCTGCATCAGTACTTGCCAAGACCGCAAGAGACGCATACATGAAGTATTTAGATGGACAATTCCCAGGTTATGGATGGGAGTCAAACAAGGGCTATCCGACAGAGGCCCACAAAAAAGCGATTCAACTTCAAGGGATCACAAAACACCATCGAAAATCTTTTGCACTAGGTCTGTAGCTCTTTGTACCTTTAGGTCAAGAAACTACCTTTTCGTATGAAATACCTGTTGGGATTTGTGCTGCTTTTTCTAGTGGCCTGTCAGCCTAAAACTCCTGAAGAAACTTCTGATTTACAATACTTCCCGAGCGATTATAGTTTGGTTGTCAAAACCAATTCTGCAACCTTAGATCGCTTTCTGGAAAGTGAGGTTGCCAAATCTTATCCGTTCATCACTCTGGCACCTATTCAAAAGTTGAGTGAACTCGCACTTTCGTTTCTAACAA
>Ga0255784_10001303_pt1 | contig 20192 bp, 24 predicted proteins | sample 101ome_14_FD_179982 | JGI IMG/M metagenome (GOLD analysis project Ga0255784, IMG submission 179982) | Coastal salt marsh microbial communities from the Groves Creek Marsh, Skidaway Island, Georgia - 101403AT metaG (version 2) | ecosystem: Environmental > Aquatic > Marine > Intertidal zone >...
CATTCGCCATCGACGTTCAGGTGGGACTTCCGCGAACCTGGACCGGAATTGGCATCGTGCTCACCATCGTCGGAAGTTTCTGGCTCTTCGAATCAGTCCCCGGGGCTTCGCTGCGCCCAACGTGGCTCTCGCTCATCGCTGGTATCGGCGGTGTGATGTTGACGTTCACTGCCGGAATGCCATCGATGACCCGTACCCGATTCGCAACACCCACCATCGGCCGCGAATGGATGGTTGGTTCAGAAGGAACCGTCGTTGAACGTGTTGACCCAGAAGGCGTTGTCAACGTCGGTGGAGCCGATTGGCGAGCCCGCACCAACCGAGCAACCCCGGTCGATGCCGGCGACACCATCAAAGTGGTTGCAATCGATGGCATCACCCTCGAGGTCGAACCCCTCGAAGGAGCGGCGCGTGACTACCGGCGCTGATGGCCTGAGGGTCGACGTTCAGCGTCTCGACCCAGACATGCCGTTGCCGTCATATGCACATCCCGGCGATGCCGGAATTGACCTTCACGCCCGTCAGGACGCAGTTATCTCGCACGGTGGTGGGCGTGTGCTCATGCCGACAGGCATTGCCATCGCGATTCCACTGGGCTGGGCCGGATTCGTACTTCCAAGATCTGGACTAGCGCTCAAACACGGGCTGTCTGTGGTGAATGCTCCAGGGCTCATCGATTCGGCGTACCGCGGTGAACTCAAAGTGGTGCTGATCAACACCGATCCAACTGACGACTACACCGTGTCGCGAGGGGACCGCATTGCGCAACTCGTTTTGCAGCGCGTTGGCGAGGTCACCTGGAACGAAGTCACCGAACTTTCGGGCGATGATCGTGGTGGCGGCTTCGGGCACTCCGGTCGCTAGCTAACCGCCAGAGTGACCGGTCAGGCTTCGGTAATCGTCACCGACTCAATGATGACCTGCTCTAACGGAGGTACGCCGTTTGAGGCGGGGTTACCCGCAGCATCGAGAGCCGGAAGCGTGTCATGAAGCCCCTCGGTGACCTGGCCAAACAGCGTGTAGTTCGGGGGCAGGTTCACGCCGGTCTCACCCGAAATGATGAAGAACTGGCTGCCGTTCGTGTCAGGGCCACTATTCGCCATCGCAAGTGAACCAATTTGGTACTCACCCGCTTCAGGAAGTTCGTCGGCAAATCGATACCCAGGACCACCGGTACCGGTAGCGGTGGGGTCTCCACACTGCGCCATGAATCCAGGGATGATGCGATGGCATTCGGTGTTATCGAAGTAGTGATAGCGAGCAAGTGTCACAAAGTTGTTGACGGCCAGTGGCGCCCGAGATTGATCGAGCTCCACCACGAGCGTGCCCTTATTCGTCACGATCTCGGCCGTGTATGACGAATTCGCGTCGATACAAGTCGGTGGTGCGCTATCGAACGTCTGCTGCTGAGGTGCAGAGCCATCGGCTGGAGGGCAGTCGACGGTTGAGGCCACGGTGGTTGGTGTCACCGCATCGCTGGACGTTTCAGACGAATCGGTTGCAAGCGCGTCAGAGGCGGCTGAATCGCTTGCGGTGTCGTCACCTGAGAACGCTCCACCAAGCGCTGCGATACCGACAACAAGACCCAAGCCAACGACAAGGAGTGTTCCCCACTTTGTTGCCTTGCGACGAGCATTATCCACCCGCTGCTGACGAATCTCGCGCTCCTGGCGAGCAGCCTTATTTGCCTTTTTGCGTTCACGCTTTTCGGTACCCACAAATGCGAAGGCTACCGCCCAACATTGTGTCGAAGTCGTGCTGATCGCGCTGAGAATTGCGGCAACCGTAAAGAGCCCGACGATGGTTTATTCGACCGGACCGGGTCCTTCAGAAAACTCGCGTTCCTCAGCAGCGCTGAGCGGGTCAAACGTATGTCCGGCACGCACTCGGCCATTCACAAGATGAAGCCACATTCCGCCAAGGTTCGGTGTGCGCTCACTAGCGCCGGTGAGGTGGCGTCTCAGGCTTCGAATCACACCCGAATGACTGACCACAAGCAACGGTTGGTCAGGGTCAACTGATGTGAGCAGCTCGGTGGCAGCTGTCAGGGAGCGCTCAACGACATTGTCGTATGGCTCAAATCCATCTGGTCTGCGATTGCGTTCAAGAAATCCTGGCCATTGATCCTTGATCTCGTCGGGAGTGAGACCCTGCCACGGGCCAGCATCAGCTTCATTCCAACGCTCATCAATTTGTGGTGCATCGAGGTTGAGATGCGCAGCAATGATCGATGCCGTCTCTCTCGCCCGAGACAGATGTGACGCAAACACCCTGTGAAACCCATGTGGTCCGTCGGCGATGTGCTCTGCTGCAACCTGTGCTTGAGTGCGTCCAAGATCACTCAGATCGATATCAGCCATTCCCTGCCAGCGAGCAAGCGCGTTCCACAAGCTTTGGCCATGTCGTATGACAAGCAAACTTGGAACAGGTGTCGGCACGACCATTGATGGTACCGGTGGGTTCCCCAGTGGCGAACGGACTTCCTCAAGTAGCGAAGACCAGTCATCTACTATCTGGGATGTGGCAGTGCTCAGGATGTTTGCATCGGCTCGTGAAGCCGCAGGCACCGGCACAGATGACATCGACGGTGCAACGGTCGGAGAGGTACTTGAAGTCGCCTCCGAGCGGTACGGGCAGAAATTTGTCGATGTGCTCTCAACCTGTCGCATCTGGGTGAATGGTGACACCGCAGATCAGTCCACCGCAGTCACTGCAAACGACGAGATTGCGGTACTCCCGCCAGTCTCTGGAGGAATGTGATGGCCGCTGACGTTGACCCTCGTTCACTCTCGCTAGACGACCTTCGTTCAGAACGGAATCGACTTCAGTACGAAGACGACGCAGTTTCGTATGTTCGCCGCATCGCACAGGCTCGCATCGACCTAGTCGCAGCAGAACTCAACCGATCAGATGACGCATCGAGCGAAGACCTCTCAGGAGATCTGCAACGCGTGCTGTCACAGCATCTCACTGCACCAACGGCTGCAACGCGCGCACCCCGTGCCGATGACGATCACCTTGCTAATGACGCACGCGCCATTCAACTCGACCAACTGTGTGCCGAACACGGGTTCTCGCGGCTGTCGTCAGGAGAATCACTCTCTCAGGCTGAACTTGCGTCACTCACCGAGGTGCTCACCGCATTCGAACGCGATATCTCAACTGACCGGCGTGAACGTTTCGAACGAATTGATGCGCTCGGCGCAGAACTTGTTCGCCGTTTTCGCTCCGGTGAAGTTCAAGTCAATCAGTTTCTCGACACCGACTCTTAGCAGTCGACCTCGGCGGATTCGGGAATATCGGATGCGGTCGATAGGTTTCGGTATCAGTGAATACCGAGACACATCGCCGGGTGGCGATTATCTCTCTCCACACGTCGCCCCTTGCGCAACCTGGGGTAGGCGACAGTGGCGGCATGAACGTGTATGTGCGCGAAATGACATCCGCGCTCGCTCAGCAAGGAACCGAGTGCATCGTCTATACCCGAGCCGACCGGGCAGGTCTCCCCTCCGAGACGCTTGTTGAACCGGGGCACCGTGTCGTCTACGTGCAGGCAGGTCCGTACCACCTGCCGAAAGAAGCGCTCACCGATGTTGTCGACGACTTCATCGACGCCGTGGTTGCCGATATCAACGAGCGTGGCGGAGTCGACGCCGTACACGCTCACTATTGGTTGAGCGGTGAAGTCGGCCACTCGTTGAAACATCGACTCGATGTGCCGTTCGTTGTTACCTTCCACACGCTCGCTCGCATCAAAGGTGCAGGTGGCGATATCGAGCCGGGCTACCGAGAAGCTGCAGAAACAGCCCAACTCGGGTGCGCCGATGCAGTCTGCGTGTCGTGTGAGGCAGAGCGCTCAGAACTCATTGATCATTATGGGGTCCCGGCTGGTCGAGTTGTCATCGTGTCGCCTGGTGTCGAGCACGCGGTGTTTGGCCCTGGCGATCGAGGTGGCGCACGCCGCGCAATCGGCGAGCAAGAAGATGCTCCAATCATTCTGTTCGCCGGCCGCATTCAAGCTCTGAAAGGGCCTGACGTAGCGATCCGCGCTCTCGCCCTGATGAGTAATCGAGATGCTCGACTACTCGTCGTCGGCGGGGCAAGCGGAGCCGACGGTCGTGCTCAAGAACAAGAAATGCGCTTACTTGCCGACGAACTCGGGCTTACCGATCGTGTTCGGTTCATCGCTCCTCAGCCGCACCACTTGCTATCGACCTATTACCGAGCCGCCGATGTCATGGTTGTTCCGAGCAGAAGTGAAAGCTTCGGTCTTGTCGCACTTGAAGCGGCAGCCTGCGGAACGCCCGTTGTCGCAAGTGCGGTCGGCGGCCTTACTTCGTTGGTTGATGATGGAGTGACCGGGCTACTCGTGCGTTCGCGTACCCCTGCTGCGTTCGCTGAAGCGCTTGATGCAGTTCTCGACGACCCAGCGATGGCGACGTCAATGTCAATGGCAGGTGCAGTCGCATCACTTGACTACTCATGGACTGTCGCTGCCACCAGACTCAACACGCTGTACGACGAACTGTGCTCCACCTCTCTGCTGGAGTGTCGATGAGCGAACTTCAGTCACCGGCAGCGGTTGCAGACCTTGTGCAGCTCATTGATGGGTGGCTAGCCGGATTTGCAGAAAGCGGCGACCATGTTCTTGCGATCGATCGAGGAACGAGCGATGAAACATCGTTTGGTGAGCCGCGTTGGTACGTCCGACTCGCAGGCGAGTCGAAAGACATCGTCACCATCTGGTTGACACTTGGGCAGCGCACGCTTCGCTACGAAACCTACGTAATGCCTGCGCCTGAAGAAAACGCGGCCGAACTCGCCGAGCAACTCCTTCGCCGTAATGATCGCCTCGTTGGGGCGCATTTCTCAGTTGGTTACGAGGATGCGGTCTACTTGCGTGGATCGATTCCTGATAGCGCCGTTACCCCAGACGAATTAGACCGAGTTGTTGGAACGCTGTATCAAACGGTTGAACATGCATTTCCTGCATTGATTCGACTCGGATTCGCAAGTCGATTCGCGGACTAGTTTCCGATGGTTGACTCCGTCGAGTTACACGGATTCCTCTGACACATGAGTTCTCGCCCCCCTGGTCTCGAGGTGTCTCGGGTTGGTCAGATAGGGGAGGTCGGATTCCCGACCACTCGGGACACTTCTTCATCGAACCTTCTCGAACTGAGCACCGAGGACGATCTGTGGTGAGGGTCTCGGTAGCGTCTGCGTATGGCTGAAACCCGGCAGAACTTCGACCTCGTCGTCATCGGCGGAGGAAACATGGGCACCGCTCTGTTGGGCGGCCTACTCCGACAGGGAACCGTTGCCGCTGACCAGGTTGCCATTGTTGAACTTTCTACCGATCGGCGTTCTGTGGTGAGCGGTGAATTCCCGGGTGTGCTGGTCACTGACTCGATTCCTCGATGTGTGGCTGCAGTGCTCGCCGTGAAACCGCCAGCGATCGCCGATGTCGCTACTGCGGCCGTAGCTGCAGGTGCAACCAGGGTGCTATCGATTGCAGCAGGAATCACCACGACAACTCTGCGAACCGCCTGTGGTGAGGGCATCGACATTGTCAGGTCGATGCCGAATACCCCAGCGATGGTCGGGCAGGGGGTTACAGCTATTTGCACCGATGTCACGAGCGACCCGAGTGTCCTTGACTGGGCCGAAGAACTCCTGCGCGCTGTTGGCATGGTCGTCAGAGTTGGAGAAGAGCATTTCGATGCGGTGACCGGCCTCACCGGTTCAGGGCCGGCCTATGTATTCGCATTTGCTGAGTCGCTTATTGCGGCGGGAGGTGCTGCTGGCCTCCCAGTCGAAGTTCTTGAACCGATGGTGACCCAATTGCTCACAGGTTCGGCCGCGCTGCTCACAGCCGAAGGCAACCCTGGTGCGCTACGAGAAGCGGTGACTTCACCTGGCGGAACGACTGCCGCTGGACTCGCGGTGTTCAACGAGTTGGATCTACACAGCGTGGTCCGTTCTGCCGTGCTCGCAGCGAAATCTCGCAGCAAAGAACTTGGCGCAAGCTGAGCTCTGCGCGCTTGTGAAATATTTCCCCAGTGTGGCACTTTTCACACCGCCATATCTTGGCTAACATGTGTGACGTTGAGCCGCACCGGTGCGAAACCGGAAGCGCTTACGGGGCTAGTGCCATCGGGGGGTTGGCACTAGCCCCGCTTATTTTTCAGCGTTGCACTTCACGCGACCTCAAAACCAGATTCCTTGCAGACGACATCTAGGTTGTGGAGATGAAGCGAATCGGGCTGATCGGCGGCATGTCGTGGGAGTCGTCCATCGAATACGAACGAATCATCAATGAAGAGGTTCGGCGACGACTTGGTGGAACACACTCAGCCGATCTTGTGATCCGTTCATTCGATTTCGCAAGAATCGAACAATTACAAGAAGCTGGAGACTGGACAGCTGCAGGTGAGTTGCTTGCGGGAGCGGCACGTGACCTCGAGCAGTGCGGTGCCGAACTTCTCGTGCTCTGCACGAACACGATGCACCGTCTTGCTCCAGAGATCACAAACACAGTCACCATTCCGTTTCTCCACATCGCCGATGCGACAGCGATTCACGTTCAACGCGCCGGGCTCAGCACCGTTGGCTTACTAGGAACGAAGTACACGATGGAAGCCGAGTTCTATAAGGGCCGACTCATTGAACAGCATGATCTCGACGTCCTGACCCCCGATGAAGCTGACCGAGACGAGGTGCATCGAATTATCTATGACGAACTTGTGCGAGGAGAGATCAACGATGACTCGAGACAGCGCTACATCGACATCGTTCACACCTTGGTTGCCCAAGGGGCAGAGGGGATCATCGCCGGCTGCACAGAGATCGAGTTATTGCTCAGCGCCGAAGATGTTCCCGTGCCGTATTTCCCAACGACGCGGCTTCACGCGACCGCTGCCGTCGACCTGGCGTTAGCGTCAGAGTCGTGAGCAGGCGTTTCGACACCATCTCGTTTCTTTCCGACTACGGACTTGCCGACGAGTTCGCAGGAGTCTGTTCGGCTGTCATTCGAGACCTTGCTCCACATGTCAGCGTTGTCAACCTCACCCACTCGATTCCCGCCTTCGACGTGCGTGCCGGAGCACTTGCGTTGGCCCGAGCAGTTGCCTACCTCCCCGAGGGCGTCATCCTTGCGGTTGTTGACCCCGGGGTCGGCACCGACCGCAAGGCGATTGCCGTCGAGGTCGCCGGAGGTGCTGGAGTATTCGTGGCTCCTGACAATGGGCTCATCGCCCCAGCCGTAGCGATTGCCGGTGGAGCCGAACGGGCCTTTCAGATCACTAACCAGGAAATCATCCTGAGCGGCGCCGGTGGAACATTTGACGGACGCGATGTCTTCGCCCCAGCAGCCGCCCACCTCTGCAATGGGTTGCCCATTGAAGAACTTGGACCTGAACTCGATACCTCGTTATTGATGCCATCAGCGATCCCTCTTCCACGTGAAGAGAACGACACCGTGATTGCGGAGGTGCTGTGGGTTGATCACTTCGGAAATTGTCAACTCAACGTCGGGCCTGAGGATCTACCGGCCGGTTGGGGGCCTGTGGTGTCATTGACACTTCCTGACGCGCTTGAACCAGGCGCAACAGCGGTGCGGTCTGCGCAGATGTCGGCAAATTTTGCTTCGATCGGCGGAGGCATCGGCCTTGTCACCGATTCACTCGGCATGTTCGCAATCTGTCTTGATCGTCGATCTGCAGCAGGTGAGCTCGTGCTCGATGTTGGCGATCAAGTGGTGATCGCTCAAGGCGAAGCTGAACTCGTGACGACACCCGTCGCATTTGGTCGGTAAGGTCTCGCTATGCGCCCTGCTACGACGCTTGCCCTCGGATTGTTGTTGCTCGCCATCTTGGTCGCTGGCTCTGTTTCACTGTTGCGCCTCTGACGAGGGCAACGGCCAATGAACGACGTGATACCGGCATCGAAAAACCTTTGAGCGCGACTTTGTGAAGTTGCGCACAAGCGATCTATCATGAAGAGCGATGTCCCCCCATCGAACTCGTCGACGCATCCCTGACGCGACTGTCGCCAGGTTGCCGATCTACCTCCAATTGCTGACCGAGCAACTCGAACGCGAGGTCGCAAATATTTCCTCAGACGAACTCGCCACCCTTGCCGCCGTGAACGCTGCGAAGGTTCGAAAAGACCTCTCGTACATGGGCAGTTACGGCACCAGAGGCGTCGGATATGACGTCGAGTACCTGGTGTACCAAATTCGCCGCGAGCTCGGACTCGACCACGAGTGGAGCATCGTCATTCTCGGTGCAGGTCACCTCGGACAAGCACTCACCGGATACGGCGGATTCTCTGAACGCGGATACTCAATCGAAGGAATCTTCGACATCGACGACCAAAAAGTTGATGTCACCGTCGGCGGAGTGCGCGTTCGACACCTCGATGAATTGCCGCAAATCGTTGCGCAACGCTCAGTGTCGATTGGTGTCATTGCAACCCCAGCTGAATCAGCCCAAGATGCAGCCGATCGCCTCGTGAAGAGTGGTGTAACCAGCATCTTGAACTTCGCCCCCGTTGTAGTCAACGTGCCCCTCGGCATCAGCGTTCGGCGCGTCGACCTGTCGGTCGAACTTCAAATCCTGTCCTACCATGAGCAACGTCGTCTCACCGCTGTAGCGCAACTCCGCGCGGTCACGGGCGACAGTCTCGGAAACGCAACGGCATAAGGATTCCTGCGCATGTCTGTCCTCGTCGTAGGTGTCAACCACCGCACCGCTCCCATCGATCTTCTCGAGCGCATCGCTCTTGATGCTCAGGGAGTCGCAAAAGCAGTATCTGGCCTCGTTGCTCTCGACAGTGTCCGTGAAGCGGTCGTGCTCAGTACCTGTAATCGCACCGAGGTGTATGCGATTGCTGAACTGTTCCACCAAGGCTTCGATGACATCCAGCACGTGTTGGCAACAACCGCAGGAGTTGACGTAGAGACTCTTGGCTCGCACATGTATGCCGAACACGATGACGCAGCCGTTCGACACCTGTTCTCGGTCGCTGCTGGTCTCGACTCAATGGTGCTTGGAGAAGGCGAAGTTCTCGGCCAAGTACGAGACGCTTGGGAGATCGCCCGAGCAGAGGAAGCTGCCCGTTCTGGACTCAACCTGCTCTTTCGGCATGCGCTCGAGACTGGAAAGCGCGCACGAACCGATACCGACATTGCACGCGGGACCGCCTCAATCAGTCACGCTGCGGTCGAAATGGCACAAGAGCATCTTGGCTCGCTCACCACCATCAATGTTGCGGTTGTTGGTGCCGGCGTGATGGGTGAAGGCATCGCAGTTGCACTTCACGCACACGGTGTTGCTCACACGACCGTTCTTAACCGAACAGAATCACACAGCCGTCAGATCGCTGACCGAGTGAACGGCACCGTTCAACCGCTGTCGTCGATTGCAGATGCGTTACGAGAGTCAGATCTGATCATCACGTGCACGGGTGCGACGCAACCAATCATCACCCCAGACATGGTTGACGCCTCGACTTCAAGTGAACGATCGACCCTCATTATCGATATCGCTATTCCGCGAGATGTTCACCAAGGTGTTGCAAAACGTCAAGACATCACCGTGCTTAATCTTGAAGACGTACAACGTTGGGCGGAGCGTGGCCGCGAAGCTCGCTCGGCATCGGTGGAAGCGGTTCGCTCAATCATCGATGAAGAACTCGACCGGTACATCGTTGCATCATCAGCGATGCAAGCGGCCCCACTGATCGCCGCACTTCGTGAACACTTCGACAGGATTCGTCGCGACGAACTTGACCGGGTTGCCTCACGGCTTGACGATGATGCGCGCAACGCCCTCGACGTGGTCACCACCCAGTTGCTCGCCAAGTTGCTACACGAGCCTTCGGTGCGACTTCGACTTGAGGCCGGGTCTCCTCGCGGTGAGCGTCTCGCATCTGCCGTGGTCGATCTGTTCAACCTTGATGACCCGAACTCTGGCGACGACTAGGACTCCAGCGAGATGAGCGTTGTCATTCGACTCGCAACGCGCGGAAGTCGACAGGCTGTCACCCAATCGGAGGGCGTGAGATCGGCTCTTGCGCAACTGGGTATCGAAAGTGAACTTGTCATCGTTGACACCCACGGCGATCGGACACAATCAGCGAATATCCCTCTTCACCACATCGGCGGCCAGGGGGTATTCACCAAAGAAGTTCAAGAGGCAGTGCTCGACGGTCGGGCTGACGCAGCTGTTCATTCCGCGAAGGATCTCCCAACAGAGCGACCTGATGAACTCGATATTGGTGCGATCATGGCTCGCCGAACTGCAACCGATGCACTCATCGGTCGGAAACTCAGCGATCTTGCGAGCGGTGCAACCATCGCAACTGGCTCAGTGCGTCGTCGAGCGCAGCTTGCCGAGATCCGTTCAGACCTCAACTTCGCTGAGTTAAGAGGCAACATCGAAACCCGCCTGCAGAAAATTCCTGAAGGCGGAGCGATTGTGATGGCAATTGCAGCGCTCGAGGTATTGGACCTCACGGATCACATCGCCGACGAACTTGATCCCACATTTTTTGTGCCCGCTGTTGGCCAGGGTGCAGTGGCAATCGAATGTCGCCGTGATAACACGTCCGTGGTCGACGCGTTGTCGAGTATCAATGACGAGACAACGGCTACTGCTGTCAGCATTGAACGCGCCTACCTCGGAGAACTTGGCGCTGGATGTTCTGCACCTGTCGGGGCGCATGTTGTCGGCCTGAACCTCACCGCCTTTCTGGGCGGACCTGACACCAATTTTCGGTCAACTATTGAACTGATTGGCGACCTTGAACAAGACCTCGCTGCGGCGCGAGCCCTTGCTCGTTCTGCAAGGTCGTTTGTAGGAATTTGAGACCCAAATCATGAGTGACGACTTGCTGCTCGGTTGTCGTGTCGTGACCACTCGGCCCGAGGCTGGTGCTCTTGAGGCACTACTCGCTGAGCACGGCGCAACGGTGCTGCACATTCCATTAACTGAAATTGTTGACCTCCCACTGCCAGCCCCGTCAGAACAATCGATCGACTGGCTCATCGTCACATCTGCAAACGGAGCGAGACGAAGCCAGCCGTGGGCAGAGCTCGCTGCGCATCGATGTGCGGTCGGCCCGGCAACCGCTGAAGCGCTCCGAGACTGCACCGGCCGAACGGCTGACTTAGTTCCGGAGAATGCATCGGGCGAAGGACTCGTTCAATGCTTTCCGGCCGCTCCAAACGGTGGCGGTCACGTTGTTCTCGTTCAAGGTGAGCAAGCATCCGATGAGGTCAGGGTTGGTATCGAACAAGTTGGTTGGACGATCACCGAAATTGTTGCCTATCGCACTCAAGAACGATCGGTAGCTCGTGCAATGGCAACAGATGGAGCAAGTGCTGACATTGTGCTACTTGCTGCGAGTTCGGCGGCATCGGTGTGGGCGTCGACATGCCGCCAATATGAACTCACATCACCACCCGTGATCGCCATAGGTTCACCAACCGCAGCGGCTGCTGAGCATCACGGCCTGAACGTTGTTGCAATCGCTATGCCATCGTCAGTTCAAGGACTCGTCGAGGCAACGTTGAAGCACTTTTGTGAGCGGTAACGACACACAAATGTGCTGTCGGCGATACGTGCTCGTACCATGCGGGCGTGGCTTTTGATCCAGCACCGTTCCCGGCCCACCGTCCACGGCGCCTTCGTGCAACACCAGCAATGCGCGACTTGGTGGCCGAAACCCGTGTTGATGTGCAGGATCTGGTTGCTCCGCTCTTTGTTCGCGAGGCTGTTGCCGACCCAATTCCCATCACCTCGTTGCCCGGCGTTGTTCAGCACACCGTCGACTCATTGCGGCGAGAGGTCAACGAACTAGCTGAACTTGGCGTCCGCTCGGTGATGGTGTTTGGTATCCCCGAGAACAAAGACGCAACTGGCTCAGCATCATGCGCGAGCAACGGAATCGCGCAGGTCGCACTTGAACAACTGCGTGCCGATGTCGGAGATGACATGGTGCTCATCGCCGACCTCTGCGTTGACGAATACACCGACCATGGTCACTGTGGAATCATCGACGATCACGGCAATGTCGACAACGACGCAACTCTCGAACTGTATGCAGCTGCTGCTGTCGCCCAAGCAAACGCCGGAGCACACATGGTTGCCCCCAGCGGAATGATGGATGGACAAGTTGCTGCAATCCGCACCGCTCTCGATGCTGCTGGGCATAGCAACATCCCCATCATGGCGTATGCAAGCAAATATGCGAGCGGGTTATACGGCCCATTTCGTGAAGCGGTCGATGTCACCATCGCTGGTGGCGGCGATCGCAAGGGCTACCAGCAAGATTGGCGCAATGGCCGTGAAGCACTCGTTGAAGTTGCAGGAGATGTTGCTCAAGGCGCCGACATCATCATGGTGAAACCGGCAGTGACCTACCTAGATGTCATCGCTGAGGTTCGCTCAGCAGTCGACCTGCCAGTGGCTGCGTACCACGTGAGCGGTGAATACGCCATGATCATGGCAGCCGCAGCAAACGGCTGGATCGATGGTGATGTTGTTGCCCTTGAACAACTCACCGCCATCAAGCGTGCCGGTGCCGGCATCATCTTGACTTACCTGACCCGCTGGTTTGCCGAAGGGGCGCGTGGCCTTTCGTGATCGACGTATGTGACCCGCAGCGTTGCCAGAGCGCAGGATGCACCGCAACGTTGTGTGTTGGAGCAGGCCTGGCATCGAACGATGAGTTCTTCGAACGATCAACGAAAGCGATCCCCGGTGGAGTCAATTCGTCGATTCGGGCATTTCGTTCGGTAGGTGGTCGACCATATGTCGTCGCTGGAGCAAGCGGCGCCCACGTCACCGATGTCGAAGGTCGTCGGTATATCGATCTCGTACAGAGTTACGGAGCAGTGATCCTTGGGCACGCTCACCCAGCAGTAACAGCAGCAGTCAGTGCGGCTGCCACCGACGGAACATCGTTTGGGGCTCCAACACCGCGAGAGATGAAACTCGCAGAAGCGATTCGTGAGCGAGTGCCAAGTTGCGAACGTGTTCGATTCATGAACTCGGGCACCGAGGCCACCTCAACAGCGGTTCGCCTCGCCCGCGGTTACACCGGGCGCGACCGAGTTGTGATCTTCCACGGCAACTTTCACGGAGCGACCGACGCCCTGCTCGCTGCTGGGGGTAGCGGTGTTGCAACGCTAGGCCTCCCCGGAACTGCTGGTGTTCCGGCGGGTGCTGTAGGCGAAACAATGGTGGTGCCGTACAACGTTGTTCCTCAACTCGATGAAGCCGTCGCCGCAGTCATTGTTGAACCGGTCGCCGCCAACATGGGCGTCGTTGAGCCAGTCCCAGGTTTTCTTGAAGGCCTTCGCGCCGAATGTGATCGTGTGGGCGCGGTGCTCATCTTTGACGAGGTCATCTCCGGTTTTCGTTTAGGTGCAGGTGGTGCCCAAGAGCGATACGGAGTGACCCCCGACCTCACCACTTTCGGAAAGGTCATCGGTGGTGGACTTCCGATCGGAGCAGTTGGCGGTCACCAAGCGATCATGGAAACTCTCTCACCACTTGGGCCGGTATTTCACGCGGGCACCCTTGCTGGAAATCCAATTGCAACCGCAGCGGGTCTTGCTGCCTTGAATGTGTTGGAGCCCGAGGTTTACACCGAGCTAGAGCGTCGCGCAACACATCTGTCGGCGCTGCTTGATGATGCCTGTCGCTCAGCCGGTCTCCGGGCACACTTCCCTCGTGTTGGCACCCTTGTCGGAGCATTCATGGGTGACGGTGGTCCAGTGAAGAACTTCGACGACGCGAAGACCACCGACGAGGACCTTTACGCACGCTTCTTTCACGCGATGTTGACCGAAGGTGTCGCAATGGCGCCAGGTGCCTACGAGGCATTGTTTGTAGGCCTCGGTCACGACGATGCCGTGATGGCAGATCTTTCAGATGCTGCTCATCGTGCAGCGGCGACCGCAGTCCGCTCGTAACAGCGACTACGTTCACACCAATGATCAGCGTTGAGGGGCTCACCAAGCGATTTGGTACAACGCTTGCGATTGACAATCTCAGTTTTGATGTCCAGCCGGGACGGGTCACCGGATTTCTTGGTCCGAACGGGTCCGGTAAGTCGACGACGATGCGGTGCATGGTTGACCTCGACCGCCCACAGTCGGGAACCGTTCGATTCTCAGGCCGCCGATACGGTGAAATCGCTCACCCAATCAGAATGATCGGCGTACTGCTCGATGCGTCATATGTTCACCCCGGACGTTCAGCCCGACGTCATCTTGAATGGCTTGCCATGTCGAATCACCTTGAACGGCAGCGAGTTGATGAGGTGTTATCTCTCGTTGGGTTGAGTGAAGTTGCTCACCGCCGAGTGAAAACATTTTCACTCGGAATGAAGCAGCGCCTCGGTCTGGCCGCAACAATGCTCGGCGACCCTGAAGTCATCATTCTTGATGAGCCAGCGAACGGCCTTGACCCTGAAGGTATTCGCTGGATGCGTGACATGCTTCGGTATCTCGCAGGTCAAGGACGCGCCGTACTCGTGAGCAGTCACCAACTGTCAGAGATCGCTCTGATGGCACAAGACCTTGTGGTCATCGGACGAGGAAAACTGATCGCGCAAGAGCAAGCCAGTGCGTTCATAGCGCGGCACACGACAACACGAGTTCGTGTGCGGTCACCGCAACTTGATGCCCTGGTCGAAGCCATGCGCGAACACGGTGGCGAAGTTTCGCCGTTCGGTGAAGTTGCACCAAATGATTCAGCGCTTGTGACCGGGATCTCGATGGCTGAGATCGGTGAACTTGCGCATCATCACAACGTGCCATTGCATGAGCTCTCCGAAGTGACTGACAGTCTCGAAGATGCTTTTCTCGCAGTGACACGAGACGACCAGGAGTACCGATCAGGAGACTCGCAATGAAAGCTGTGATTGCGAGTGAATTTCTGAAAGCACGAACCGTTCGGTCGCATTGGGTACTTCTCATCATTGCGATGGCCTTCCCGCTAGTGATCTCGACATTGGTTGGCGTGTTCAATCCGGAGCCACAGTTCATGTCGTATCGCGAACTCGGTTCGATGGTGACAGGAACAGGAGTTGTTTCTTTGCTCCTGCTGACCTCTCTGTGGGTCATCAATCTGACGAGCGAGTTCACACACGGGACGATTCGAGTGACCTATGCGGCCGTGCCTGCACGTTGGAAGGTCATTGTGAGCAAAGCAATCGTTGGTACAGCCGTCACTTCTGTTGTCATGACCGTGCTGTTCTGGTCAACATTTGGAGTTGGTGCAGTACTACTCGACGGGCGTGGCGCACCGATCTTCGTCACCGGATGGCTGAGTCACACGACAGGCGTGTTTGTTGCACTCGTTGCACTTGCGGTCATCGTGTCGTGGTTTGGCCTCGGTCTCGGGGTTCTGATTAAAAATTCTCCGGTGGCGATCGTGGTCGTATTGCTATGGCCACTCATCATTGAAAACTTGGTTGCCCTTGCATTCGCGTTGAGTGGGGTCGAATCTGCCCGAAAGTGGATGCCGTATCAGGCGGCAATCCAAACAGTCGACAACAATCCAGGACTTGACGGCACCCTAGGGCGGCCTTGGGCACATCTGTACTTTGCGATGTTTGCACTTGTGATCTTGGTGACTGGCATCTCCGTGGATCGCCGTCGCGATGCCTGAGCCGCCGCTGTTGCAGCGAGTGGAATAAGGTCACGCCCATGCGTGAACGTCTAGATAACGGAACTGAACTCGAAGTCGTCCGGGTTGCTGGATCAACCCGAGGACTTGTGGTTGCCCCTGACATTTTTGGTCTTCGTCCACTGTTCGACGATCTCGTCGAACGTTTCGCTCGCGAGTGGAACATGACCACTATTGCGGTCGAACCCTTCCCGACAGAATCGCTCTCGCCAGATATCGAGCCTCGTTATGAAGCAGTTGCGAGACTCACCGATGACCGAGTGTTAGGTGATCTTGCAGCAGCTGCTGATCTCACCGGGTGTGACGACGTGAGTCTGATTGGTTTCTGTCTCGGTGGCATGCACTGTTTCAAAGCGGCCGATCAAGGAATATTCGACCGAATTGCGAGTTTCTACGGAATGATTCGGCTTCCCGAGGCGTGGAACGGCCCTGGTCAAAGTGAGCCGCTACCGCACGTTGCTGCGTCGCCTGATCCGGTTCTCGCAATTATTGGTGACCTTGATCCGTACACCCCACCTGATGCGGTATCAGACCTTGAAGCGACCGGAACCCGGGTAGTTCGCTACGCAGATGCAAAACACGGTTTTGCCCACGACGCGAGCCGACCGGATCACCGAGCTGATGATGCAGCCGATGCGTTCGCGCGTGTCGGAGATTGGGTTCGCGGTAACTAAAGCGTTCGCAGCGCCCGCTAGTGGGCGCGAATTTCAAGATCGTTGCGTTGAAGAATTCGGTAGTTGCGATCGTGCTGCTCAAGCCACCCGAGCTTCACGAAACTTGCGATTGCTTTGTTCACTCGTTCGCGTGAGGCGCCAACCATGCCTGCAAGCTCTTCTTGAGTGACTGGCATCGTGAATTCGTCATTACCTTCGGAAAGTTCGATGATGCGTTTAGCGGTTCTGCCGGTCACGTCAAGGAACACAGAGTCTGAAAGTGCTTCGTCCATCGCTCGCAGACGCTGCGCAAGCATTCGAGCCGCAGCCCATACGAGGTCAGGCTGTGCATCAAAGATCTTCTTGACGTGCTCGTATCCAATCTCAAGCACAGAGGTCGGCTCGATGGCGCGTGCGGTTGCAGAGCGGGCTCCGTTGTCAAGCAAACCGAGCTCCCCAAACAAATCCCCAGAGTCCATGAGCGCAACAACGCTCTCACGATTGTCAACCTCTGAGGTCATGACGATCGCAATGCGACCTGACAGCACAATATGCAGTGAAGTTGGCTCATCGCCCTCAGCGAAGAGCACATCACCACGGACGAGATCCTTGGTTTCGGCGACCTCCAACAAGCCGACAAGGGTGTCTTCTTGCACCTCTGAGAAGATCGCCACGCTTTGGAGCGCGGTGAGTGGAGTAAGTGGGGGTGTTGCATTCGGAGTCACTGTGCCCCGATGGTACTACCCTGCGCCTCAATGACTTCTAGCGAGCAGCACGAGCTTCCACGTGTGTGGTCAATTGTTGTGGGTGCTGGTAGTGGATCGCGCTTCGGTGGCCTCAAGCAATATGAGGTTGTTGGTAAGGAGCGGGTCATAGATCGTTCGGTGGCGACAGCTCGACTTGCCAGCGAGGGTGTGGTTGTTGTCGTTCCTCCTGCAGACGCCGAAACCGAGGGCGGTATTGCTGGCGGGGCCTCGCGCAGCGCGAGCGTACGAAACGGATTAGATCATGTTCCGGCAGATGCTGACATCATCTGTGTCCACGATGCCGCTCGGCCATTTGCATCAGCTCAACTCTTCGCTGACGTCATTGCAGCGGTGCGAGCGGGCGCTGACGCTGCGATCCCGGCGGTACCGGTGACCGACACCATCAAGATCGTTGCCGCAGATGGGAGCGGCAGAGTTGAGTCAACGCCAGACCGATCGACACTTGTTGCTGTGCAAACCCCACAAGCCTTCAAGGCATCAGCGCTTCGCAATGCTCATGCTGCGGGTGAAAGCGGTGTCGATGCAACAGATGATGCGATGCTGGTTGAGCGTGCCGGGGGAGTTGTTGTCGTTGTAGCAGGAGAGCAGCGAAACCGGAAGATCACCACCCCTGAAGATCTTGAATGGGCGCGGCGAGAGGTTGAACATGATTTCTGATATTCGAGTTGGGCAAGGGTTTGACATTCACCGCTTCGGTGACGAAGAGGGGCGAGCACTCATCCTTGGTGGCGTGAAGTTTCCTGGTGAACGTTCACTGATTGGGCATTCGGATGCTGACGTTCCTGCGCATGCGATCACCGACGCATTGCTCTCTGCGTTGCAGCTTGGCGACCTTGGTGAGCGCTTTCCTGACACCGACCCCCAATGGGCAGGGGCAAACTCAATCGAGATGTTGCGAGCGGTCGCATCTGAGGTGGTCTCGCTCGGGTGGACGATCCGTAATGCTTCGGTGGCGATTGTCTGTGAGCGACCAAAAATTGCTCCTGTCAGGCAGGAAATGCAGCAGAATCTTGGAGCGGCGTGTGCTGCACCGGTAACGGTGACGGGGCGGCGCGCCGAAGGTCTCGGCGCGATTGGTCGTGTTGAAGGAATTGCATGTTGGGCAACGGTGGTGGTGACACGATGAACGGTCGGAGAAATAGTGGTGGAGGCTCGCGAGGAAACGGGCAGCCAAGAAAAAGCGCGCGCAGCGGTTCACGACCCGGTTCACGACCCGCAGCAAGAGGTGGCTCTCGCCCAAACCCACGTAGCCGCGGCGCCGGACGTACCGGAGCGATCCGTCGAGATGATGAACCACGTGCATCGCGCCCGAAAACGCTTGGTGGTTCACAAATCGAGGGGCGACAAGCCGTTCGGGAATTACTTCTTGCCCAGCGTCGCAAAGTGCAAGAGATCTGGATCTCATCTGAACTCGAAGGCGATGAGGCTCTCGACGACATTGTTGGTCTTGCTCGCGCGAATCGTGTCCCGGTGTCATATGTTGCGCGCCGGCGTCTTGAAACCGCCGCCCGGTCAGAAGCTCCTCAGGGAGTGCTGGCACGAGCAGCAGAAGTTCCAGAGGTCGACCTCGCCCGGCTCATTAAGCGTCGCGAGGGTGTTGCACCGTTCTTGGTTGCTGTTGATGGTGTGACCGATCCGGGCAACCTCGGAGCGATTATGCGCAGCTGCGAGGGAGCCGGTGTCGATGGAATTGTCGTCCCCCGTCATCGTGCGGTGCACATCACTCCAACGGTTGCCAAGGCGGCCGCAGGTGCAGTTGAGCATGTGCCGGTTGCAGTTGTACCGGGGCTACCTGCCGCTCTCGCCCGTATGAAGGACCAGGGCATTTGGATTGTTGGTCTTGATGACGCTGCTGACCGCAGTTTGTTTGAACTTGGCGACCTTGCCGTTGAAGGTATTTGTGTGGTGCTTGGCGCAGAAGGTGCCGGGCTTTCACGCCTCGTCCGCGAACGTTGCGACCTGATTTGTGCGATTCCAATGCATGGTCGAGTTGAGTCGTTGAATGTGTCGGCCGCAGCGGCACTTGCGGCCTATGAGGTGCGTCGCCACCGCTGATCGCAGTGGCCATCAGTTCGGGTTACAACGATTGTTGCTGGCGGTTCGACGCCCCCTAGCGTGGTACGAGTGCACGCCGATAACGATCGCCCTTTTCTCGTTGGGCGTCGCCACTTTCTTGGAGGGTTGGGTGCCGGTCTTGGACTCGTTGCTGTTGGCGATGCTCCACGTGTGTTGGGGCTTCGGCAACCGAACGTATCGGTGCCAAGTGGCGCAGGAAAATTTGTTCCCTTAAGTCAACAGGTTCGTCTTTCTGACACCCGCCAACCGGCAGATGGCCCCTACCCATATGTTGACCAAGGTGGTGATCAGGGTCAACACATTTCAGTGCAGGTTCGCGGACGTGCGGGAATCCCCGAGAACGCAGTTGCCGCTGTTTTGACGGTGACAGCGATTAACCGTGCCGAACATAACTTCGTCACGGTGTATCCATCGGGGATCACAGCCCCATACGTCTCGACACTTAATCTTCGTCGCAAGTCCCAAGCGGTTGCGAACTTGGCAACGATTCAACTTGGTGCAACCGGGTCAGTTGAAGTTCAGTCACATGATGATTGCAAACTTATCGTTGACGTTGCTGGGTATTACCTAGGGGTTGCTGGAGCGGTACGCGACGGAAGGTTTATCGGTCGTGACATCCCCAGGCGGGTGTTCGATTCACGGGGCACAACACGAGGTTCGATAGGTGCAGGTGAACAGGTTGCTATCGATCTCACGTCGTTTGTGCCGTCGGACGCGTCGGCTGTCGCCATCAACTTGACGACCACTGGTACCAAAGGTTGGGGCTATTTGACCTGTGTGCCGTTTGGAGTGAGTTCGATTCCAGAAACCTCGAATCTCAATGTTGACGGAGTTGGACAGACGCGCGCAGCTGGAGCGATTGTGCGTGTTGGCGATGACGGTGATCGCAGGGGGTTCCGGGTCTGGTCGCACGCTGGAGGTCACGTCATCGTTGATCTCTTGGGCTATTACACAGGTGCTGACTCTGCCAACGGGACCGATGGACTGTTTGT
>Ga0255784_10001326_pt1 | contig 20004 bp, 19 predicted proteins | sample 101ome_14_FD_179982 | JGI IMG/M metagenome (GOLD analysis project Ga0255784, IMG submission 179982) | Coastal salt marsh microbial communities from the Groves Creek Marsh, Skidaway Island, Georgia - 101403AT metaG (version 2) | ecosystem: Environmental > Aquatic > Marine > Intertidal zone >...
GTATACAGTGTTCTCGGTAAATATGCTGAGTCGGTGGTTGTTAGCCCAAGGAGCCGTATTTAGATACCTCTCCGAAATGATTGCTCTCGCAGGAGCAGAGGTAGAGGGGGGTTATGAGTTATTTGGTTTCTCAAGATCATTAACTTTCGGTACTTTGGTTGTAGGGACAATTATCACGCTTTTTTTTATTTGGGTTACTTTCAATAACCGGAAATCGTACTGACAAGTTAACTCCCGATCTGCCAGACTTCGGGTATGAAATCCACAAATTCAATCTACAAGCGCCACAGATTCCCGCCCGAAATCATTCAGTATGCCGTGTGGCTCTACCATCGCTTTAATCTCAGTCATCGTGACGTCGAAGATCTACTGGCCGAGCGGGACATCACCGTCAGCTATGAAGCCATCCGCCTGTGGTGCAATAAGTTTGGGGCGAAATATGCCCAGAGATTGAGGCGGCAGCATCAAGGTTATGGTGACACCTTCTTTATCGATGAAGTCTTTGTGAAGATACAGGGTGAGCAGCATTATCTATGGAGAGCCGTTGATCAAGACGGAGAGGTGGTCGATGTGTTTCTTCAGAAGAGGCGTGATGGAAAGGCCGCAAAGCGCTTCTTTAAGCGACTCTTGAAGAGTCATGGTGGTGAGCCCAGGAAGATTGTCACAGATAAGCTAGGGAGCTATCGTGTTGCTCACAGGGAGCTGATACCTGAGGTTATTCACGACATGAGCCAGTACGCGAATAATCGATGTGAGCTGTCGCATGAGCCGACAAGAGTGAGGGAGCGGGGAATGCGAAAGTTTAAATCGATGAATCAAGCACAGCGTTTCTTGGGTGCACACGCAGCGGTTTATAATTTGTTCAATTTGGGGCGTCATTTGGTGTCAGCTGAGAATTACCGATATTTTCGCCTGCGTGCTTTTTCGACTTGGGAAAAGGCAGTGGCGATATAGGAACGCTTAATCGGTGTTTTTGCTTGATCTAGGTGGTTAACTTGTCAATACCCGATGCGCCACCTCTGGGCCTTTGGGATCAAAGGGGTCAGAGTACTTTGATCTGATTAACAATTACTAATCAGATAGAGACAGACTTATTTTTAGGCAAGAAAATAAATCTGTCCCTCTATTTAAACATTTAGTTCGTCCAGATAACCATCTCATGCTCCCCTTCCGGCGGCGCTCGAAGAGTATGGTCCACGGTTACACGCCCCTCAGAGAGAGCAGGCCAAAGCGGCTCCACCATCCCATTGTCCAACTCGTACAAAACTTCTGTTAATTCTGCCAACTTCTCAGGCATGGCCTCGGAGAGATTGATTTTTTCGGTTGGATCCACATTCAAATTGTATAACCAGGACATGCCATTTCGTTCTTGCAGCTGAAGCTTCCAGCCGTTTTGTTGCACAACCTTATAATCGCCGGTTCGCCAATATAGCGGTCGATCCAAAGCTATTTGCGGCTCCGCCATCACGTAGCTCATCAGATCAACGCCATCGATAACTCTGTCTCCTGGTTGCTCGACACCTGCCGCTGCGAGAACTGTCGAGAAAATGTCGACATGGGCTACAGCTGAGTTGTATTGACTGTTCGCCGGGATTTTATCGGGCCAACGAATAAAGAAAGGGGTATGAATTCCTCCCTCAAAAAAAGACATCTTCCAACCACGATAAGGTTTGTTTAAATCGGATAAGCCAACATAGTGGGCACCACCATTATCGCTGGTGAACACGACAATCGTGTTGTCGTCGATACCATTGTCTTCGAGGGCTTGCAGAACTTGGCCAATGCCGCGATCAAGACCACGAATCATGCCGGCATAGGTTCGCTCGACGTGATCCTCAATATGGGACAAGGCATCGTAGTCCCCTTTTTCTGATTGTAGTGGTGTATGAGGTGCGTTATAGGCCAGATACATAAAGAAGGGTTGGTTTTTGTTGGTTTCAATCGCCTTCACAGCCTGACGGCTCAAATAATCCGTCATGTGTGAATCCGGTCGAAATCTTGGCTCATCATTGTAACGAACAGCGAATTGCAGGTTAGCCCACAGATACTTGTCGATGGGATCGAAGTCCTGCATGGAATTAACCACATTCGGATCATCAACATCCATGAACAATGCGCCTCCCGCAAGGAATCCCAGCCACTCATCGAATCCCTGATCCAATGGCTTTATGCCTTCAGCACGACCAAGATGCCATTTACCAATACCAACAGAATGGTAGCCCTCGGCATCCAGCATCTCTGGAATCGTCAACTCACTTGTTGGCAGTCCCAGGGATGCTACTGGAGGGTAGTTTACGGCGTTTTCCTCGATGAAATCATCGGTGGGAGTGAGGGTGTTGGTAAACCGAGCCATCTGTGGATTGACTGGCGTAAACTCAAACCCCGAGCGCGTTGCAAAGCGTCCGGTTAACAGCGCAGCGCGCGAAGGTGCACAGGAGGCGTTACCTGCATAGCCATTTGGAAAATGTATGCCCTGTGAAGCAATGGAATCGATGTTAGGCGTTGGCACACTGCCACCTGCAATACCGCCACCGTAAAAGGTGATGTCGTTAAAACCTAAGTCATCCACCACGATCAAGACTATATTAGGTGGCTGGGGGTCATCGCTGGCTATTGCAGGGCCTTGCTGCCATGTCACTTCCTGAAAATCACCGATTGGGTCAGTGAAGCTCATTATGATGCGCGGCAAGTAGAACCAGTATTGGGAGAACAGCCAACCCCCAAGAGCCAGTAATATGACAGCGGGTATTAGAATTTTTTTCATAGCCGAGCGGTTTTGAAATATTTTCATATCTTGGCCTTTAGGAACTGGTTTTTGTTTGACCGTCGTAGTTCTAGATCAGAATTTAAGTTAAGCCGAAAACGCTTTTGCACAAGCGGGACGAGCCAGCAGACGTTCGGCATAGGCACTCAGGTTCGGGTAATTCTCATCGTTAATCGCACCCAATCGTTTCGACATGATGCAGGCGTGCCCCAGCATGGTGTCTGCCGCTGAAAAGTCACCGATCAGATAGTCCCTGCCTTCGATTGCTTCTTCCACTGGCGCCCAGGCCTTTGCGAGAAGTCGCTGCGCCTGCTCGCGCACCGTTGCATCCTGCCTTTCTGGAGGTAATAAAAGTGTGTGCACAACGATGGTGTTGATGGGTGGCATAACCATCCCTTCGCAATAGTGGAACCATTGCAGGTATTCCGGGTACCGAGGATCATCGGTGTCTGGTTTGAGTCCACCATTCTTGTGACAATCCAGGAGGTACTCAGCAATCGCGCCGGATTCGAAAATGCTGACATCTCCATCTTCCAGCACGGGGATTCTTCCCAATGGGTGACGTGCACGATGCTCATCAGACTTCAGATCTTTTGGATTGAACTCCATCCGATTCAATTCATAATCGAGACCCAGCTCTTCTAGCAGCCAAAGGGTGCGGCTTGCGCGGGAGTTTGGCGCAAAGTGTAGTTTCAACATATGTCATCTCCTCAATAAATCAGGGTGTGAAAATAGAACAATTGAGAAACCTGCACTTCACGTTTTGGCTCCTTGAGTCGAGCTGTTCTCTTTACAGTGCTACGAATTCACAACTTCTTTAGCTGCACTTTTGTCTCGTCTGAAACTTCAGCCATGAACATACCCTCGAGCAAGTCCACCAAATTACTCAAGAAGAAGTCTGCTTTCTTCCCACTAAAGCCTCCTTTTTCTCTTGCCTGATTGGACATAGACAGATTTGAGAATCTCACAACACTGAGGTAGCGGTTCTCGAACATTGAGCTGTCAAGATGAGGCAGCGATGCCTTGAGAAAGTTCTTGATTATTTGAAGACTGTTACCTTCATCCAGAGCCTTTTCCTCAAGGGTCGGATGTAACAGAGCTGCGTTCTTTGCGCCCCAGGCTTTGACCCACCGCCTGTGCCCCGAATCACTTTTACAGAGTTGAAACGTAGGACCTACCAGCAAATAACAAAGGTCTCTCAGAGGAGCAGAGGTATCCCTTGCCAGAGACTCAGCTAGCAACTCTCGCCTCTTGGTCTGGGTTTGAACAAATCTTGATTGGTGAATCGCCGTTAGCAGACCTTCCATGCTGCCGAAATGGTATTGCAACACAGACACATTCTTCTGCCCCGCCGTTGCTATCAACTCCTTAACGGAAACGTTTTCAGACCCCTTTTGGGCACTGAGCTTCTCCATCGCCCGCATCAATCTGTTCCGGGTGTCTACAGCCCTGGCCTGGCGGGCTTCCAAAGCGGTCATTTACTAGCTCCTCAAGTGACTCAAACTGCAACTGTTTGAAGGAAAAGTTCATTAAACAGGTTGATAATGCTAACGATTAATTATCTAATGCACAACATTATTTATTGCGCTAGAATTTGCCTCTCAATGGCGGTCCGCCGACTAAAAGTGCATCAGGAACCACAGTGGCCAGAGTAAGTGACTCAATACCTCAAGCCCTGCAACCGGAAGTGGATGCAGCGATCAATTGGTTTAATGCCCAATCCGCAGACAAATTCGAAGTCACGGGCATTGTCGACGCCGAAGACTCAATGACGTCGAGCGATGAAAAAGAGCTTCGCCTCGTGCTCTGCGGCGGTGATGTGTGTCAGCAAAAGAAGTTCAACGTTTGCCGAGACGGAGACAGTTTTGTTGTTTCATTTGCTGATGAAGCACCTATAGCAAATGGTACCCAAGCGGAACTCGACCCTCCCCCAGGGGCCAGGAAGGCGTGGCTGGACGATGCCATCAACAAGCACAAATTCGTCGTGTTGGTTTTTTACCGCGGGTTCTGGTGACCTCCCTGTCGCCTCGAGTTACGGGGCTATGTTGAAGAAGGCGTTGTCGAAAAAATTCGGGCAGCGGGTGGCGAGCTGTATGCAATCGTAAGCGAGCCTCAGCGACTTGCCGATGCGGCAAAATCGGAATGGGAGCTTTCCTTTGATACTGTCGGCGATCCTCATCAGGAAATTGCTGAGCAATGTAAAGAGAAGGGCTGGCTGGAATTGTTCGTGAATGAACAGACCTCCTTTATCACGAATACAGATGCGCGCCTCTCCCACCCCAATGGCTATTTTCAGCCCGGTGTTATTAGCATTGATCACAACAGAAAGATTCTTTACCGCTGGCGCAGTGTGCCGACTCGCGCAAACATAGGTGGCGCCGTAGAGCGGCCAACAGCAAGTTACGTCTACCAAAAGGTTGCTGAATCACTTGAGCAGAAAGACTTGATTGAAGACGCACAACTGGATAGAGAACCTGAGCTGGATTCCAAGGGTAGACCTTTTCCAGTCTTTGTCGCACTGCTCCTAGCCAACGGTTGGTTTATACGGCCGGTCCCCTTCTTGAATACCAATAGCAAACTATCCTCGCTACAAAGAGCCAAAAGAGCAATGCGTCGAATCCCGATTTTCCTCTCTTTCTGGATTGCAGCTTTCTTGATCTTGCCCACCAATTGGGTAGCCACAGCTGCCCTCGCCTACGGGATTTGGGTGAGTGTAATCTTGGTGACTATATTCAGAGGCCTTCAACAAGTTAGTGAGCCGGAAAATACAGGTCCCATGGGGTCAGAGTAGAAGAAAAGAGGGGGCAGAGTATAAATACAGCACTGTATCTTTACTCTAGCCCACTTATTAGAAGCATCTGTTACCAAACCTCTTCCGAACCGATCCTACAATTCAAGCCGGGTAAACCGCACTCTTCGTGAGCGTACAGAAAATATGCTTTCTAATGATATTCATTAATTAGTTAATGTTAGTCATTATTTTTTGTGTTAGCTTAGGGCTGAATTTCCTTTAGTCCTTACTCAACCTTATTCAAGCCTTGAATCCCGTGACTACTTCCCAATACCGACTCATCGACTATCCGGCAGGGCGCAAAGTCGCCGACTTCTGGCAGCTCAGCCATGACCCGGTGCAGCAACCGGCTCCAGGAGAGGTGAAACTGCGTGTGGACTGGATCTCGGTCGATCCCGGCATGAGTGGATGGATAACCAATAAACGCAGTTATATGCCACCGGTAAAACCTGGCGAGGTTATGCGAGCTTTCGGGGTAGGCGAAGTCATCGAATCCCGTTGCGACTCGCTGGCTGTCGGTGATGTTGTCACTGGTTTTACGGGCGTGAGTACCCATGTGGTATTACCTGCCCGGCAACTGCGCAAGGTGGATACCGCACTCGCCCCAGCGCCTTTGTATCTTAGCGCCCTGGGCATGACCGGTTACACGGCCTACTTCGGCATGACTGATATCGGCCGACCACAGCCCGGCCAGACCGTCGTCGTCTCATCGGCCGCAGGGGCGGTGGGCAGTATCGCCTCCCAGATCGCACGGCTTGAAGGCGCGCGAGTCGTTGGCATTGCCGGTGGACCGGAAAAGAAAGCATTCCTGCTTGATGAACTGAATCTCGAAGGGGCCATCGACTACCGCAACGAAGACATCACAACTGCTTTGAGAAAGAACGCACCGGATGGCATCGATGTATATTTCGACAATGTTGGCGGTGAGGTGCTGGATGCTGCACTCATGCAGATGAACCGGCACGGCCGCATCGTCGTCTGTGGCGGCATTTCTCAATACGGTGACTGGGAGCAGGCACGTGGCCCCGCCAACTATATGCAGATTGTCACTCACAGTCTGACCATGCAGGGTTTCACGATGCGTGACTACATGAACCGCGTAAGCGAAGCGCTTGCAGTACTGCTCAAGGGCCACCAGGATGGCTCATTAAAGTTTCGCCAGCATGTACTGGAGGGAATCGAACGTTTCCCGGAAGCTTACGACATGCTGTTCGAAGGCCGGAATCAAGGCAAACTGTTAATCAAAATCAATTGAATGCAACTTGCTTGCACTCGATAGCAATCAAAAAGGAAACAACGAATGGAGATACTGAGAACTCCTGACGAACGGTTTGAAAACCTGCAGGATTACGATTTCGCGCCCCACTACACCACGATCAAGGACGAGGACGGTACCGATATTCGCCTCCATCACGTGGATGAAGGCGATCCCAATGCAGAACCGATTCTGCTAATGCACGGCAATCCCACCTGGTCATACCTGCATCGCCATATGATCAAACCCCTGGCCGCAACAGGCTACCGGGTAATCTCGGTGGATCTGGTGGGTCTGGGTCGATCTGACAAACCTGCGAATAGAGAAGACTACAGCCTGGCTCGCCACCATGACTGGATGAGTAAATGGCTGCTTGCTAATGAGCTGACCGATATCACCTGGTTTGGCCAGGACTGGGGCGGTAGCATAGGACTCTACCTGCTGGCACAGCATCCCGAACGCTTCAAGCGTGCTATAGCTGCCAATACCGGGTTACCGATAGGATTGGGTGCATCGGAGTTTTTTGACATGTGGCTTTCAATGATGAAAGACGCAACCGAGTTTCCCTGGGAGCAGGTTTTCAAGCCTTCCTTTATGCAACCACCAAGCGCAGAAGTATTAAGAGGATACATGGCCCCTTTTCCTGGCAAGGAATATCAAGCCGGCATCTGCTCCTTCCCTTCCCTCATTCCGGTATTACCCGATAACCCGGGAGTTCCCTTGAACAAAGCCGCCTGGGAAAAATTACAAAGCTTTGAGCAACCCTTTCTTACCCTGTTTGGCGCGCAGGACCCGGTAACGAAGGGCCACGAAAAGATTCTGATAAAGAATATCCCTGGCGCGGTGGGACAGGCCCATAAGGTCTATGAAAGTGCGAGTCACTTTATCCAGGAAGATGCGCCAGATTTCCTGGTTGGTGAAATCAGCAAGTTCCTGGATGCAAGCTGACCTTTAACCCGTTCTTTTAAGATGCTGACTAGATTAATTCTGGAGTGAAACTATGGCAAACGTCACTGAACTGTGGGTAAACCGGGAAAATTTTCGGGACACGAAAATCGTCACCCTCGAATCTACATCACTACAGGACGGGCAAATCCGTGTTGCCATCGACAAGTTCGGCCTGACTGCCAACAATGTCAGTTACGCCCTTAGCGGTGACCAGATTGGCTACTGGCAGTTTTTTCCGGCCGAGGAGAATTGGGGCAAGGTCCCGGCCTGGAGTATTGCAGAAGTCACCGAGTCCCGCTGCGATGAGATAGCTGTTGGCGAAAGACTCTGGGGTTTCTTTCCCATGAGCAGCGAACTGGTACTGCAGCCGGGCAGCATCAGGGAAGATAGTTTTACCGATGAGACCGCACACCGGAGAGAACTCGCCGCCTTGTATAACCAGTATCGCCGCACGGGGGGCGAACCAGAAATCCTTCAGCAACTCGAAGATGAGCGCTGTCTGTTGTTCCCTCTGCTCTTAACCTCCTATGTACTGATGGACTATTTTATCGACAACAACTATTTCGGTGCTGAACAACTGGTGATCGGTTCGGTGTCTTCCAAGACGGGTCTCGGGCTGGCCTGCCTGGTACATGGGGCACCAGCACCCCGCCCCAGGGTGATCGGCATTACCTCCGAGGCGAATCGTGATTTTGTCATGAGCCTGGGTTGCTGTGACGAGCTTATTCACTATGGCAATGAAACTGACATCGATGCCACACTCACCACCGCCTATGTCGACATGTCCGGAAACGGATCGCTCACCAACACACTCCATCATCACCTGACCGACAAGCTGGTTGAGAGCTGCATGGTTGGCGCTACCCATTGGGAGACAGAACGACGCGGGTCTGATTTGCCCGGTGCCAGACCAACCTTCTTCTTTGCTCCAGGTCAGATTGCCAAACGGGATAAGGAATGGGGCGCCGGCGTATTGTTTGCCAAAGCCAGCGAGGCATCGGTTAAACTCGCAGAGCAAGTCAAAGACCAGATCAGAATCGAAAGGTTAAGCGGCGCAGAGGCAGCCAGTCAGATCTGGAAAGATATGCTGGATTCTTCGGTAGCGCCGAGCAGAGGCATAATAGTCTCCCTCTAACAGCAAACCACTCCAACAACTGACAGAGAATGATTGCCATGCTGCAGATAATTTTTCCTAGCCAGGTGGACAATACCTACAAGGGTCACAAACAGGGCCTGTATTTTTTCTTCTTCATTACCCTGGTGACGATAGGCAGAAGTTGTATCCACATCTTCGCCGCCGATGGAGGAGCCCAGTCCATTGCCACCATCCCCTTGGACACCTTTAGCCAGAGTGGTGCTGAAGCGGTGGTTTTCATTTTTGCTCAGTGGGGAATCGCTCAGCTCATGGTGGGATTCATGTATCTGCTGGTTGCCTTGCGATATCGATGCCTGATTCCCCTGATGTACCTGTTTCTCTTCTTCGAATGGAGTTCGAGAATCGCCCTGGGCTTTTTCAAATCTATTGAAACCGCCGGTGTCGCACCTGCGGCAATCGTCCAGTTAGTGCTGGTGTTACTGATTCCCGTGATGTTTTTCCTGTCTATCCGCCAGGTGAAGCATCCGGGCTAAGTTTCAAAGACTGCGAGATTCATCTGCCCATCTAAACCAGAACTGCGATTGCCAGAAATGGCCTGATACTCAGACGATTGTGCCATCTGCAATAAGGCCCGTGAGTTGGGATAGCGCACCAGGGCGATTGCATCCCATTCGGTGCCACCAATAAATGTCATGCGACACTCGCCGCGGAAAATCACTTCGGCACCGATGCTTGCCAGAATTTTTCCAACGTCTTCACTGTATTGTGCATAGTCACTCGCACCGGCGCCATCACGGCTGAACTTGGTCAGGTTTACCATTACCACGGGCCTGTCCGGAAGCTGGGCAAAGGCCTGAGCCTGCTCCGGTGTAGGGCCCATGGCATTTATCTCCATGGTTTGTGCCTGTGCCCCCTGGCTGAATAGTCCGGCCAGTGCAGCGAAGCCAGCTGCTGCGCCTGAATTGGTGACAAACTCACGCCTGCTCTTGCTACTCTTTTCTGATTTGATTTCCTTCATGTTATTTTCTCCGAAATATTTCTTGATTGCCCTGCGCCGCATTTATCGTTTGCGCTTCCCGATCAACGCCTGCGTTTCACTGGATACTTCTGCGGTAAATATGCCCGCCAACAAATCGACCAGATTGCTGATGAAAAAATCAGAATCAGGCCCCTGGAATGCATTCTTCTCCTTGGCATGGTTCGACATCGATAATCCGGAAAATCGGACCACAGTTAGATAGCGATCATCAAACAATGCCTCGCCAAGCTCGGGTAACTGTTCACGCAAGAGCTTTGCAATAATCTGGATACTGTTGCTTTCTTCAATGACTTCTTCCTCCATCATGGGATGTCTGACCGAGGCATTAATGGCACCGAAGGCTTTAATCCACTGTCGATAACCCGCATCAGTTCGGCACAACTGAAAAGTAGGGGCTACCATCAAATTGCAGAGATCCCGAACCGATGGCGCTGAGTTGTTTGACAGGCATTGAGTTAATAGCTCGCGCCTTTTTTCCTGGGTCTGGACGAATCGAGACCTGTGAATGGCATCAATCAAGCCTTTTCGATTCTTGAAGTGATACTGCAGGGCCGACTCGTTTTTCTGCCCTGCCGCCTCGACTACCGCTCGCACCGTAACGTTTTCAACCCCTTGTTGCGCACAAAGTTTTTCCATTGCTCGCATGAGCCGGGTACGCGTGGCTACCGTGCGCGCCTGTCGATATTCGACCTCGGCCATTTACTCACTCCCTTATTCAGTTCAAAGCTCGGCACTGTAACCCAATCGATTCAATCGGCATTTCCAGGCTGCAATGATTACAAGCCATGATAGCCACTAGCAAAATAATGTACATCATTATTTATCATGCTACTATCGATGGATCGGCCAGAGGATCGGCGAAACAAAAGCACCCGAATAAGGCATCCCGAACCCCGTGAAACTTAGAACAGAAATCGCCGCGATACTGGCATTTTGCTTGCTGTTACTCGCCCTGCAACATGGTCGCCTGGATCGAATTTCACTTACCGCAGAAGCCGCCGAAAGTAGACCGTTTAGCTGGCAGGCTGGACCGGATACGGCATCTCCTGCCAGTGATGCCAAGCCACCCAACATCGTTCTAATACTGGCCGACGACCTGGGCTGGAATGATATTACTCACTACGGCGGCGGTATTGCCGGCGGAACCGTGCCCACTCCCAATATTGATTCTATCGCCCAGCAGGGCATGCATTTCCCGCGAGCCTATGCCGGAAACGCCACCTGCGCGCCTTCAAGAGCGGCCCTTTTAACCGGTCGTTATGGCCCTCGAACCGGATTCGAATTTACACCAACCTCTCCGGGCTTTGCGCGCCAGACAGGAGGTAGATGGATTGATGAGAATGCAGAATATCCTCCACCTTCAGAGTTGGGTCTACCCAGCAGCGAACTGACAATCGCTGAATCGCTGAAGGAAAAAGACTACCACTCCATCCTGCTTGGCAAGTGGCATCTGGGTAGTGTTGAAGGCACAGTGCCAAATGACCAGGGCTTCGATGAGTTCCTCGGTTTTAACGGTGGCGCCAGACTCTTTATGGATGTCGATGATCCGCAGGTCGTAAACTCTCGTCAGGAATTCGATCCCATCGATAATTTTCTGTGGGCGAGCCAGCGATTTGCCATCAGTTACAACCAGGGAGAAACCTTCAAACCAGATTCCCATATGACGGATTACCTATCACGAGAAGCCGTCTCCGCAATCGAGGCCAATGCAAACCGGCCGTTTTTCATGTTTCTGTCCTATAACGCACCCCATACGCCACTGCAGGCGGAAAAGTCGGACTATGATGCGCTAAGCCATATTGAGGATCATACCGAGCGTACCTATGCTGCCATGTTACGCGGTCTTGACCGCGGTATCGGTCAGGTTCTTGCGGCACTGGAAGAAAACGGTCTGGAAGAAAATACCATCGTGATCTTCACCAGCGATAACGGTGGCGCAAACTACCTGGGCTTAACAGACATCAATCAACCCTATCGCGGCTGGAAACTCAGTTTCTTCGAGGGCGGTATTCGTGTGCCCTACTTCATCAAATGGCCGGCACGGATTCCGGCAGCATCTGAATACGGCTCCCCCGTCGCCCATATCGACGTGTTTCCCACGGTGCTGGCCGCCGCAGGCATCGACATACCAGATGACCGCGTTATCGATGGGGTCGATATTCTGAACGCGGCTTTGGATGCCGAACAACCGCCACTGAACCGGCCACTCTACTGGCGTGATGCAGGCTACAAAGTCGTGCAGCAGGATGGCTGGAAACTCCAGATTCAGGAACAGAACGGGCAACGCTGGCTCTACAACCTGAACAACGACCCGACGGAACAGAATAACCTGATCGACAGCCAACCTGATCGCGCCGAACTCTTGATGCAGACTCTCTATGAAATCGATGGACAGATGAGCGAGCCACTCTGGCCAGGATTAACCGACCGGGAAGTCTCCATCGACTACACACTCGAAAATGAACCGGAAGGTGAACGCGAAACCATCATCTGGACTAATTAGAGTGTCTGTCTGCAGGCACTCGGCGTGTCCAGGCTATCTCCCTGTCATCCATTCACTGATTAAAAGTAGAAGCTCGTTATGATTGTTGAAAACAAAGTCCAGCCCAACCAGGAACAGATCAAGGGTTTCCAGGAAGGCGATACCGACACACCGATCTACATGCTCAACCTGCTCAAGTACAAAGAACACGCGAGCTACGATGATGGTCGTGAAACCGACGCCTCCGGCGCAGAAGCCTACAGAATATATGCAGGCGAAGTTGAAGCACACGTGGCAAAGGTAGGTGGCAAGATGATTTTTGGTGGTCAGGTAAGTCGCCTGATGCTGGGAGAGGTAGAAGATCTGTGGGATAGCGTTGCCCTGGTCATGTATCCCAGCCGCAAAGCCATGCTTGCCATGATCCAGGATCCCGACTACCAGGCCAGTGCCATTCATCGCAAGGCAGGGCTTGAAGGGCAACTCAACGTCGAATTGAAAGGTGATCTGGGTATCGGCCAGCTCTGATTTTCAATGACAACAGGCCACGACGCCTTCCTGAATCATTAGCCCTGATTCGAGTAACGAACTGAATATTTCCAACGCGCTACCTAATCAATCTTTCACCTAGAAGTCTATTGCATACTATGTCTGAAATTACACTTTACGGTTCATCTCTTTCGCTCTACACCGGCAGAGCACGTAGCTACCTCATCAAGGCTGGCCTGCCCTATCGGGAAACGGTACCGGTGTCTCAACACTATTTCGAACAGGTCTTACCAAAGATGGGCGGGCGCCGCAGTGTGCCGGTCATTGAAACGGAGACCGGTGAGGTCATTCGAGATGGCGCCGCGATTATCGATCACTTTGAAGAGAAAAGTAGTCAGCGCTTTTCTCCCTCGACGCCTAAACAGAGAACCTTGAGCCTGTTGTTCGATGTTATTGGCACCGAAGGATTGCTGCGACCGGCCATGCACTATCGCTGGAACTTTCCGGAAGAGAACCTCGAGTTCCTGACTTTTCATTTTGAGTGCTACATCCCTCCCAACCTGGACAAAAGGGAAATGGCCGAAAAGCAGATGGATAGAATGCGCAACGCAGGGGAAACTTTCGGCGCCGTACCAGCGACCTTCGAACTCGTGGAATCGCTGTACTGTGACCTTATCGAAAAACTGGACCGACACTTCGCAGGCAATCCTTACCTGTTTGGCGGCAAGCCAAGTATTGGCGACTTCGGAATGATCGCACCCCTGTTTGCCCATCTCGGCCGGGATCCAAAATCGATTCGCCTGATGCAGACCAGGGCTATTCGCCTGTTCCGCTGGGTCGAACGCATGAACCGGCCCGAGCCGGACATCGGGGAGTATGATCGAAAGGAAGAGGACTATCTGCCCGATGACGAAATACCCCAGACCCTGATCGAGGTGCTGCAACACATTGCCATCGATTTCATGCCGGAAACCGGTGCAGCAGCGGAAACCATCAACGACTGGCTGGAGCAGAACAAGGAAATGGCAGCCAACACCACCGCCGAACGACAAGTCGGGATTGCCAGTTTCCAAGTGGCAGACACCACAGTGAATGCCATAGCGCAGCCCTACCGCTTCTATTTATTGAGTCGAATGCAGAACTATGTGGAATCACTAGCAGAAGATGATAAAAAAGGCGTGCTTGATCTCTTGCAGGCATGCGGCATGGCTGAACTGATGAAGATGCGCCTGTCGAGAGACATCGGCAGACATGAAAACCGGGAGGTATGGCTGTAACAGCTCAGACAGGGAATTCCTGCTCAAACAGAGCTGTGCAGCTAGAAGCGATGATTCTGATTTCAAAAAGTCTCCCTCGTGCTATCTTCATCAACTCAATTACCAGAAGAACATTGTTCAACGTTGGCTCATTGACTTAACTTTCAAATCGAGAGAGCGGCTTACTGAAAATTCTGAAGCAGGAGCAATGCCATGCGCCTACATGATTACCTTGAGTTTTTCGCCAGGGAAACACCAGATCACCCCTGCGCGGCAATGGATGACCGCATACTGACTTACCAGGAAGTCGATCGCCTTGCCAATCGCTTCGCCAATTCCTTGCTGACCCAGGGGCTTAAAAAAGGCGATCGCTTCACCTACATCTCCCTCAACTCCATCGATATGGTCATCATGTACTACGGTGCAGCAAAGGTGGGTGTCGTCCCGGTTCCTCTCAATTATCGCCTCGCACCAAGAGAAGTGCTCTATATTGTAAATGACTCCGGCAGCAAACTGCTGTTCAGCCAAGCCGAATTCAGTGACGGGGTCGATGCAGTTCGCGATGAACTTGAAAGTGTACAGGCACTCATTCATTTAGATGGCAGCAATAACAAGGAAGGCTGGGCTAGCTACGGTGATTGGCTGGTAAGCGATGACAGCAAACCTGCTGCCGATGTCGCGGATACCGACCAGCTTTACCAGATGTATACCAGCGGCACTACAGGTTTACCAAAAGGTGTCATGTCAAATCATTATTCTGTCTGTGAAAACATTTCAGCAGGCATGCTCTTTAGCGGCATGGAAGCTTCTTGTGAGCGAAATCTGATCGTGGCTCCCATGTACCATGTCGCTGCCGCCGTTACGGCGATGCTGGTCATTGCCAGAGGTGGCTCCCTGGTTATTCTCGAAGCCTTTGATCCGACCAACGTCGCCAACAAACTGGAAAATGAAAAAATCACTATTGTCACCCTGGTGCCAGCCATGATTCAGGCCTGCCTGGTTTACGTGCCCGACCTGAGCAGTCGCGATTTTTCTTCGCTGCGCCGCATCACCTATGGCGCCAGCCCTATCGCCAAAGAAGTGTTGGTCAACGCTATGGAAAAATTCGGCTGTGAATTTTCTCAAGGGTTCGGCATGACCGAATTGTCCTGTCTCGCCACCGGCCTGAGCCCGGAAGACCATGTCAGAGCGGTAGAGAGTGAACCTGAACTCTTGACGTCTGCCGGTCGCGCGGTACTGGGCACCGACGTCAGAATAGCCGACGAAAACGACCAGGAAGTGCCTTTTGGGACGGTAGGAGAACTTCAGGTTCGGGGCCCACAGGTCATGACCGGCTACTGGAACAAACCGGACGCAACCGCCGAGACACTTAAAGGCGGATGGATGCACACGGGTGATGCAGCAAGAATGGACGAGAACGGTTACATCTATGTCCAGGATCGCATCAAGGACATGATCGTGTCAGGTGGCGAGAACATCTACCCAGCCGAGGTTGAGAATGCACTGTTTCAACACCCGGCAGTAGCAGATGCGGCCGTGATCGGTATTCCCAGCGAGCAATGGGGAGAATCGGTGCTGGCCTTCCTGGTATTACAAGGTGAGGAAAAACCGACGACAGAAGAACTGATCGAATTCTGCCGTTCCCATCTCGCTGGCTATAAGCTACCTCGCCAGGTGGAGTTTGTTGATGCATTACCTAGAAACGCCAGCGGCAAAGTGTTGAAAAACCAATTGCGCGAGCCTTACTGGGCAGGCATTGAGCGCATGGTTAATTAGCTTGCCCTGAATTCCATACCATTAAGCTGAGACATAAAACCCATGAAAAAAGCACTGAAGTGCATCGGCGCCAATTCTCCTACTAATGCTCTCATCTCAAAATCCTTTCAAGCAAGTCTTGTCAGGTACTGACTCAATTAAAGCGAGTCATCCCGCCCCCGGGGGGGTGGTAGTTCCGGAGAGCTTAATTGGGATAAGGATCGTGCTGGCCTAGCACTTATGTAGTCTAGGTGTAGTCTAGAAGGGAAGACGGGAAGAGTTGCTGAGACTAAACTTCTCTAACTTATTGATTTTAATGGTGGGCCCATCAGGACTCGAACCTGGGACCGACGGATTATGAGACCCTCGCAGACAATCTACCACAACTCACCACAACAGCCTGCGTCACTTGAAATAAAGTATCACCATAGCTTTTCTTTTGCCACTTGTTGTCATTGGTTGTGGTGGGTTGCGCCGCCGTGGCCCAAATTTGGTCCAAATATCCTTTGCCTTTGAAAGCCAATCGCAGTGCCGCTCTCCTTCCGCTGGGGTAAAGGCTGAATCTAGAGTCGTTCCTTCCGGCGCATATTTATAATAATCTCCTTGCACTACAAGTAATTAAACCGAAGGAGGTGAGTAGATGTCGATAGGTGAATTAGCTCAGCTGATAGCTGCCATAGGTGTAATGCTTTCGATGCTTACAGTAGCTAAGCAGATAAGTGACAATACCAAACAAGCGCGGCTGACAAATTGGGGAGTGTTGTCGGAAAGATACATGTCAGTCTACAGGCAAGCAGGTGACCTTAATCTTGCTGATGTGATTGTAAGGGGGCATAAAGACTTTGAATCATTAACGGCGGCTGAGCAACTTGCGTTCGGGCATTTTCTTGAAAATATGTGTATAGCCAATGAGGGTGCACTTGTAATGGCGAATAGCGTCACCAGAGGAAAAGAAGGGATGGTTGCTTTATTCGAACGCCATATACGTTGGCATCTCTGTAGTAAGGGCGGTCAAGAGTGGTTTAAGAAGTTTCAGCAAGAACGCGGATTTCCTGATGATCTAACACGCTCAATACATAATGCGATTTTATGAAATAACTAAGCCAGAGAGATTGCCATCATGAACTCGGACGCCCTCTAAAGGCAGCATCAGCTGTTCAGTTTACCGGTATCGCCCGGATACTACCCGGGATGATGAAGTGATTGCGGTGCTGCAGGATGCGGTCGAACACTATCCAGCACACGGCTTCGGCAAACTGTTCAAGATCATGCGCCGCTGGAGCTAACTTGTCAGTACCTTCAACAGCTTACGTAGGCTGGAGGGACGGACTTCCATAATGCCAAAGTTCGTCTCTCGGGAACGCCGCCATAAGAAGCAACTTCCGCTGCTGCGAAGCCCAGATGATTTACTGCAATCCACCTAGAACCTCTCTGTAAGACATTTAGTCTAGCTAAAAGGTGTCTAGTAAAGTGGTGGCGATTCAGTTGATCCTCCCGAACTACCACGTTTTACACCTTTGCCGAGTCCGTTTCGATAGTGCATTGCACTGGGTGCATGTCACGCGCCCACCGATAGTGTTACTAATGGCTGGCAAAATATCATATAAAAAAATCGATAAGGGTCCGAGGAGCCATCAACATGATAGCCAAAAATATCCAGCTCTCGATCAAATGCCAGTCAAAGTATCGGCTTTCTGCAGCATTCATAGAACTCTGCCCCCCTAGAATCGTCGCGACAAATACTACGAATGATCCATAAAGGGTAGTCAGTACACCAAACCCTGCCGATTGACCGATGAACTTTGCACCCATAGCAGCTGCACTGCTGTAGAACGCAACCCCCAGAACTGCCGCCATGACACAAATGAAAAGACCAGAATAGACGGCTTTCTCGTGCATGCTCAGATTTTCGTTACCAGGGTAGACCATACAAATTGCCATCACTGCTACACTTATGACTACCGAGTTCAAGTCAATGAGGCCCGCGAAACTCGCTGTGCTTTGAAACAAAAAAGTCCACACAACGTATATTGCTACTAATGAAAGCGCCCAACTAGCCAGTTGCTTAGCTCTGGAAAGAGTCAATTCAAAATTTGCGTCTACTGGCTCTATAAGCGGCACGAGATACGAAAATAAGATCCCTAGGCCCATTGGCGCAAATATAAGTCGTGTCGAAAACATGGTGGTCTCGGGATCCGTCGCTGGAGATGTAAACATATGCATAGCATTTAGAGCGGCGACGAGAGCACCTGCTGGCACACTTGCCCTGCTAATAAGCACGATTACCTGAGATTTGTTCCAGATGGCAATTAAGACAGCAACGATCATAAGAATAAGGAAGGGCCCTGCACTTTCAAAGGCGAACAGTGAAAACCCCATATTCCAGTCAACGAAGATAACGGCCGTCATCGCGAGTAAAAATGCTGAGACTCTGGAAATGGGCACAGATTTAGCGGAAATCTTAGGCTCATCGTCGACCATGGTTAATCCTTGGTAGTGAGGTTTACGGAAGGTCCTTCATCAAGCAGTCGTCAAAAAAAGAGATGAACTTTCCATGATAGATCATTTATACAACTTTGATTCTGGCTTGTCTGACTTCTGGGGAAAGAATAGTAATCAAAAAGTTCTATTGAACTCCAAGCTTTGGGGATTAAGGTGACTCGGTCCCAACCATTTCGTCGACAAAGATGTCGAGCGGTAGCACTGCCGTTACCCCGACATTGGGTGCATCCACTAGCTGAGTAATGCGCAGGTCGACCGCTACGCTAGCAATCACGAGCGCCTGATTTCTGTTGTACCCATAGGTAGCCACAATGTAATTGATCATACTGTCGAGAGCATTCCGAGCTGCTATGTTTATATCGTTGGACACGTTGCCTAGTAGCCCTAGCACTCTTGAATCGAGATAGTCCATATGAGGGGGTACATCACCTTCTTTTTTAACAGGTATTCCAGTTACCGCATAAAATCGTTCAGACGGGATATCTAAAAACCGGGAAACACCCTCATAATGAGGGCCATATGTCAGATCTGGTCCATTGCTAAGCAACTCGGTGCTGATAAGAATATCTGCCGACATCTCGATCGCCGTTCCCGATACTTCGCCGTCTCCCTGCGCATAGTGCAGATCGCCAATGGTTAGGCCGCAGCCCTCGATAAAACACGGTAGATAGACCGATGAACCAGACTGCAAATAACGAATGTCCATATTTCCACCGTGTTCACGAGGCGGAGAGGTGCGGAGGCATTTGTTGGAGGCAGACCCATCAGGACCACAGATTGTCGCGGGCGTCGCTTTGTTGGAAACCGGTAACATAACTTGTCCGCCTGCATCGGCGAGGTGCTGTTCGCGGTGCAGTATCGTTTGCAATTGGTCGGGTCCGGGTAGCGTCGACACAATACCTGGGAAACTCGCGTTGGGTATGCGCACGCCCGGAATATCATCGCTTACGGCGAACTCTTTATTCAGCCGCCAAATCGCTAAAAACTGGCCTTCCATCAGATCGCGGATAAAACCACCACTGCCGAAGGTGTAGCCATACTCTCCAGGGTCAATGCTGATTATGGTGGCCTTTAATACATCGCCAGGTTCCGCACCTTCGATATAGACTGGGCCTGCCATAGGGTGAGCGAAGTTTGAATTCATGTCGAAAAAGCGAGATTTATCCAGGATGCTCGCGCGCAATACTTCGCTCTCTTCTGTGTCTCCCCGTTGCGCTGCTACAGTGCCCAAAACATCGCCTGCATCGCGGGTATGGAACAAGATGGTCTGCCCAGGCTTGACCCGATGTGTCATTGGTATCGACGGGTGTAATCGATTGATGCAACTTGCATCTTCAATGCAAAGTCCTTGAGTTGCGCCTACAACGACGCTGACAGGCTCAGCCGCAATAGTGGCAACGTTATAAATGGAGAAAGCAATAAGAAGGAGTGTCTGCCTAAAAAAGTTTTGCAAAGTCTTATTTCCCCGATTGATTGTTGTAAGTCGTCAGATGATTTGGGACCACTCGCCTCAAAAACTAAAGGAGACATTTGCAGTATAGCTTCCGCTTAGTGAGCTGAACAAGCCATAGGGTTTTCCTCCTTCCTGCGCTGCAGGGTCTGCTGTTTAATAAGCTGTCTCCGGCCCATG
>Ga0255784_10001333_pt1 | contig 19968 bp, 5 predicted proteins | sample 101ome_14_FD_179982 | JGI IMG/M metagenome (GOLD analysis project Ga0255784, IMG submission 179982) | Coastal salt marsh microbial communities from the Groves Creek Marsh, Skidaway Island, Georgia - 101403AT metaG (version 2) | ecosystem: Environmental > Aquatic > Marine > Intertidal zone > Salt...
GCTGGCATTGTAGCTGAACTACTTGCATCAGCTGGTGCGATGGCCATTGCATTGCCACTTGTTCCTGTTTGATAAACAGGTGTGCCTTTAAGAATAGTTGACCCAGTTTGGTTTGTTACTTCAGTATGAATCGTGTCTAAATTTTCAAACGATAACGTACCGCTACCATCTGTCATAATAACTTGGCGATTTGTACCATCTGCAACTGGCAGACTATAACCATCTGCACTAATATTAGTAATATTAAATGTATTAGCGTTTAAGTTACCACCAAGTGTTGGAGTTATATCTTCAACAATTTCGTTTATACTAACAGCCTGAACCCTAGCATCTGTATAGTAAAGATTTGTAGAGCCCTCTGGTAAGTCGTCCGTAGAACCTAATGAAGATGCCGCAATTCTTGCATCAACTCTTGCATCCGTATAATAAAGGTTTGTAGAACCCTCTACTAAATCGTCCGTGTCTTTTGTTGCGAATCTTGTATCAAATCTTGTATCGGTGTAGTAAAGGTTATTATTACCTTCTGGGATTGCATCCGTATCCTGTGCAATACCCCCTGACGCCTCGACCCATTGTGCTGAGGAACCGTCATTGTAATATATGTACAGTTTAAGGTTATTATCGTTAAACCAAAGGTCGCCGTCTGAAGGACTGCTAGGAGCGGTACTAGAAGATTGTACAGATGCACCACCATCTCCTGCCGCCTCAACCCACTGCGAGGAAGTTCCATCGTTATAATAAATGAATGTTTTTAATTCTGTAGAATCAAACCACAAATCACCATCATTTGGATTTGATGGAGCAGCATCACCTACAGTAATTGCTGCGATATCTAAAAGTCCAGTCGTATCAGTGAAATCAGATAAATCTGTAGGGGTATTTGATAAATCCGCATATGAACCAGAGAAGGCAACATTTGCAAGATTTGCAGTCGCCCAAGTATTTACTCTTGCATCTGTATAGTAAAGATTTGTAGAACCTTCAGTAAGTCCATCTGTATCTTTTGCGGCAAATGCGGTGTCAAATCGTGATTGAGTATAATATAGATTTGTTATCCCTTCTGCAATATTGTCGGTTGTTTTTGTCGCAATATTCGCATCTACTCTTGCATCTGTATAGTAAAGATTTGTACCCTCTGTTAAATCAGTAGTAGACTTTGCTGTAAACGCAGTATCAAATCGTGCTTGAGTATAATATAGATTTGTACCTTCCGCCAAATCAGTAGTGGTGTGATTGCTAATATCTGAAACTTGTCCAGTTATATTTGCATTAATATCTTTGTTTGATGAAAATTCATCAGTGGTAGAGTTATAAGTAAAGGTCGCAGAACCATCTGTACCCAAATCAATCGTAATCCCACCACCGTTGGCAGCAGCTGCATTTGTTGCTCCACTTCCCAATACAATATTTAAATCGTCAACTTCCACCGTAGTAGAGTTGATGGTTGTTGTAGTGCCATCGACCTGTAGGTCACCAGCAATTACAACCTTTCCTGTATTATCTCCTACTCCTGCAGGGTCAATAGTTAATGTAGATGGGCCTGCAATATAACCAGTGGTTGTGATGTTTCCATATGTTCTATTACCACTTATGTAAGTTGCAACTCTTGCATCTGTATAATAAAGATTTGTAGAACCTTCTGTAATATCATCAGTTGTTTTTGATGCAATATTTGCATCAACTCTAGCATCAGTATAGTAAAGATTTGTACCTTCAGTTAAATCTGTTGTTGTCTTAGTTGCAAAGTTTGCATCAACTCTGGCATCTGTATAGTAGAGGTTTGTACCCTCTGTTATGTGGTCTGTTGAAGATGGTATTGAGAAAACACCAGTAGAAGATACATATCCAGCTGCACCTGTTGTTGCACTGATTGCATTTCTTACTCTAGTATCTGTATAATACAGATTTGTAGAGCCTTCTGGAAGATCATCTGTACTTGTTGGAAGATCTCCATCATTAGCTAATTCAACCCACTGTCCATTATGAGCATAGTACGCTTTGCCAGTTCCGTGTACATGTGCAAACATACCATGGTAAGAAGATGCATTTGGTAAGTCTCCTAATGCAGAGTAAACATTAGAAAAGAGAATTTTATTTGAACCAAGGTCTAAATCTTGTCCTTCGACATGAGAACGAACTCTTGTATCAGTATAGTAAAGATTTGTACCTTCGGTTAAATCGGTTGTTGTTTTTGCTGCGAATGCGGAATCAAAATCTGCCTGACTAAACGGAGCCTGTGGAACCCAAGATGTTCCGTTCCATACAAGTGCATCTCCAGAAGTAGGAGAACTTGCATTTACATCTGTCAAGTCATTAAGTACTAAATTGTCAATTTGACTTTGTAGATTTAAGTCTGCCTGTTCCCTATCATAAATCTCATCGTCTAAATCAGACGAAACAGATGCAATCTGTGCAGCAACAGCGGATGTGGTAGTGTAACCATTAGTAGTAAGATATGTTGCAACTCTTGCATCAGTATAGTATAGATTTGTTCCTTCAGAAAGTTCTGTTGTTGTTTTTTGACTTAGATCTAAATTTGCACCTGTTTGAAGTGCAATTCTGGCGTCTGTCCTTGCATCAGTATAATATAAATTGTTACTGCCTTCTGCAACATCATCAGTTGTTCTATTTGAAAGGAATGTGTTTACAGTCCCTTCGACAATATCATCCGTATCGAATTCAGTAAAATCAATTTCTACATTTAAAAGATTACCGGCATCATCATAATTTTTAGTTAATCCTTTACCATCAACAAAAAGATTTGCAACTCTGTCATCTACTCTTTCATCTGTATAGTAAAGATTGGTTGTGCCTTCAACAATACCGTCAGTTGTTCCAGATATACCAAAGTTACCAACATATCTCGCACCAACAATATAAACTGTCTTTCCACTAATTCCACTTGGAAGATTACTTCCAATAAAGTTTAGAACACCAGATTGATAATCAAAGAACCATTCATCATTATTACCAGAACCAGCAGCAAATAACTGTGTTCCTGTTGATGCAGGGTTCGCAGCACCAGAATTATCAAGATATACTTTTACTTGATAGGTTGAACCAAATTCTGGTGGAATCCAATCTGTGGTATTTGTTTTCCATGTCCTATTTGCAGATGCTGTAGCGTCAGCAGTAGTCTCAGAAGTTTCTAATTGTACCTGAGTTGTATTGGAAGTTGGTATAACTGCAGGAATTAATGATGCTTCTGCCCAGAGTTTATCTCCACGCAATAAAAGAGGACTAGGAATACTTTCATTGGTTGCGTTCTTAACAGAATTGATATCTGTTTTAGATACACCATATCCTAGTTTCTTCCAGAGATAGTCAAGTTTTTGATTATCGTTTATCGCCATCTCTTCCTCTTACGTTATACTCAAAGAGGTAACGGATTGTCCTGCATCTAACGCAATACGAACAAGTGCGACATTACCTGTAGAATTTGTTAAATTTTCAGTGCCCAAAGTCATAGTATAACTACCACTCAAAGAAGTATTAGGAAGAATTCTGTCTGCGCCTGTAGATGCACAACCATCACTGCCGTTACCACCATTTGCAGTATTACCGCCAGGCACACCAGCACCGGCATATTGCGTAGAACAATCTAACCATCCGTTAATTGAACTTGTATTCCCTATAGAAGTGCCAGGGGCTGCAATCCATACTCCAGCAACACCACTAGAATTAATATTAATATTAAAGTTTGCAACCACAGTTCTTCTAAATGCAAAAGTAAAATATTGAGTACCAGTGTCTGCACTTCTATCTGGGCCAACTGGAAGGAAACCTGTACTATAATCTTCTACATTATGTTCAAGAACACCTAGTCTTATCGTTGCTTCTTTTGTACCAACAACGCCAGGGTCGGAAGCTTCTGTGTATGGAGAATTTGTGTAGTAGTTTGTTGTAGGAGTTATAGATGGATTGTCAACAGTTTGGGCACTAAAATCAAAAATTCTAACACCATCATCGTTAAATCCAGAACCCAATGAAGTAGAAATATCAATTGAGATTTCATTAATATTAGACTGATTTGCAGTATGAACTTGAATCGCTGTTGAATTTTGCACAGTATTTCCACTTCCGTTAACATTATTGGCACGAATACTCAATGTTTCGACTGTTCTTACTGAAGAACCAGTAATAGGAACAGACAAACTACCAATCGCATACGGAGTTCCATTACCTGTGTTTACAATAGGAACACCAGAATTTAAAAATGTTGTAGAACCGTCAATGTTTGCATATGAATAATTTTGAGTAGAAATTGCAGATTGAGAAGTTCCCTCTTGATTTGTTCCACTTGCAACAGTAACAACACTTGATGTATCTCTGTATGTTTGTCCAATAAAGTTATTTATCGTTGAATTACTCCAAGTTAATGAAGACCCACTAGTATAATATGGAATTCCAGAAATATATCTGTAATTTCCTACATTTTCGGAAATTGTTCCAGAAGTCATTGTTGGAGTAGAAGTAACATCATCTTTAACAAATTCAATAATATTTGTCGAACCAGTTATAGAGTGAGAAAGTTGTAAACTATTTACACCCAAACCTACAGTAGAGGCATTCTTTTCGATATGCGCTTTAAATCCTTTATATAAATTTGGATGATAGGTGCTACTATTAAATGATACGGCAGAACCATTAGAATTTAAAAGATTATAATCACTTTCACTGTCTATAACAAGAGATGTATAATTTCCAACATCACTACCAGTTCCTAGAGTTGCATTTCCGTCATCAATACCATTTACCAATGCCGTTAAAATACCACTGTCTCCATTATATGCAAAAGTAGTTGGAGTAGAAGTTTCAATTACACCAGATGTTGCCGTTGTTCTTTCAACAGAATTTCCTGCAACTAAAGATGTTGATGTTGTATTGTCTGTAAATCCTGATGCAAGTTTTGGAGATGATCCTTCGTTATTCAAAAACTGAATTGTTTTACTTGAAAGTCCCTGTGGAGCAGAAGGTGCATCATCATATACTTTTAATTGAATACTTGCACTGTCTGGAATAACATTGGGGTCTGCAGTTGTATGAGAATCTAAAGTTAATATTAAGGTATCTCTTCCAGTACCAGAAGTTGTATTTGCACCCCAAGTATGAGAAAGTCTAGAACCACTTACACCACCAGCAACGGAATCTGAAGTAATAATATCAGAAGAAGTACCATCCCCCCAATTCATTTGATAAGTAACATCTGCCATCAAAGTATTAGTTGTGATATTTTCCAAATAAAGTTGTTGTCCTTCGATTACATATAAATCATTTCCTGATAAAGAACTTCCACCAGTCGCATTTCTATAAAGTGCAAATGCAACATTTGGATCTGCAGTGTATATAATGATATAGTCCTCATTAGTTGCAAAGCTTTCACTGCCCGCACCAGAACCACTATTATTATATGCACGAACAGTCACCGTATAAGGACTTCCTGCATTACTTGTGTAAGTATGACTTGGTGTTGAATCTGTTGTACCTGTTGTGTTGTTACCATCTCCCCAATCAATATCATATCTGTTTGGTGAACCGTCAACATTTAAATTCAATGTTACAGTAGTTCCTTCTCCACCAGCAGTTGGAGATGCAGTAAATGTAACACTTCTTACAAATACACCAATACGAATATTATTCATCGCCTCATTAAGTTCATCAATCGCATCTACAGTTTTATCGGTAGATTCTAATACAATTGCACCATCACTTAAACTTCCGTCTGTTGGAGTGCCAAGACTTAAATCCCCAGCATCCTTACCATCAAAAGCACCGTCAAAGTCTGTTTGACTAAAAGTAACGCCAGGAACAAAATTAGTACCATCCCATACAAGTGCATCACCAGAGTTTGGTGTGGTTGTTGTAGTATCTACATCGGATAAATCATCTACAGATGCTAATGCAATTCTTGCATCTGCCCTTGCGTCTGTAAAATAAAGATTTACAGTTCCTTCATTTATATCGTCTGTTGTTCTATTTGATAAGAAAGTATTAACAGTGCCTTCGACAATATCATCAGTATCGAATTCTGAAAAGTCAATTGCAATGTTTAGAAGATTTCCGGCATCATCATATGCCTTTTGAATTCCTTTTCCATCAACAAAAAGAGCGGCAACTCTATCGTCTACTCTTTCATCAGTGAAATAAAGATTTGTTCCTTCTGGAATATCAGAAGTTGATCTGTTTGCGAGGAATGTATTAACTGAACCTTCAATGATATCATCAGTATCAAATTCACTGAAGTTTATTTCAATATTTAAAAGATTTCCAGCATCATCATAATTTTTCTGGATACCTACGCCATCAACAATAAGAGCAGCAACCCTATCATCTACTCTTTCATCAGTGAAATATAGATTGGTTGCGCCCTCTGGAATATCGTCCGTATTTGGTTTGTTTAGTAAATCTGCCCAACTTCCTGATGCGGCAATCGCTGCAAGTCCAAGGTTGGTTCTGGCATCAGCAGCATTAGTTGCACCAGTTCCACCGTGATTCAGACCTACCGTTTCATTTGTTCGAAATTCACTTAAACCTGTTGTATCACCAGAACCATCTACGACTACTCTTATTGGGATAACGTTAGTCATTAAATTCCTCTTTTCTTACTATTTAGGTTCGGCCATACTCAGTATGACCGAAACCTTAAACTTTCAATTAAGAGGTAAGTAGAGTTGTATCTGCATCGGTATTTTCGATACCATTTCCAGCAACCAGCATTAGTAATCTCATACCATTACCATAAGCTTCGGATGACATTAATCCTCTATACAGTCTCCTCTTATCTGTCGTTCCAGTAGTACTAAATCTATCACTAGAGATAAGAGTATCTTGACCCACCGCACCAGCAGCACAGAAAGAAATCAAATCAAGTTCTTTACCTGTGTACAAGAATCGTTGAGATCCAAGTCTGTTAGGAAATTGAATGACCAACTGTCCTTTATCATTGAGAGACAATTGTTCTAATGGGTTAATGACGGCATGAGAATCTGTTTCATTAATACCAGCAAAAACATGTCTATCCCATGGTTTCAAAACATCCTTTTCACGAACAACAAAGCGTCTAAATCTTGCTTGGGTGTCCATGTCCAATGCAAGTAGCTCTTGGTTTTGCATTTCATCGATTGTGTAATTATACAAGTAATTACCAGCGACATCGTACAAACCAGTATATGCAATAGACTCTTCTCTCTTTGTTGTTTTAGAAGTAAAGTATGGAACTAAATCAGAGAACAATGTTGGTGGTTCGGAAGTTGCATAAACACAATGGATCGGTTGATGTTCTGATGAATAGTCAGCCTCACCAGTAATAGAATCAACGTGTCTTTGAACAACAAACCATGCGTGATCGTCTGATTGATCTGATGATGCTTGGTCTCTAACCATCATCGAAATACCGTGATCTGCAAATGTTGCAGTAAATGACATTGGATAAGATACAGCAACATCTGGATGTGATTTTCCAGTTCTTCTAAACCATCCTTTTTGAAGTCTTAGAGAACCAGAGTTATATGGAGTATCATATGTCAGTTCTGTAGAAGAACCTACCAAAAATCTTTCCTCATATCTGTATTCATTATCATTTAATATTCCTTCTGTGACAACTTGTCCGTTATTTTTTGTGATAGAATACCCAGCAGGGTCTACAAAGGGCGCATATAACCCCGTAATTAATGTACCTGTAACATCAAAATGTTTTCTACCTACCAAACCAGCAGTTGGATTAAAATCAGTTACAACAGAATTTCTTAATTGTTCTCTATTCACAAAAGGACTAATTAAGTGGGATGCACTCTCTAGATATCCAGTAAACTGAGGACGCAATGCACCCAAGAAGCCTGGTTCTCTCATTTTTGCTTCTTTAATACCATCTCTTCCTTCAATCTGAGAAACATCACCGTCTGATTTCAACTGGAATTCAGTTGCGACATGACATTTAAAATATTCAAAACTATTTGAAGCATCAACATCTCCTCTTACTTGAAGAACTGCATCATTGATATATGGAGAAGTTTCTCTAACTTCATATCCTCTAGAAATATCAAAACGAATTCTCCATGGTTGGTCTCCATTATTTCCAGATAAAGAATTTGCACCTTTTGTCTGTAAAACAATCGGGCCCATTGAGTGATCTGTGATGTACTCAAAACTATCAATTTCTATTTCATGAGTATATGTGTTGAACTCTTTAAAACTTGTTTTAGACAAAGAAAGGCCAGGATGTGTACTATTTGGATGTTTATTTCTTCGATCTAAATCAAAAGAACACTGCGGCCCGACTGGTCTAGCACCATCTATATGCAAAATATTTTGTTGATATGAAACAAAATATGAAGTATCCGTTCCATCAGCACCGAGTTGAACTTTCCAGTTTCCATTTATTGGATTTGCAAAAGTACCAAAGTCTCTTGCAATTGGAAATTGCAATCTAACTCTTGATACATCAGATATTTGTGGTGATTGTGTTTGAGAAAGTTCAAATTCCATTGGATCGCCATCAACATCCGCATCACCACTAGAAGTTCTACCAGTATCTGTTGCAGTTAAAAGTGTTGCAAGAGTATATGTACCAGAAACTGTAAATGCAGTTGGTAGTGCGGTAGCATCTGCAACAGTGACACCATTAACAGGATAGTCAGTCACTGTGACTTCTCCAATTGTTGTGTTGGCAAAATGTGTAGAATCTGCTAAAGATAATCCAGAAGATCTACCTTTTCCACCAAATGCAAAATATGCAGATGAATTTTTATTATATTCTAATATAATTGAAGAACCAGATGATTTTACCGTCATATAGGTATTGATATAACCAATTTGACGTAATTTACTTACAATCTGAGAAGTCATTTGTGCAGAGTTTAGATTTTCTAATGCCTTAAACTCAAGAACAATATCATCTAATGTTGCATTTGCAGTATCATATACTCCTGCGGCAACTTGTGTTTCGTCAACCAATCCAGAAATTGTAATTAAAGTCGTATCTCCAATATTACATCCATCAAATCCTCTTAGTTGTACTTGATGGTAATATCCATTAGGGAAAACAGGTTCCGCTGCTAGTGTAGTTGTTCCATCTGTAATGGTAGATGTTGCGGTAGTAACAGGAACTGTAAATTGAGTTAAATTGTTTGCAAGGGATGCCTGAGGACGTTCCGTTCTTTCCACAGATACAGCAAGGTAGAAACCAACTTCTCTAGATTCGAATTGAATTACCCCTTCTCTATCGTCCTGATTAATTGACGCAAGGAAAGGCCCACCCTTTGGATCGCATAGTGCAGTTTTTACTAATACATCATAAACATCTTGCGTATATCCAACAATACTGTTATCTAAACCAACAGGTACATCAATTTCATATTCGATAGTCGAATTTGGTGCAAGGTTTGTAACCGCAAAAGTAAACTTATAACTATCACCTCTTTGCAGATTATTACCGTTATATGTGTGAAGGTATCCTAAAATCAATTCTCCACGATATCTTCTTGGTTCTAGTGTTCCTGCAGGAAAGAAAAATTCATCTCTGTAGTTAGAAATCCAGAAATGGTGAAAAACATCACCCTGTGCAGTTGTCTCTTCTCTATATTGACGAAGTTTTGCCTGTGTATTAATTCCAGATTCAATGTCTGGTAAAAATTTAACATCTCTCGCTGTATTTGTCAGACATCTTTTAATTTTATTGTATTCGTTTTGATAAACTGCCCTAGAAATATTTGGAAGTCCGATATATCCTTGCTGATCTTGCTGTGCCAGTTTTACAGGAGAAGGTGCCTCTTTATAAAAATGTCCATTCAACAGAGTTGCAGGTCTTGGATCGCCAGTACCAAATACCAAATTCTGTCCACTCACACTAATAATGGGGTCTGAAAGAGTAACAACATTGATATTAATTGAAGTAATTGTTGGATATGGCGCCGAAAGTGCAACACCATTATTTGATCTCAATTCCATACCAACAGACAATTGAGCTGCATTATAGGTGGTTACGGTAGTTGAACCAGCTGGATCACTATCGGCATCAATAGTAACTGTAGTTGCCCAAGAACTATTTGCGCCGCCGCCCCTTCTATTTGGATGTGGGTTTAAATATGCAAATAATTCCGCATTTGGGCCCAATATTTTATCTGTAGTGAGACCTGCTGTACCGGCAGCTGTCGCATCTGGAAAGTTTTCTGATAATAGATCATGCCAATCTTTATCATCATAAATATCATCAATTTCTTTTCTTCTCGCTACTGAAGCTTCCCCATCTAAATAAAATGGAGTGAATTGCTGACCAGCACTTGGTGACGTAGGATCGTCAATTCCATATGCACCTTCTGTTGACGATGTTACGCCAGAATCATAATTCCACACGATAAATTCATCAATATATTTTGTTAATTCTGAATCTCTGATCGAAATCTTTGTGATTTGTGGCCCGACATCATCAAATCCATTTTCTAAGAATTGTTCTGTTACTTGTTGTATAAGTGGAACAAAATCATCACGCTTTGGATCTCTGTAGTATCCGTCCATGTGAATGATTTCATTTTTTTGGATAGACTTAGACATTAATAAACTCCTATTATTTTAAATTGCAATTATTTATTTCTTATTATTTATAAAAAAGAATTTATACACCGTTTACGACCAAATCTATATCGTCTTGGGTGCCGTTTGCTGTAAAAAATTCAACTACGCCATTTAGTATTTGATTACCATGGAAAGTTGTGGTCAATGGAATATCATCCCTACTACCGTCTTCCATAGTAAACTTGATAAATCCACCAACTCCAAAATCACTAGTTGGTTCGTATTTTCCACTGGTGGTATCATAAACAATACCAACCTTTCCAGCACCAGATACCTGTGCTGCAGTGTGTCCTTCATATGCAAAATTTGCAAGGTCGTTAGTAACCCCTGTTATTTGTGATATAATAGAAGATTCTACACCAGTTGCCCTATTAATTTCGTTTTGCAGAGCAGTGTCCAACAATACATCAGCATTATTTAGACTAGTTGCACCAGAAATAAAATTGGTGTTTGCATTTGGAGTATAAGTACCATCCGCATTTAGTCCAGAGCCGCCTATAATTGCGTTTATTTGGTTTCTAAGTGGTGTAAAATCTACCGTTACTGATGTAGTACTCGTGTCTGGGTTGTATATAACAATAATATCACCACCGAACTCAAGTCCACCAGTGATATTATCTTGAACTAAAAGTGCCTGTCCTACTTCAAACCAAGCTTCTCCTGTACCATAAAACAATCTTCCAGAAGTACTATCCATTGCTATTCTACCAGCATCTGGAACTTCTTGTTGAATTGCGATTATAGAAGAATATGTTTCATATCGTGCGAGTTCAAAATTATCTCGCATTTGTTGTCTGATTGCATCAAGTAATTCTTCATCTGTTGCTGTTGCAGGAAGATTATTACTTTCTCTACTTCCCCCTGCGCCAGTGCCACCATCTAGAATACCAATATAGTCGGATTCTAAAAATTCTCCAAGAACAACATCACCAGACTGTTGTACGAGTGCCTTAATAGGATATGCAATTGCCAATGAAAAACTCCGTCTTATCTTTTATACATTATTTATATCATCCACCAGCAAAAACATTTCCACTACCAACGGCAACGGAAGAACCACATGCGACTGGATCTCCTATTCTACCGACCTGTAATCCATTCGCAAAAACTGTACTAGAACCAGATGAAAGAACAGAACCATGACATGTGGGCGGCGGGCAACAATGAGTCGCCCATCCATCACTTTGTCGATGAACTGGAATACTATTTACAAACACATTTCCACTTCCTTGGACACTCGCTCTTGGTGGAAAACAACCGTGTCCTGTACAGGTGTCGCCCTTTCTAGTTACAGCTGGCATATACTGGATATCCTCTAATTACTTTTGCATCCTGATCAAAGTCATAGAATATTTCTTCTGAAACCTCAAATTCACAATTAAGTACAAATGGTTCAATATTTTCCAAATATGTAAATTGATTATTTTCAGACTCTACATATGGATAATTTGTATTAAAATATTCGATAGAAACTTGTGATAGTTTGGCCTGATTTACATTATACTTATCCGTTGTTCCAAATTCGAGTTTAACAAAACTGTCAATATATTCTATATATTCTTCTCTCTTCTCTTCTGACATAAAACTTCTAGAATTAATTATGAAATTTTTCTTCCATACATAATCATCATAAGTGATAATACCATTATTATAATTATTTATTGCCTGTATCCATGCGTTATCAAGTGCAGTATTGTTTCTACTAGGATCATATGTGAAATTTCCCTTATTTCTTTGTTCTTCAATCCACTTCAACCTATCTTGATTATCTGGAGTCTGTATTTTATCAGATTTGTGCAAGAATAAATCTTTATCATATGTAAAGTTATTCCAGATTGGCATAACTATTTCTATATTTTTTATCAATCCACCAGTGTTATCAATAATAAAATCATGCACTATTGCTTGCAAAGATGATGTTACACTTTCGACATATTTGAAATTTGTAAGTGATTGTTCATCTACAATTGAGAAATAACCTTCACTTGCAACATTTCCGTCAATAATATCTTGCAACTCATCAATTCTTTCTTGTAGAAGGGTTGCAGTATTTCCAGTTGCAAACACTAAATCGTCTTGCAGTTTTACAATCTCAACAGATGCAGTTTGAGTACTAGGAACAAAAACAGAAGATTGAATAGTTTCTGTGTTTGTTACCTCAATATCACCCTTTAACTGTCTATACTCATATCGTGTTACCGTCACTGTTTCTACGCCAGTATCTCTTAAAACCTCAGTCGTATAATCAGAACCAACACTGTCAATTACAAGTGTGGCGATAGTGTCGCCAGTCTCTTGTTTAATAACTTCTCCAAAAGAAAACCTCTCATCACCAGAATGAATTACATCTATTTCACCCCTAGTAGTGTTTGTACCAGTCATCTGTAAAGTAAATATTCTAGGATTAGTTAATTGGAAATCTGAATAATCATAGTCTATATTATCAACATGCGAAGTCCATACACCATCTATTTCTTGTCCCTGATTTTTCATCCAAGTTTCAAATGCGTTTTTTCTCACAAACATATCAGTTTCACTGAGTCTACCTTTTATAGTATTTCCATCCAATTCTAAACAATCAGGTAGTCGCCCAGTTTTATCATTTTCAATTATTTCATATGAAAAGTTATATTGTTTTTTGGCTGCTCTTGCCAAGCCCCATGCACTTTCAAATGAACCGTTCTTGTCTAAGTCCCAATCTATATCAGAGAACTCAAATAAGAATTTCCCCCCACTACCAACATCACCAAGAATCTGCGTTTCCCTGTATTCTTGATCCACATGAAATGCACCAGAACCGTGGTTTTTACCAACACTATTTTCCTTTATAAACCCTAAGAAGGCCCCTTCCTTATATCGACTTTTAGGAACTTCTACGGTAGTAGGCTCATGTCCATATGCATCCGAACCATCACTTCTAGGGTGGCCACTCTCAACCTTTTCATAATAAGTAGGTTGGAATTTTGTAGCGTCCCAAAGATTAGAAGAAACTCCAACAAAAGAATCAAAAATAAATTCATATGTCGGTTGATTACTTACAATAAATTTTGGTTTGAATATTTCTTCAAGCATTTTAAATTTAAAACTATTTTTAGGATCAATACCAGTATCTTTTGCAAGTAAATAGTTTTGTTCAATTATATAAGAAACATCGTCCATATTATATTGGAAAGGACTAAAGTTTAAACTAGTATTCCATTCATCTAAATCAATAAAGAATAATTTATTAATGTATGTCTTATCTAAAGTTTCTGTATAGAAAGGTGCAACATTAAACTGAATATCTTTTGCCCTATCAAAGAAAACGGACTTAGGATAATCAAATTCAAATATTTTAACAGTCTCTTTAAATAAAGTATTATCTAAAACAATATCTTTAGATTTTATAAAATAATCATTTGGTGGAATTACAACATCCATCACCTCTTCAATCTGTTGATTGTATTTAAATGCAGAATCTTTATATTTTGCAAAGTAATGATTAATAGGAATATTAATATCTTTTGGTTTTCCAAAATATAAAGATTTTGTTATATCAGATGCCTCATCACTAGGTTTAAAATAATATAAACCAGTATTAGTATCTAATATCAAATCTTGTGTGTTAGATGTAGTAAATTCTGCCCTTGGTAATTCGCCCAATAAATTAAGATTATCTCTTATTATAGTATATTCAGCTCTTGGCAAATCTCCAAAGTTATAAGTTATTCCTGCAAGATTTACTTCCCAAATCTTTGTTATTAAATCTTGTTTTACTTTTAGTCCACCTAGAGTTTGTTCAAATATCGGCGTACTTGGTCTTCTATCAATAAAGTCCATTTCCCATATTTTAGACATATCCAGTGACTTTCCACCAGTAAACGGAGAATAGTCAAAGTGAATAGTTTTTGATTGCAATATCATATTAATATTGTTATAATCTAAAATTGTCGAACCATATAAATCTGGACGCATCAATTCAACAACATCTTGATTATATCCGTCCATTCCAACAGATAGTTCAAACGTTCTTAAATCGAACTTTGCAACTGATTCTAATTCTTGTCTATCAACAACAAATCTAGTTGAATCGATTGTTTCAATAAAGTAAGGATTTGGAACTGGGCCCGACAACTCTTCTGACATGTAAGTTCTTTCAGTTCCCATTCCACCCACTGCAATGAAACCGTTTCTAGATGTTGGATAATCTTCAGAAGTAGTCTCTGACTCCACATCGATTAATGGTTCAAATGTAACATCTTCCCAAGATGCATTTGCTGCAGAAAAGTTGCTGATACCAATTCTAGAATAAATAAACTTTTCTAGTTCTGGGTCTGATGTCAAATCAATTTCAATTTCTGTAGATGGATCAATAGTCTCTGGATCATCAAATTGACTTGTATAAAGTTTTACGATATTTGCACGTTTTTCAATTCTTATTTTTGTTCCATTAGGAAACATATTCCACTGAGGGCCCTGTGATTCCACCTCTGCATCCAAAAATTCAGCAGGAACTTCTGGTTTTGGTGCAGTAGGAGTTCCATCCCATATTTCGTGATAGAAAGGATTGATATCTTTATCAAATTCATATTCATAATCAATAACTTCATCAGGACGTAAACCCAACCATTCCCAAGGTTCACCAAGAGTGCTACTTGCCTGATTACAGTTTGCAATTGCAAGCCAAGACTTACCTCTAAAGTGTTGTCCAAGAGCTCGTAATACACTTAACGTGTATTCTTTTCCATCTTCAAATACAAAACCAATAACTAAACCAACTGCATCATTATCAAACTCTCCACTCTTTACCCTAACTTCTAAATTATAATTTTCATAAGATTCAAAAGAAACAAATCCAGTATAACCTCTGAAATTTTGAGTAGAAACTATTTTATTATCGACAATATCATATACATATGCAGTTTCTAATTCATCTTGTGGGTCAAATGGATATACTGCCTCATCACCTAAATGAGAAAATCTATACCAAGAATTAAATATTTGATCCGCTCGGAAACCATCGGTAAATGGGTTATCAAATAATCTAGGAATTCTTTCAATCTCAAACCAGACTATGCCATCATATGATGGAAAATTGAGAGAAAGCAAATCAATACTCAGATGTACCCATTCTTTATCTACTTGTCCACTCAAATTAAAGTCTATTTCATCAATTAAAGATGATGTATTTTTAGAATAAAAATTGGTTAAATCTTCCAACACATCTTCGTGGTTTTCTTTTGAGTGATAAACAGATACTCTTAAATGTTCTTCAAATAAACTAAAATCTATGTCTTTAACACTTACTGAAAAATGAAATACATCTTCAAGTGTATTCATTCTCTGCGAAGGATGTCTTGGATGCCAGTATTTAAATGGGACGGTTGCAGTTTTTCTATTATAACCATCTAATACAACATATACCCCATCCTGTTGTTCATCTAAGGTAGAACTAATTTGTGGAATATATCTTTTGTTTACATTATATTTGTTTTTAAATGCACCTTGATTAAACTCATCGTAAGTTGATGTATATGTTGTTGCCGTAACAGTACCAAATAACAACTCAGAGTTTATCGTAGTGTATAATTTTGCATTCGTGTCTTCAGCATATTGTTCGTCTATTTTTTCTCCGTTTTTTGTGCCAACATACAAATATGCACTTCTATAGTCCCATGCGATATCTGCAAAACTTGTAATAAAATTATTACTCAATTCCCCTGTCCATACAGACTTATTGGCACTAGGTTCATCGAAAGTGTTTATGATAATCATATCACCATCAGAAAAAGTAGAGATAAAATTTCTTAGATTTATTGCATTGAAATATCCTACAGTTCTAACTTCTTTAAAAGTAACTGTAAAATTTTCTGGTGGTAAATTTTGTAATGTGGCTCTGGTGGAAATTGTTGGAGACTCAACTGATCCTGCGATAAATCCCATAGAATCTAATGCAGCAAAAGTATCAGGGTCATTTATATCGTATGTCCCTACAAGCTCATATACCTCACCAACAACTGCATCTTGTCCTGCCACCAAAAATGTACTAAGAGACTCTGTACTATCAAAAGTGTCATATTGAATACTATCAACAAATGTCCAAAAACTACCATTCTTGGTTAATTTTGTAACTCTAACTCCTCGACTTGTATGATAGAGTTTTTTATCAATTTGTTTTGTGATTGGATTGTAATAATCAATCCTTTGAGATCGATATTCACTGGAATTTGCGGTGACATTGGCAGCGTCCAATCCAATACTTTCTACTTCAATATAAAAGTTTGGATTATATTCTCCAATACCACCTCTATGAACACTTGTTTGAACTAAGTTGTCATAATATCTTTGTGCTAAATTTATTCCATTTGTATAGAAATAATTTGCATAACCAATCTCATCAAGTTCTAGTCCATAGTTCCATACTAAATCAGAACGCCTAACTTCATATGTCTTTCCCTGATAAGTTTTTATTCTTTCTAGATCAATTGCATTATTTCTAGGATCGATGTCTGGAGTAAAGTAATTTACATATTCGACTTGTGGTGGATCAATAGTTTCAACTATAATATTTGAAACTAGTTTAGTTGCAACCTGTATCTTTTGTCCATTAGCGGTTTGAAACTGTGGCATTCTTAACTATCCATCAACTAAAAAATCTGTTGCCCAATTCTCTATCAACAAATGGGCCAATATATTTATTTGCTGATAAGACAGGCGCTAAGACATATAATTTTATCTCACCATCTCTCATTACGATTGTACCAAGTTCCCTTGTTCCATCATCCTGACTGGGTGGATTACTTGGTGCGTCTTCATCAATCTCTTCATCGTTTGTAGGCGGAACTGGTTGATCATCGTCAGGCTCTTCATCTGGAATAACTGGTGGTTGTGAATCATCATCAGTTTCTTCATCTGGAATAACTGTTGGTTTTCCATCATCATCAGTTTCTTCATCTGGAACAATTGGAGGTTTTCCATCATCATCAGTTTCTTCATCTGGAACAATTGGAGGTTCAGAAACATCTGGATTTTCATCTGTATCTGTTACTGGTGGTTCAGAAACATCTTCTGTATCATCTGTATCTGTTATTGGTGGTTCAGAAACATCTTCTGTATCATCTGTATCTGTTACTGGTGGTTCAGAAACATCTTCTGTATCATCTTCGTCAGTAACAGGCGGTTCTGAAACATCTTCTGTTTCATCAGTATCTGTAGTGGGTGGTTCTGAAACATCTTCTGTAGTTTCTTCATCATCTACTGCTGGTGTTGTGTCATCTTCTTGTGCATCATCTAATGTTTCGTCTGCACCATCAGTATCAGTCTGCTCTTCTCCATCAGAAACTCGTATAGATGGGTCTGTTTCGAAATCATCTTCTTCGCCTGGCGGAACTCCAGGCTGATCTTCTGGAACTTCATCATCTGAGCCAGTAGGAATCTCTTCATTGTCTGTATCATTTCCATCCGTAACTGGTGGTGTTGTATCATCTTCACCCGCTTCATCGGTAGATGGAACTGAGTCCGTATCATCTTCACCATCTTCATCCGTAGATGGAACTGAGTCCGTATCATCAATAGAATCGTCACCAGAAGATTCTGTAGCATCTGTATCATCAACAGTATCGTCACCAGAAGATTCTGTGGTGTCGGTATCATCACCAACCGTTTCATCATCTGATGTAGATGTATCAGATATATCATCTACTGTATCTTGTTCTCCGCCAACACCAGCATCACTATCTTCTACAGTATCATCTTCACTTGTCGGGTCTCCAGATTCATCTGTAGTTACATCTGTACCATCTTCGGTAGTATCTGTTTCGTCACTAACCGTATCATCTTCGCCTTTAGGGTCACTTGGTTGATCTGTAGTTTCGTCTGTACCATCTTCGGTAGTATCTGTTTGATCGTCAACCGTATCGTCTTCTCCACTAGGGTCACTTGGTTGATCTGTAGTTTCGTCTGTACCATCTTCGGTAGTATCTGTCTGATCGTCAACTGTATCATCTTCTGAGGTTGGTTGGCCAGATTCATCTGTAGTTACATCTGTTTCATCTTCAGTAGTATCAGTTTCATCTTCCGTTTCATCTACAGAGGATTCTGTTGAAGTTGTGTCATCTTCCGTTTCATCTACAGAGGATTCTGTTGAAGTTGTGTCATCTTCTGTTTCATCTACAGAGGATTCTGTTGAAGTTGTGTCATCTGTTGTTTCATCCGTTTCTGTTTCAGTTGAAGTTGTATCATCTGTTGTTTCATCTATGTCTGAGACAGGTGGTTGGTTTGAATCTTCTCTATTATCAACATCAACTTCGATGCCGTCATTTTCATCATTTGGTTCTTCCGAATCAATGACTGGTTCATTTAACTCATCAGTGGTTTGATTATCATCAGTAACAGAAGTTGTCGAATCATCTTCAGATTCAGTATCATCAGTAACAGAAGTTGTCGAATCATCTTCAGATTCAGTGTCATCAGTAACAGAAGTTGTTGAGTCATCTTCTGAAGTCTCAGTATCTACTGCTGTTGTTGTTTCATCATCTTCAGATTCAGTATCATCAGTAACAGAAGTTGTCGAATCATCTTCAGATTCAGTATCATCAGTAACGGAAGTTGTCGAGTCATCATTAGAGGTTTCATCTGCACTAGAAGTTGCGTCACTATCATCATCCACTCCATCATCACCAACATTATTAGTTTCTTGCTGATCTACTGATGTATCAGAATCGGATTCGATATCTCCAGATTCGTCAACTGGTGTATCAGTATCTGTACTAACTTCTATTTGTTGATCTACTGATGTATCAGAATCGGATTCGATATCTCCAGATTCGTCAACTGGTGTATCTGATTCAGTTTCGATTATATTCTGTTCGTCAGTAACATCACTCGCATCATCTGAAACTGGCTGAACTTCATCTTCGACCTCAGAATCTGGCGTTTCTGTTGTGCTAGGATCTTCTTCTGGCACCTCACTAGGAGTTGTAGTATCTTCGGTTGCATCTTCTGGAGTTTCGGTATCAGTTCCACCTTCAAGTTCAGAATCAGAAACCACATTTCCATCAGACACAGTTTCTGAAGATTCGTCTTCCTCATCTAAAGATGGTGAAGGTGTAGCATCTGTATCGTCATCTACTGTAGCGTCTGGAGACTCTGTAGCATCTGTATCGTCATCTACTGTAGCGTCTGGAGACTCTGTAGCATCTGTATCGTCATCTACTGTAGCGTCTGGAGACTCTGTAGTGTCCGTGGCATCATCTATAGTTGCATCTGGAGATTCAGTAGCGTCTGTATCGTCATCTACTGTAGCGTCTGGAGACTCTGTAGTGTCCGTGGCATCATCTATAGTTGCATCTGGAGATTCAGTAGCGTCTGTACTATCGTCTACTGTGGCATCATCTACTGAAGTTTCTGTAACCTCATCAT
>Ga0255784_10001357_pt1 | contig 19798 bp, 17 predicted proteins | sample 101ome_14_FD_179982 | JGI IMG/M metagenome (GOLD analysis project Ga0255784, IMG submission 179982) | Coastal salt marsh microbial communities from the Groves Creek Marsh, Skidaway Island, Georgia - 101403AT metaG (version 2) | ecosystem: Environmental > Aquatic > Marine > Intertidal zone >...
TAACGGCACCTACACCGACTGGCGCGGGCGCTCGCTGCTGGCAAGCCTGCGCAAGATCACAATCGCCTGGCTACTGAGCTGGCTTGGCCTTGTCGCGATCGCGTTCGTGATGAAGATCTCCGAGAGCTTTAGCCGCGAGGTCTGGCTGCTGTGGCTTATGATCACACCCGCCACGTTAATCATCTATCGCATCTTGTTACGGCTAACACTGGGCCTGCTGCGCAAGGGTGGCGTGGGCAGACGCCGCGTGCTGATCATCGGCGCGGGCGTGATCGGTCAACGCCTGGCGACGACGTTTAACCACAACCCCTGGATGGGGTTTGAGGTGGCAGGCTATCTCGACGATGCCGATGGCAAGCAGGGCAAGTCGTTTAACGGCTCGCCGGTGATCGGAAGGATCTCTGACCTAGCTGAACTATCAACACCGTTTGAAGAGGTCTATATCTGCCTACCGAAATACGCCGATGGACTGATCAAGCAGCTGTTCAATCAACTGGCAGACACCTCCTACATCGTCAAGTACGTGCCCGACCTGTTCAGCTTCAACCTGCTCCACTCCCACGTAGAAATCTATCAGGGTCTGCCCATCGTCGGGGTGTACGACACGCCACTCTCCTCACGATCCGCGCAGCTACTTAAGCGCCTAGAAGACCTTAGCCTCTCAGCGATTGCGCTGGCACTGTTCTCACCGGTTATGCTGATCACCGCGCTGGCGGTCAAGCTCACAAGCCCAGGCCCCGTGCTGTTTAAACAGACACGCCACGGCCTGTCAGGGCGCGAGATACAGGTCTACAAGTTCCGCTCGATGACCACCTGCGACAACGGACACAAGATTGTCCAGGCCGCTAAGAACGATCAACGCATCACCACTGTCGGCCGGTTTATCCGCAGGACCAGCCTCGACGAGCTACCGCAACTGCTCAACGTGCTAAAGGGCGAGATGAGCATGGTCGGCCCTCGTCCACATGCCAAAGCGCATAACGAGCAGTACCGGCAACAGATCCCCGCCTACATGCTAAGGCACCTAGCCAAGCCCGGTATCACAGGCTACGCGCAGGTACTCGGCTACCGTGGCGAGACCGACACCCTCGAGAAGATGCAAAAGCGTGTCGATGCTGACCTGTTCTACGTGAGCAACTGGACGATCTGGTTCGACATCAAGATCCTGTTCCAGACGGTCTTTGTCGGTTTTATCAACAAGAACGCCTACTAACCTACACACTCCAATCCTAAGCTGGCTTGCTGTTCGTTTTGTAAAAAGCACGTATCGCGCATCATGCCACATGTGCGTATCGGGTATCTATTGCTAAGTTGAGGTGGGTTTATTGGGATGAGAAAACATTGATAACTTAGTTGTGAAAAATCGGCTATAAGAACATAACGTGAAGAACCAATCTTGCACACTAAATTCAAATGACTTTATGCAAATTGATAGTCATTCCAATAAACTTGGATATGGAAATTTACAACTGTTTGAAACAAACAATATTATCGTTCGAAGAGACTAAAGTTTTGCATTAAAAGGTCGCCTCTTTTAATTACCTTAAGTCTTTTAAGCATTTCTTTAGACTCTAAACAATTTGACCACGGAGGAAACTCTTTGCCTTGCGATGGCACATAAGGCCCTTGCTTAACCTCTAATAAAAAAGAATTCTCACTTATACAGACAACCGCATGAATTTTGTTAGGTTTTATTTCAGTGATAAAATTTAAATCATTAAGACATACTATATCGTCCACAAGTCCAGCTTCATCAAACAGGATTACTTTTACCTCACCCTTTAGAAGTACAAAAAACTCACTTTGGTGCTTCTCAGTATGAAAATGAGGCCTTATTAAGGTGGTACTTAAAAGGCAAATAAGAACTTTTTGGATAGGGTCGAGATATGATTCATGAAGCTCAAGATGAGATCTTTTTAAAGATGATTCTGAAGCTTTATGAAGCATTGTATGAAGAATCTGCTCACTAACCAGCGGTACTGGCCCAGCAAAACTAGTCACAATATTTTTTCCAAACAACCCTATTAATATAGTCAGTGTAACTATGAATAATTCTCAAAACTTTTTCGCTAACATTGGGCATTGAATAATCTGAAACCAATCTTAATGAACGACTTTCATAGCGTTCTTGTGTTTCTAAAATACGAAGGGATTGCATTACACGATCAGCCTCCATACCCACCATCATTACCGATGCCTCTTCCATACCTTCAGGCCGCTCATGTGCCTCTCTCAAATTCAATGCAGGGAAATTAAGAATTGAGGATTCTTCATTTATTGTGCCGCTATCAGAAAGAACAGCGCGAGAATTCATTTGCAAATTGACATAATCATGAAATCCTAAAGGCTTGAGTAAGCTAACTAACGAATGAAATTCTGCACCGCTTTTATCTATACGATTCTGTGTTCTGGGATGCGTTGAAACCATTACCGGCATGCCATATTCGATAGCCAAGGAATTCAAGACGTCCACCAACTTGAAAAAGTTTTTATCCGACTCAATATTTTCTTCTCGATGAGCGCTAACGACAAAAAATAACTCTCTTTTTAAATCCAAGCGTCTAAGAACATCAGAATTCTTAATCTGGGGCATGTAATGATGCAAGACTTCATACATCGGGCTACCCGTCTTAATTATTTGATCAGGTGGCAATCCCTCTCTTAGAAGGTAATCCCGAGCTATGGTGCTGTATGTAAGGTTAATGTCTGAGGTGTGATCCACAATTCGACGATTAGTTTCTTCTGGTACTCGTTGATCAAAACAACGATTACCAGCCTCCATATGAAAAATCGGAATCTTCCGACGTTTAGCCGGAATTACCGACAAGCAGCTATTAGTATCGCCAAGAACTAAAAGCGCGTCTGGATTAACTTCAGCCAAAACCGCATCAACTGCTGTAATAATATTACCAATGGTATTTGCGGCACTTAAACTGCCATCAGCACTACCCAAAAAATAATCTGGCTTCCTTAAGCCTAAATCATCAAAAAAAATTTGATTAAGCTCGTAATCATAGTTCTGTCCCGTATGCACAAGGATATGGTCACAATATTGATCTAAGGCTGTAATCACACGAGAGAGTCGTATAATTTCAGGCCGAGTACCTACAACAGTTACAACTTTTAATTTTTTCATGCTTAATCCAAACTCATTGCGTACGTATCTGGTCTATCACGATCGAATATCTCATTGGCCCACAGCATAACAACTAACTCTGTATCTCCAATGTTGGTGATATCATGTGACCAACCAGGCACTGTATCAACGACTTCAGGCTTTTCCCCGCTAACAATCAACACATGTTGCTCATGGGTGACAATGTTTTTAAATTTAAACTTTGCATCACCACGCACTACAAGAAACTTTTCTGTTTTTGAATGGTGGTAATGGCCGCCTCGAGTAACACCCGGATGCGCCGTAAAATACGAAAACTGTCCACTATTTTTAGTCTTAAGCATTTCAACAAAGTCACCACGTTCATCACCATATTTTGGCACTTCGTAACTGAATTCAGACGCCGGGAGATAACTAAGATACGTTGAGTACAACGCTCGAGTAAGCCCAGCGCCAACATCATCAGTCACTAAGTTTTCTTTAACGTTCTTAAAACTGCGAATCTGATCTGCCAAACCTCCCAGACTTATCTCATATTCGTTATTGATATCGCAGTACACGTCAGAGTAAGGGTTGGGGCTTAATACAAAATTGACAAACGAATCAACAACATCATCGACATAAACCAGCTTGAGTTTTATAGTGGGGTCGTTAATTTTGATAGGCAAGCCATTTGCTAAGTTGTGACAAAACGTAGCTACGACTGAATTGTAGTTTGGTTTACACCACTTACCGAAAACCCCAGGAAGACGGTATATAGCCAAATTAATATCCAACTTGTCACTTAGATTTACTAAAGATTGCTCAGCGGAGGATTTACTGTGGCCATATGCATTATCTAAGCCCGCCTGAATCGAAGAGGCGAAAACAAAAGGAATATTCTTTTTATCTTTTGAAACCAAATCGCAGAGTATATTTGTAAGCCCAACATTTACTATTTCAAAAGCTCTGGGATCCTCTGGCCTATTTTCCCCTGCTAAATGAATTATGGCATCTGCTCTAAAGACACACTCTTCTAGAAAATTAAGCTCAGAATCTCTCAAAAATTTGAGTACTTGAATATTTTTTTCTTCAAGTTTAACGCAGAGGTTCTTACCAAGGAAACCATCGGCCCCCGTAACCAAAACTTTCAAAACTCAATCCTCAGGATCTATAAAGTTACCCTTTATAGCCTCTGCAACAAAGGGGAGTTTTAAAAGCAACTGCTTCATGCCATCAACATCAAGTCTTATAGTATTATGAGAATTATATTCATCTGTCTGAGATAGTTTAGTATCACCTTGGTCAATAAACTTAGAGTAGTTCAAATCTCTTAAGTCTGGAGGTACACGATAATAATCACCCATGTCATCTGCGAGGGCCATTTCCTCAACGCTAAGCAGGACTTCATATAATTTTTCTCCATGGCGGGTACCAATAACACCAACTGGGTGCTCAGGAGAATTAAATAACTCTAAGATAGCTGTTGCTAGGGTATCTACAGTGGCGGCAGGTGCTTTTTGTACGAAGGTGTCACCTGAATTACCATTTACAAAGGAATAAAGCACAAGATCAACCGCATCATCAAGCGTCATCATAAAACGGGTCATGTCAGGGTTGGTTAAAGTTAAGGCCTTCCCTTGTCTAATCAAATCAACAAAAAGGGGGATAACTGAACCGCGTGAGGCCATGACGTTTCCATAACGAGTCACACAAATTTTTGTAGTTGATGAACTTCGGGATTTTGCAATGGCAACCTTTTCCATCAAAGCTTTTGAGATACCCATTGCATTAATAGGATAGACAGCTTTATCAGTACTCAAGCAAATTACGGTTTGAACACCATTTTGAATGGATGACTCAAGAACGTTTTCAGTACCCATAACATTAGTTTTAGTGGCTTGTAACGGATGAAATTCGCAAGAAGGAACCTGTTTTAATGCTGCAGAATGGAAAACAAAATCAACGCCATTCATTGCTGAATTAATAGAGTTAAAATCACGAACATCACCGATATAGAATTTAATCTTGGTGTTAGAATACTTTTTACGCATATCATCTTGCTTTTTTTCATCACGAGAAAATATACGGATTTCTTTAATATCAGATGACAGAAAACGGCGCAAAACAGCATTGCCAAAAGAACCGGTTCCTCCAGTAATCAAAAGAATTTTATTAGAGAAAATGGAAAGATCAATAGTCATAATAAAGTTTCAAAAACAGATGAAAGTTTTCTAACTTGGGAATTAATTTCAAAATTTTTCTTGAAATACGAAAGACCATTATAACCCAAAGTATCCCTTTCAACTTGAGACATGGAAAAAATAGTTAACAAATTATTGGTTAGTAAATGATGATCACCACAAGGTGAAACTAAACCACAATTAGCAGCCATAATTGTTGCAGCGCCCTCACCCTCTAAACATGCAACAATAGGTTTACCAGTAGACATATATGCCTGAACTTTACCAGGTGTAGTAAGGGATAAATAAGGATAATTTGGATCGTCTCTTTTGAGAGAAACAAACAAACAATCAGATAATGCATATATAGAACTCATCTGATTAAGAGGTAACTGGGGATATAATACAACATTTGTAATTGCCTGAGAAATAATACAATTCTCCAATGACGAAACATATGAACCAGATCCAACAAGAATAAATTTAATAGGTAAATGTTGCAAAGCGTCAGCCGAGCGTAATAAAACATCAAAATCTTGTAAGGAACCAATGTTACCGGTAAAAACAACAGTAAAATAATTATCGAATTGAGAGTAGAAATCAGCAGAAAGTTGATCATCATCAGAAATGAACGAATTAGGATCAACAACACTAGGGAAATATGTAATATCCTCAATATTTTTATACTTAGCAAGGTAATTCCTATAAGAAACGGATTGGGCAAGAATATGGTCTGAGAAAGAAAAAGCGATTTTAGGTATGAATTCCAAAATCTTTAAGAGATATTTATTTGTTATATATCCGGTAGCATATAAACTTTGCGGACATAAATCTAGAACCCAAGGAACCAATGGTTTACCAAAGCGAAGCTTTAAATAAATTGCAGGTATAATAGAAGTCAATGGGGATGTGCCAAAAAAAAGAATAATATCCGGAGAGGTTTGTTTAAATACCTTGGGAAAGGTTAACAAGCCAAACAAAATAAAAGCAAAATAATTAAGGAATAAATTAAAGAAACCTCCACTACCTCTTGGATACGCTTTGGCTCTAAAAATATGTATTCCATCTAATTCATCATGGAAAATTGAATTAGATTCATAGCCATCAAACAACGACCCTGATGGATAATTAGGATGTGAGGTGAAAACAGAAACTTCATGACCTAGATCACGCAACATAAAAGACACTTGATTGATGACAAAGTTCTCAGGATAGAAATATTGACTAACGATAGCGATTTTCATAGCGAGAAGATAAATAAATATGAATTAAGAGAAAAAGAAGTAGATTAAACTCAAGAGTTTTATATCCAGGTTCTAAAAAAACATTAATAGCGAAACAAGGTAAAAAAGCTAACACAAAGAAATTAGAAAAGATAGGGAGTTTTGTTGAAAATAAACTAAGAAACAATCTTAAAAAAAACAAAATATATAAAAATGATAAAAAATAACCCAAAAAACCAAATTTAATAGCAAAGTAATTTATTAAAGAATGAGCATAAGAAACCATTACACCAGGTTCAATAGCAGACTCCCATAGAGCACCAAAGCCTTTGCCAAAGAAAAACCCACCAATATATAAAAAATTAAAAACATCAATATATTCGAATAACTTTCCATTAAAGCCATGTTCGGTGAATTTATAAATTATTTTATCAAATATATCAAATATATTACTACCAATAAATAGACCCATTAGAAGCAAAGAGCTAGCGAGGGCACCAATTAATTTATATGAAGTAGGAAGCTTAAGAATATAAATAAAATAAATAAGAGAGGGTAGCGCAATCAAAATTAATGGGGCACGCAAAGATTGAGTGTAATAAACTACGGAAACAAAAATAAAGACAACAAAAGAAACAGCCCTAATAATTAAATTAATGTTTGCATAGAATAGTGAAACCAACAAAGAAAAGGCGCCAAGCATAAACATAGAGGGAGATTGCCCAAGATAATCTGTAGTTAATATCAAAGGTTGATTCAAGAAATTTAAACCAAAAAGAGAACCCCAATCTATATATATTCTAACTAAGTAAACAATACCAATAAAGCAAACCACGAAAATAAAATTGCGTATTTTTTGAATATCAAAGCGATGATAAAATGGAAAGAAATTTACATAATAAAGGAAAGGGAGCGCCATAAAAAGCATTGGCAAGAAATCACGAGCAAAATCGGATATATTATTTTGATAATAAAAGGAAACAATAGAATAAAAAATGATCAATAAATAGAAAATAATATGAAGGAATGAAATTCTCGTAAATAGTGGGTAAAAAAATAACCCAAGGAATACACCCAAAAATAATTCAATTAGCCCTACATTCTTTGGCCAAGGAGAACTAAAAGCTTGAAAGAAAAAAATTAAGAACAAAAAAAACGTTTGGCTAAAATTACTTAATCCTTTCATAAATTATAGTCCAAGCCATATATAAAGATGAAATCATTACCTGAATAGATAATGAAAACATCACTAAGTTATAAGATAAAATATTTGTATAGTAAAACGAGAATTGCAAAGACAAAAATAATAGCATATTCAAGTTGATAAGATAGATGGGTTTGTGTAAGTCGTTATGACATCTTTGATGTAATGAATAAACAGGGAAGACAAACACAAAAACCATTGGACCCCATGTTAGAATTGTATTATAAAAAGTAATCCCATCATAGGAATCAATCAAGCTGAATAATAGAAAGTATATAAGTATAGCTACAAAAAAGCCTAATAGATAAATCCCAATAAGAATTATTAAAAGTTTCTTTATGGTATCTTTATATTCAACTTTGTCTGATAAATAGATAGACGATAATCTTGGTGCGATATAATTGGGTATGAGTTCAATTAGAGGGTTAGCCAGGTTGAACACACTAGCAACCTTTAAATAGTTTGATGCAGCAGATACTCCGATAAACTCGTATAGGATAAATAATGGAGCCCTACCCCATAAATTTCCAGTCGGAAGATTAAGCAATAATGGAACACAAAAGCTCAGTCTTTCAAGCAATCCTGATATATTTAATATACAGATCTTTATATTACTATTTAAATATATATACGCAAACTGAAGCATCATAACAAATAAAATTGTTACGAAATACTCATACATGCTATTAGCAACTAATGCGGCGGCTAATTTTAATACTAAACCAATATATGCAACCTTTAATGGCAACTCCAATCTATTAACCTGTATATTCTGTCTTCTGATCAATTCAATATATCCCTGAAGATACATTGATACAGTAATAATAAATAACTCCAACACCTTTACATTTAAATACCAATAAAATATTGATACTATTGGGATTAATATCAAAGGAGTGATAAACAAATATTGTGCTCTATTGTCCATGTGTATTTGTTCCGAATTAGAAACAAAAATATCAATATTATTTTTTATATGGAATAAAGCGCTTGAAAATGAATTTATTAAAACTAAGAAAAAATAATAAAATCCAATAATTGTGAATTCTTGATCTACTAGTGATATTGAAGGTATGAATAATAATCCGAAATTAGTCGCTGATGAGCACAGTTGCTCGGTAATTAATTTTCTATTTTTTAACAACACTAGATTTTAAAATTCTTAACTGTACACTCACAAGGTAATAGCAGTGCTGCACTACTGATATGAGCCTTTGGGTGCTATAACTAAAAATTAAATAAGGTACATTGCTAATAAAATATAATATTGGAAGATAAATTAATCTCATTAACGTATTGATATTACTACATCTTACATACGAAGCGGCGTCACATTCGGAATAAGTTATATGTTTTCTTTCATTTAGAGAGATATCTCCGTCTCTATATACTTTAATTCCGCTGTAAGTGACTGGCAGATTAAATCTTTTCTTTCTTTGATTGCTTTTTGGTTGCCATTCGCCATGAATTCTACATTTTTTCTCAGACCACTCTGAGCCTCTTACAATTCTATAGGTTTTGTGTCTGCCCAATATACTTCTTATAAGGTATAGGAGATGATATGGATGTGTTGGATATCCATCTGTGAGTGCTTTTCTATATACACTTATTGCATCATAGCTATCAAAATCTACTAAGGATAATTTATTTACAAGGCTCTCATCTATTCTTTCACTGCAATTTAAATGTAAAATATGTTTATTCTTATCGGACACATTGTTAATAATTAATTTTATTCGATCTTTATACTCTGTTTGATTAATACTGTGAGTTACCACCTTTACTTCTTGATATTTTTTTGCAATTTTAATCGTATCATCTATTGAGTTATTATCAATCAATATTATCTCATTACTAATTTGAAGTGCGGACATTATCACATCTTCAATCACCCCTTCTTCATTATAAGATGCTATGCCAACTATTATTTTATCTTTTATATTTTCCATTTTTATTTCTTATTTTTAATTTTTCCTTGTACTGTGATAAAATTTGGTCAGTTTTATCAGTTGAACCATTATTATGAATGTGTAGCAAAACATCATATTTTACAAACTAATGTAAGTGATACTCTAACCATTAACGCAAAATATAACAACGGTCAACAGTTGGTACACACACCATTAATTTCACAATAACAGCTCCTTATAAAATATATATATTTATTGTCAAACTATATCAAGAAATATTAGAAGAAGATTATTTTGTGATGGATAACGATAGCTTTTCAAAAACATTTTTTGAACTCGATATATCTTTTGGATCTGCTCCAATTGAAAGTCTAAGATAACCTGGAGCCCCGCATAGTGTACCAGGAACTGATATTAAGTTATATTCTTGAAGTAGATGTCTACTAAGCTCAACATCATCCTTAAGTCCTAATTTTGATATATAGTAGTCAAAACAAACAAAGTAAAAGAATCCAGAAGTAACGAAATTTGTTTTAATTTCATTCATATTAGTTAAAATATTAAATAATATTTTAGATGCTTTACTCAGATCATTATTTAGATTTTTAACTAATTTAAATTCATTTTCTTGGGCATAAGTCGCTGCATGCTGTGATAGAGTGGGCACATTAGATATTGAATTTGAGAGTTGTATCTTAATTAAGCTAGAAATATACGAGTTAGCATATACATAACCCACTCTTAAACCTGTCATGCTGCATGATTTAGAAAAACTATTTATTATTATAATTTTTCGCTTATCTACTTGAGGTAATTCACACATATCCCATGGTTCGTAGAATGGATCCCATGAAATAAGCCTGTAAACATCATCAAAAATTAAATAAATATTAGGGAACATTTTGTGTAAGTTATTTAAATTGGCAAAAAAATTAGAAGTGTACACATAGCCATCTGGATTTCTGGGTGAATTAAATATTATTGCTTTTGTGTTTGACGATATTGTTTTGGTAAATTGCTCAAAATTTACATCAAGTAAATAATCACTATCAAGGCATACTGGCAATGCGCCACTTATTTTTATAATGTCAACATATGAAGGCCAAAATGGAGAAAAACAGATAACACTATCACCTTGTGTTTCGATAATAGAATTTAATGTAACTGCTATTGCATGTTTAGCTCCAGAAGTAATTGAAATTTCGCTAGTATCAACTTTATCGAATTTATAACTATCTTCAATTTTTCTAGAAATTTGATTTTTAAGTTTATGTATACCAGTTGGATCTGTGTAGCCAAATTCTTTTACGTTATTAGCGTGAACTGCATATTCAATAATTTGATTATTTGGCCTTTTGTAAAATTCCCCTACGCTCAAATCAATTATATTGTTGCCTAATGCCAACATTTCATTCTTTAATCTTATCAACTCTGAAATCGGAGATGATGATGCCTTTAATAAATATTTATTCAAATCGCTAGAACCATTTCTTGAATGATGTCTTTAAGTGTCAGGTTATTTTCAAAATCATAGGTGGTATTTATTTTATCTACTATGGGAATATATGTATCTTGTTTTGCATCATCATTTATTAGTAAATTAATTTTTTTATCTTTAATCTGCTCGTACGAGTTTTTAATCTCATATGCAAGTTCTAGCATTGTGTAGGGTTTTCCACTTCCTATATTGTATATTTGATTTACTGAAGTTATAGCAGCTTCAATTTGTTTAGCAAGATCCAGCGAATGTAAATATGATCGCATAACTTTGGGATTCATTACATTTATACAGTCACTGGTATTTGCAGAATTAATCATACTCGAAATTGCGAATTCATTTCTTTTTAGTAAATCTGATCCGCCAAAACTAAATAATCTCAATATTACAAATTCCATATTGTTATTTGAGCAAAAGTCTTTTAAATAATTTTCACTTAATAATTTATAGTATGAATATTTATTCTTTGTAATATTCTTATCATCAACAATAGAATTTTCATCATTTGCTATCATCCTATTCTTATAAACCGCACCACTACTTAAAAAAATAAATTTTTTGATTTTATTTCTTTTGCACGCAGCTAAAGAATTTATTAAAAGTTCATGGTTTTTTTTATCTCTATCCGAATAGTTTTCTCTTGGGTATGATGCCCCATGAATATATATATCATAATGTTTCGAAAGCTTTGAACTAATAAAAAAATCATATGATTCTTGTGGTGAATGTAAATTCTGCGATGTAAGGAAATCATACGTGGAGGTATGATTTGTTTTATATTTATTTAAACATTTGCTTACATAACCATTCTTACCAGAAATAAGAATCTTCATTAGCTTATGAGAAAATCCAAATAATTTTGCAGGTCATTCTTATCTATCTGAGGATTCATATTGATTAACGTTCCCCCATGTATTCTTCCTTGATCATCCAATGTGAAGCCTACTTTAGGTTCAAAGTCTTGATTATCTGTCACATAAACCTCAAGAATATTTAATTTTTTTCCCAAAAATTTATTCCATTCGAAAGAATTCATATTATCTATCGTTATTACACTATATTCAAAACCATATGCTTGCGCAATTTTCTCAAGTTTTGGAAAACTTACACCAGTGTCATAACTTATTCCGTGCCTTTTTACACCTTTTCCAAAGATATTAATTTGTGACTGTCTTATTGAATCATAGCCATTATTATTTATTGCAATTATTGACACATTTAGATCATTATGTTTTATAGTTTGTAATTCTTGTATATTTAACTGTATGCTACCATCGCCAGTTAAGCAAATTACTTTTCTGTCTGAATCTATTGCAGCACCTATCGCCGCTGGCAAATCATATCCCATAGAGGCACAGCCAACATTCTGATATATAATTTGTCCTTTTTTAGTTTCAATTGTTTGAAATGTACCTACTACTGATATTCCATTTCCTAAAACAATAATATCATTTTCTCTTGTATTTTCACTAAATTCAAAAAGAAAATGATATGGATTTAACTTTTCTGTTTTTTTGTAGTCTTCTACTTTTGGCTTGTTCCTAATATAGTTATATTTCGCTCGACTTAACCATTCTGAATGACTTTTATTTGTTATATAATCTGACAACATACTTAAAAGCATATCTAAGAATAACTTTGGATTAGCATTTATCGGAATATCAATATTAAGATGTGGTTTATATAATTCACTTATATCGTTATCTACCATTATCTTTAATGCATTTGGTGCAAACTCATCAATCTTTGAGCCCACTTGTCTTGTGGCCAATTTTGAGCCAATTGCCAAAATTAGATCGGATGCGTATACAACTAAATTACCACTCCTTTCTCCTCTTAATCCGGGCCTACCCACAAAAAAATCAGAATTACTGTCGATAAGATCATGTGCATTCCATTCAGTAACTACTGGTATTTTAAGGATCTTAGCTAATTTAATTATTGGTTTTTCAGCATCGTATATTCTTATCTGATCACCCAAGTATAATAATGGCCTCTTACTCTCCTTTATTTTTTCAATTATTATATTGAGTTGTTTTTTTGTTGGCTCATTTTGCCTTACACTTATACTTATATTATTATCTAGATTTTTTTCCCTTTCTTTCTTTTTCTTAAATTCAGCACTTTGAACATCCATTGGTACGTCAATCCAAACCGGTCCCGGTCTTCCACACGTGGCTATTCTATAGATACTATCAAGCTCATATTCGATATCTGAAACATGTGATAATCGTATAACCTTTTTGCAAACTGGTTTAACCACATCTATAATTCTATCAAATTCCTGATCACCATATTGCCTTAGGTCCATTCCAGTTGAATTAACTGTTTGAGACAACTTTGGTCCTCCAGATATTACGATCATTGGTATTGAGTCTACATAAGCTCCGTATACTCCGTTTATACAATTTAATGCCGCTGGACCAGCCGTTACATTTACTATTGCCATTTTCTTATTAATACGAAAATAAGAATCAGCGGCCATTGATGCACTTTGCTCATTATGTATGTAGGTTACTTTTAGTTCTTGTCTATCACTAAATGCTTTATTAAGAAAAAGTGAATGCCCGCCTACCATAGAAAAACAACGGACTGCACCAAATTCAATACATTTACTTACGATAAACTCTGAGTTATTCATTTTTATTCTGCAATTATCTTATTTAAATCATTTAGTAGATAGTTAATTGGCTCACATCCAACCGATAGCCTAATGAAATTTTCCTTATATAAGTCTTGATTCATTCCAGTATATCTTTTCCTAGCGACTTGACTCATATAAATAGGTATTTCTATCAATGTATCTACTGATCCAAAACTTGGAGCCATCTTAATAGAACTTAGACTTTTAATGTTTTTCTTTAAATTTATTTTCTCATCAATCATAAATGATACAACACCGCCACCATGCGTAACACATTCCGGAAGGTCTTCATTTTTATTTTCATATCTTCCTGGATAATAAATTTTTTTCGTAACTGTGCTTATTTCTAGAAAACTTAAAATTTTTGATGTATTAACTATAATCTGTTTCATTCTCAAGTCATATGTTCTTAGACTTCTTAGGAGCAAATATGTTGAAAATGGACTCAATATATTACCGTGCATTGATCTATAACTCCATACTCTATTAATAAATTCACGATTATTAATTACAACACATCCTCCCAACACATCATTGTGCCCTCCTATATATTTAGTACAAGAAGCGCATATAATATCCGCATAGTTTAAATCATCATTTCCGTTCATTAATCCAAGCATTGTTGCATCTACAATTATCTTGGCTTTGGGGAATGTTTTTCTAATTTCTTTTATCTCAATAAAATTTAAGTATGGATTACTAAAATTTTCAACATATATTAATATTTTATTGTCTCTTATTTCGACTTTATTTTCACCCTCTATTTCTTTGTAGTTTTTATATTTTTTTCCTTTCAATCCTTTTTCTTTTATTTTTTCCTCTAAATAAATTTCTGTTTTTCTATAGTTGACGCCAATTGTTATTATTTTTTCTACACCATCAATGGCACAATCAATTGCTGTTATAACTGCTGCCATACCAGTATTAAATAGAAATGCTTTTTCTCCCATATATATTTTTTCGAAGTAATATTCAAGTTGCTGGGTTAGGTTTGAGCTATCTCTTGTATATCTTAAATTATCTATCTTCGAATCGTGATATAAAGCTAGTTCTTCTATACTTTTAAAAGCATAAGCCGTTGATAAATTTATATTTGGTGTCAAAGGATCGCTTAAATTTACACCAATATCATTTTGTCCAATTGTTGAATTATTATTTAGATGACATTCATTTATAATTGAAGTTACCGATTTCATTAATATATTCCTAAAAATTTAATCCGAAAAATTCTTCTAGTTTTTCAACTATAAATAAAAGTTGTTCTTTGCCTAGACCTGGGTATAAACCTAGCCACAAGGTATTATTCATGGTGTTATCTGTATTACTTAAATCACTCGCAACTCGGTACTCAAGGCCATGAAAATAAGGCTGGCGAATCAAATTACCTGCAAATAGCAAGCGAGTGCCGATTTTGTTTTGATCCAAGAATTTTGTTAGCTCAACTCGCTCAACTCCTGCACCATCCTTAAGCGTAATTGGGAATCCAAACCAAGAGGGTGTTGAGTTCTCTGTTGGTTCAGCCACAACCAGAAAATCCGATAAGCTTGCAAGCTTAGATTTCAAATACTCATAGTTTTTATTCCGCGCCTCAATAAACTCAGGCAGTCGCTCTAATTGCGCAAGACCACAGGCTGCCTGCATATCGGTAATTTTCAGGTTGTAACCTAGATGTGAGTAGGTGTACTTGTGATCATAACCTGCAGGCAATGCGCCCAACTGAGTACTAAAACGTGTACCACAGGTATTGTCACAACCTGGCTTACAGTAGCAGTCACGCCCCCAGTCTCTAAATGATTCTGCAATGGAGGCTAATTGCGCGTCATTGGTAAAGACAGCGCCGCCCTCACCCATCGTTATGTGATGTGCCGGATAGAAACTAACAGTCGCTATATCACCAAAGGTGCCGACATGCTGACCGTTATATTTTGCACCCAATGCATCGCAACAGTCTTCGACAAGCCACAGGTTATGTTTTTCACAAATCCCTTTAATTTTTTCAAGATTGAAAGGATTGCCTAGAGTATGAGCCAACATAATCGCTTTGGTTTTAGGCGTAATGGCGGCTTCAACAAGATCGGTATTAATGTTGTGTGTTGTCATATCCACATCAACAAACACCGGTACCGCACCATATTGGACAATAGGATTTACTGTCGTTGGGAAACCTGCTGCAACACCGATCACCTCATCGCCTTTTTTTATCGCGCGATCACCAAGCTTTGGAGAGGTTAATGCGCTAAACGCAACCAGGTTTGCTGACGATCCTGAATTGACCGTGATTAGATGCTTAACACCAATAAAATCTGCGAGCTTCTTTTCAAACTCTTCGTTGAAGCGACCCGTTGTGAGCCAACCATCGAGAGAGGCTTCGACCATGAGCTGTAACTCACGCTCACCGATGACCTTACCGGATGGCGGTATCACACTGACGCCCGCCTCAAACTGTGTAGGCGCATATTTATATCCAGCGTACTCTGACACCAGTGATGCGATTTGCTTTCTAATCTGCTCTAACTTATTCATTCTTAATGCGTTCCAATGAGTTCATAAATTCGTTTATTTCATTTTTTGAAAAGGCTTGCATGTCATCACTAGACAGCCACGCTCGATGCCACTTCACAATGTTTTCAAGTGTATGTTTCAAATCCCATGTGGGCTGCCAGTTCAGTTTTGATTTCGCCTTTGAGATATCTAATTTGAGGTAGTTTGCCTCATGCGGATTATTGGTCACCTGATCAAACTGCCACGATGAGCCTGGCCATGCATCGACCATGCGATCAAGAATCCAACTCACTGGCTTTGCATCTTCTTCATTCGGACCAAAATTCCAACCCTCAGCAAAGTCGCCTGGCTTTTCAAATAATCGCTGAGCAAGCGCTAAATATCCACTCAATGACTCTAAGACATGTTGCCAAGGACGAACCGCGTTGGGACTGCGAATAACGACTGGTTGCTCTTTTTCAAAGGCTCTTAAAATATCAGGTATCAAACGATCAAGTGCCCAATCACCCCCGCCGACCACGTTACCCGCCCTCGCCGAAGCAAGACCTATCCCTTTTTCCTCAAAATAAGATCGTCGGTAACTTGCCGTGACCAGCTCAGCGCAACCCTTTGAGCTACTGTAAGGGTCGTGACCGCCCATCGGCTCATTTTCGCGATAGGCCCAGACCCATTCTTTATTCTCATAGCACTTATCAGTGGTAACACTCACCACCGACTTGATCGAACCACAGCTCTTAGCCGCCTCAAGCACGTGCGCAGTACCCAACACATTCACCGCATAGGTTTCAATCGGCGCATCGTATGAGTAGCGCACTAAGGGCTGGGCCGCCATATGGATCAGAATGTCGGGCTGAAAGTCATGGATACTCTGTGTGACTCTCTCAAGGTCACGAATATCACCAACCTCAGACTCAACCAACTCGGCAACGCGCGCCTCGTTGAACAGACTCGGTTTGGTGGGTGGCTCAAGCGCAAATCCCTTCACCTGAGCCCCAAGCTCATGCAGCCACAGACACAACCAGCTACCTTTAAAGCCAGTGTGTCCTGTGACAAAAACCCTGCGTCCTTTCCAGAAGCCCTTATCAATCATGCCAGGTCTTCCACGGCGCCTTGCCCTCTTCCCAGAGCTCTTCAAGATGCATCTTATCTCTTAAGGTATCCATCGGCTGCCAAAAACCTTCGTGCTTGTATGCCATCAGTTGACCATCGCTTGCAAGTCCCATTAACGGATCCTGCTCCCAGATGCAGTCATCACCTGAGATTCGATCAAACACCTCAGGGCAGAGGACGAAGAAGCCGCCATTGATCATGGCGCCATCGCCCTTGGGCTTTTCTTTGAACTCCGTGATCTGGTTACCTTCAAAATTCAGTGCGCCAAAACGCCCTGGGGGATAGGTTGCCGTAAGTGTGGCCTGCTTACCATGCGACTTATGGAAGGCGAGTAGCTCAGTGATATCGACATCAGAGACACCATCACCGTAGGTCATACAAAAGGATTCTTCGTCCTTGAGGTAACTGGCGACACGACCTAAGCGACCACCCGTCATTGAATGATCCCCCGTATCAACTAGCGTCACCGTCCAAGGCTCAGCACGCTGATGGTGAACTTCCATTGAGTTGGACTTCATGCAAAAAGTGACATCTGATTGATGCAGAAAATAGTTCGCAAAGTACTCTTTGATGAAGTAGCCCTTGTATCCACAGCACACAATAAAATCGTTAACGCCGTGCTGCGAGTACATCTTCATGATATGCCACAAGATAGGCTTACCGCCTATCTCGACCATCGGCTTGGGTCTTACAGAGGTCTCTTCGGCCAATCGTGTGCCTAAACCACCCGCTAAAATAACTGCTTTCATCTTGTTACTATTCTCTATGCTTCTGATGCTAAAAAAGCATCCGAGTAAAAATTCTTTTCATCTAAACCACGCTCTAACATTAGCTTCTTAGCATCAGCAATCATAGTGTTAGATCCACATGCATAGACTCTTGTATTAGGGCCGATTTCTGTATTAAAAGGCACGTGATCTTGTATGTATCCAGGCTCTCTATCTGCAATGGCTTCTCGAGAATACACTGCCAAAAAGGCCACCCCCTCTGGAAACCAAATGGTGGCATCAAAAAACATTTCTGACTGCGTTCGACAACCAAAATAGACGCTGCAACTGCGCAATGTAGATACCTCGCCTGTTTGAACAAGCTCACTGACCATGGCTTTGACAGGCGCTATGCCTGTACCGGTAGCCAGAAAAATCACATCCGAATCAGATGTATCTCGCAGAAAAAAAGTACCCTGAGGCCCTTCTAATCTGAGCAGGTCATCAATCTTCGCCTTAGAAAACCAATACTCACTCATCACCCCACCAGGGTAGTAACGGATGAGCAACTCAATTTTTCCCACAAGCTCACCAGGTGTTGAGGCAATAGAGTAGCTGCGACGCACACCACCCGGTCCCAGTACGTCAACGTATTGCCCTGGCAAATAGTTGAAACCTGCATTCGGCGGCAAGCGCAAAACAACACTAATAACCGTCGGATCTAACAACGAAATGGAGTCAATTCTGCAAGGGAGAACCTTCGTTTGTATTCCTTCTAAGCGTGATAAGTTTTCTGCCTGAATAGCAAGATCACTGCTGGGTGTAGCACTGCAGGTGAGGATAAAACCCTGCGCTCGCTCACCCTCTGTTAATGAAGCCGATCCACCAACTTCATTGACCTGACCTGAGAGCAATTTTGTTTTACACACGCCACAACGACCGTCCTTACAGCTATGTTCAAGGTGGACACCATTAGCCTTGGCGCCCGCTAAGATAGTCTGACCTAAAGGCGCCTCAAAACACGTCCCATCGGACAAAGAGACAGTAAACGAGTGATCACTCATCGCTGCCTTAGCTCCTACGCCCATGCGTGCTCAACCACTACCTCAAGACTCGAGTACTCTGACTGCCAGTTTAGTATCTTCAGCGCAGCCTTAGCATCAACCAGAGGGTCACCAGGTCGTCGCTCTGCATTATCCACCGTGATTGATTTGCCAACCTTGCTCACAACAGCTACCGCACGAAAATTTAGGTTGAAATTGAAGCAAAAAAACATAGCTTAAATTATACATATTCCCATAAAAAAATAGGGTTTAATTTGACATATAAGCTTGATTTATGTGATTTCCTTTAAACACTCTTTAAGTGATTTTTGCCATAATGGTATCTTAAGACTGAAGTGGTTTGTAATTTTTTATTTCCTAACTACTCTCTAACTTTTTTATAGAATTTCTCGAAATAATTTTCTCTATCTTGCTTGTTCATATCGACAGTTTCATTAACAAAATTATTTCTATCTTCTCTATTTTCAAAAACCCAAATACAAACTGAATTATTACTGTGGTAAATGGCTTTTAACTCATCATCTATTTCACACAGAGATTGGGGAATTTCAACTTTAATGCAATACATATTTTTATTTAAACATCAATAACTTATATCACTCCCACTCGATAGTTGCTGGTGGCTTTCCAGATATATCATAAACAACTCTTGAGATTCT
>Ga0255784_10001376_pt1 | contig 19636 bp, 8 predicted proteins | sample 101ome_14_FD_179982 | JGI IMG/M metagenome (GOLD analysis project Ga0255784, IMG submission 179982) | Coastal salt marsh microbial communities from the Groves Creek Marsh, Skidaway Island, Georgia - 101403AT metaG (version 2) | ecosystem: Environmental > Aquatic > Marine > Intertidal zone > Salt...
GCGCGCGCGTCTCGCGTCTTTGCGCGCGCGCGCGTCTCGCCCGAGGACGACGATGACGACGCGCGCGCCGAGTCGACGTCGGTGTCGAGACGCGGCTTTTTCTCGGCTGTCGCCGTCGCGGCGGCGGCGGGTCGACGCGCGGACGCGCTCGCGGCGGGATCCGAGCTCGGGGAGCGCGCGGCGTTCACGCAGACGTTTCCCATATTATTTAAACCATTCTACGGCCGTGGTTACCGCGCGACGGTGAAGCGTGAACTCGTCCCAGGTTCGATGTGGGCGTTGGAACAAAACATCGAGCTCGGACCGCTCGAGACGACGATTCGGTGCGTCGTCGTTAAGCTCAGGGATGGAAAGCTGTGGGTGCACGCGCCTCTCGCGCCGACAGAGGAGTTTTTCGAGTTTGTGGAAACGTGCGGGGACGGGACGCCGTCGAGCGTAGCGCACGTCGTCGTGCCGACGTACGCGCTCGAACACAAAATTTTTACAAAGGACGCGTTGCGACGGTGGCGAGACGCCGCGCTGTACACGGCGCCGGGACAGTTTACGTTCCCGATCAGAAATCTGTCGGACGACATCGTGTTCGGGAGGCGCGTGGATGGCGTGTTGGCGGGGAGCGACGCAGACGCGAGAGACGTGCCGTGGAGGGACGAGATTGAATACGAGACGTTGCGCGTCGGTGCCTTCGACATCGGGTCGGCGTCACAAACGATTTACGAGACGGCGTTCTTCCACAAGAGCACCAAGACGTTGATCGTCACGGATGCGGTGGCGCAGATCCCGATCGATCCACCCGAGGCGAACTCGGTGGATAAACTCCTTGTCGTCTCGCAGCGATCGACAGCGGATCCCGCGCCCGAGGACACGCCCGAGGCGAGACGCGCGGGGTGGGAAAAGACGGCGCTCTTGGTGAATTATTTCTTCCCCGAGCACGAAGAGCTCGATCCGAGCGCCCCCGGGACGGTGATTTGGACGGATGGGTGGCACGATAATTTCCAAGCCCTCGCCGGTCGACTCCTCGTTCCGCCCGTCGTGCGCACGCTCCTCTACGCGCAAGATCCCAACGCCGTCCGTCGGTGGGTCGACGCCGTGTGCGCGCGGTGGGATTTCGAGCGCGTCGTCCCCGCCCACTGGCAAGCGCCCTTGGCGTGCACGCCCGACGAGTTTAAGCGCGCGTTCGCGTTTTTAGGCGACGACACCGTCGACGCGTTTCCTCCGGGCGATCTCGCCCGCGGTCTCACCCCCGTCGCCGACGCCGTGCTCGGCGCGAGACGACGAGGCGTCTCTTCGTGAGTCGCGCGCATCGGTCGACCGTAGGGTATGAGTCACGTATCATCGTATCATCGTATCATTACATGCAAGTACATTCAATTCGCATCGTCTGTCCGCCTCGATCGAGTTCAAAAATTCACCCCCGCCCTTGGTCTCGCCTCTCGTCGGCGCCTAGTCAGCATTCATGGCATTCACATTCACGGCGCCCCGTCGCGCCCGCGACGTCGTCGTTCACCCCTCTCGCGTTTTCGCCGGATCGTTCCAAAGATTATTCACGTGTTTCCGCGTCGATCCTCGATCCCACGTCGGTCGCCACACCTCCTCGTGTTTCGGAAATCGACGCGGCGGCGGCGTCTTGGGCGCCTCGGCGCGCGTCGACGATGCGCGCGCGAAGCCGTACGCCAACGCCACCGAGAACGCGCTCGCGACGCAGAGCGCGCGCAGACTCGTGCCGGGCACGCGATGCACCGCGCGTTTGGCGGCGTAATCTTCGTGAATCGTGTGCGGTCGGTGCAAGTGCACCATCTCGCGTCGTGTCGAAAAGTCGTTAAGTGACGACGACGGAGGATGAGCAGGAGTGCGCGACGCGCGAGCGAGGGCACCGAGCGCGCGCGCGGACGGAAGGGTCGATGGTGACGATGACGATGTGCGCGCCGACGCGCGCGAAGACGACGCGCGGACGGTGGAGACGCGTCGGCGCGCGGCGCGCGGTGGTGCGCGCGGGGGACGCGGCGGGGGACGCGGCGAGGGCGACGGTGGAGGCGTTCGAATTGGTGACGGAGACGATCGAGATCGCGGACGGGTGCGCGGTGCGATTGGTGCGACCGGCGTCGGAGGATGAAGTGGTGGATCATTACGTCGCGACGGGACGGTTGGATTCGGATCCGTATTGGGCGGCGCTGTGGCCGTCGGCAACGTGCGTGTCTAGGTACGTCGCGAGAGCGCCGGCGCTGGCGCGAGGGAAGAGTGTGTGCGACGTGGGGTGTGGGTTGGGGCTCGCGGGACTCGTCGCGTGCGCGGTGGGGGCGAAGAGAGTGGTATTGTACGACCGGGAGCCTTTGGCGGTGGCTTGCGCGCGGTTATCCATCGAGGCGAACGGGTTCGGCGATCGAGCGTCGGCAGAGGTTTTCGATTGGAATCGAGTGGATGCGAAAAGGCAAGAGCGGTTTGATGCCGTGCTCGCGTGCGACGTCTTGTACGAAGAGAGCGCGGTGGCGCCCGTGGCGGAGCTCGTGCCGAAACTCGCACGCGGCGGAGGCGGACGATTCTTACTCGGAGATCCGCCGCGTCGAGCGCCACGAAATCGCGCAAGATTCAAATCTCTTCTCGTTGAACAGTACGGCGCCTTCATCATGCGCGAATTGACGGTCACGGAGGGACTGGATGAGCTGATTTTAATGGATTTTAAATTATGACGAGCCGTAAGATTCGCCTGAACGCGCCCTTCGGGCGACGGGTGACTCCCCTCGAAGTTTCGTTTCTAGAAATAGACGTGTAATAATGTTACATGACAACGCGTGCGTGATTGCCGAAAGCTTTAAATCTGAGCTTGACGATGTCTTGCGCGGGGTCAAATTTATACCGATTGATGCGTCTCTCCGCCTTTTCGCGCGCTTTCGCTCTGGCTTCGCGTATCGCGGCGCGACGCGCGCGACGCTCTTTCTGCGCCTCCAACGCCTTCTTTCTGCGTTCTATCTTCTCCTTGAGCTCTTCCGCTGTCAAACGTGTCTTCGGCTCAGCGCTCTTCTTTTTCTTGTAACCCTTCGTCTCACCCTTCCGCTTACTCAACGATTTGAGCTTCTTTGACGCCGTGGTTTCCGGTTTCGACGCCGTCGCCGACGTCCCGGTCCTGGTCACCGCCCGAGCCGCGGAGGTCGCCGCCGAAGTCACCGTTTTTACGGCGGCGGTGGCGCCGCCGTACGCGCGAGTGAAAAACCCGCCGCCTCCGTACTCGTCATCGCTATCGGAGGAATCATCATCACGTTTGGCCTGGTGATCCTCCAAAAAGCCCAAGAAGATCAGAATGCGTTCGATCAAAGTGTACTCGACGAATTCTTTGTCATCATCCGTATCGCTCGACTCGTCCGAATCTAAACTCGTGTATGCGTCGTCAGAGTAGTCGGGGTCACTATCAGTTTCGTACACGTTTTCTTCTGGATAAGTCTTCGTGTTGATGACTACGGCATTTTCGCGCTGCGTCTGCGTCGGCTTCGACGAGGGTAGTTCCGGTCCCTTGGCGAGCGCCGAGGGCGTAACGGCTGCGACGTCCGACCTTTCCGTCGAGATTTTCAGTCGAGTTAATGACGACACGAATTTCTTCTCGGTCTTGTCCTCGGCGGCTTTCACGACTGCATCAGACATTTTCGACGGCATGGACAACAATGGTTTTGACGCAGTTTCGTCGTCGATTGCTGTTCCTGTCGACTTTTTTGCGCCAGAGACTGTGCTTGTTTCGTTTGCACTCTGACCGATGGCTTTCGTCTCAGTATCGAGCGCGCCCTTTTGGCCCTTCTTCTTCTTGGCTTTCTTTTTACCCTTCTTGCCTTTTTTGGGATTCTCCTCCACCAACTCTTCTTCAGTCTCTGAAGAACTCGAGTCCCGCTCTGGCGCGTCCAAGAGCGCCGTTTCGGGCTCGCTGTCTTCATCATCCGATGGTTCGAGATCTCTGAATATTGTGAGATACTTTGTGCGATAAATAAATTTGTTATTCGCCACTTTCGTAATTTGTCCAGGAAGTGCGTTGTCGGTGGGAATCTCAGGGACGATGAAACCTTCGAGAATGAGCTTCGTCCAGTCCATCTCAGCCGCCGCCCGCGCGGCTTCTTCTTCCGCCGCTAGCCTTTCTCTTTCGCGCATGATTCGTTCGTCGTCTTCAGTCACGTGGTTTTTCATTTTCATAGCCAGCTGTCTCTTCTCCTCTTCTTCTTGTTGGTCCACGGCTCGGTCGATGTTGCGAAGCAGCGAGGTGAACCAGGTGCCTTGCTGCGCCTTGTCCGTCGGTTCGTCTTCATCCTGGGCGTTACTCAGAGCCACCCCGTCAACGGTGTTTCTACGTCCAAATTTGCTCAAATGGAAGGAAGAAGGGATGCCTCGAGTGCCTATACTTTTCCCAAATTTACCTATGGGACGAACGACATCCGCTCCGCTGAAGAGCGTGTAGCCTTGATACGGCCCGAGTTGGTACAGATAACTCGGAATCCCACGCACGCTTTTCGTTCGTTCCAGGAATGAAAACATGAGTTCTTTTCTTTTCATAGCCCACACGTGTTTACGATATATTTCCTCAGTCATTTTGATAATATCGCCATGCCTGTTGCTTTCATTCATCGCATCGAGATCCATGCCGGTTTCTGACGTCGACTCGAAATTGTACAGCTGGATAAAACCTATGATCCCGTGTCCCGAGCTCACGCGCTTGCATCCTTGTTGGGACATGGCTGACATTTGTAGCAAGTTTTTCATCTGTAACTGAGAGTACAAATGTGGATCTTCGTCGATGCGGAATTCGTCAGAGAAGCGCTCAATCTTCGCCATTCTGTACAGCGATTTGCTCGTGTTGTTCGTGACAATCATGTAATGTGATCGAGTCTCAAAAAGCTGATAGCCATGTGCTTGACGCAGTCCCGCGAGTCTCTCTTTGGAGCGTTCAATGTGTGGATTCGGTACGACCAATGGAGGTCCGCCGCCGCCGCCACAAGTTTTTGCGACGTTGCTCAAGTCCCAATCAGAATCAGAATCGGAACCCTGAATAGTGCGCTGCTGAGAATTTCCAGCACCCCTATTAGAACCATTACCGATTTGTCTGCATTTTGCCTCAGCTTTGAGTAGCTTCTCTTTGCGTTTTGCCTCAGCTTTGAGTAGCTTCTCTTTGCGTTTCATCTCTTGCGCCTTCTCTTCTAAATAAACAACCCGAAGACGACGCGTCGCTTCCTCGACTTCGCGCTCGCTGTGAGACGTTCCGTATTTACCCATTTTAGCCGCCGCAAAAGGCATGTGAATTTGACAATAAGCAGCCAAAGAACCTTTCTCATTGGATCCAGTGCGAGTCATCGGAGCTTCGTTGCAAGTGCACACGGGCAGCCCTGATAGTCCATTTGTTTTCGCAAAAAGATCGGTGCTTACACGCAAGTTTGCGTCAATCTCGTCGCTATTTCTCTGAGAAAGCGCTACGATGGAACTGATCTCATCGTTTAGAACAGCTTGACCATCTGCGTCTTGACTCTCTAAGACGTACTTCACGCTAGCATGTTTCGCTCGGATTGCCTCCGTTTTCGCCCTAGCGGCGAGGAGCTCACCTTTGATGCACCGATATCTCGTCTTACTCTTCGGGCTCATAGGCGGCGTGAGACTTCTACCGTCTTTCGTCTTCAATGTCTTCTTCTTCTTCTTCTTCTTCTTTTTCGGTATGATGTTCTCGTTTTCATCCAACTCAGAGTCGCTCGAATCATCCTCAGAGTTGTCGCTGGTCCCAGTCGCGTCTTCCTCGTCGGTGTCGCTATCCCCGTCGACTTTGAAACCGAAGCCACCTAAGATCTCATCCGAGTCTGTTGGCGTATAATATTCGATATCACTCTCGTCGACGTGCCTTATGTGATCTTGTCTCGTCAGTATTGACGGTTTCAGTCTCAGGGGCATCCTTTCGCTCGAAGACGAAGAGCTGCTCGAAGACGAAGAGCTGCTCGAAGACGAAGAGCTGCTCGAAGACGAAGAGCTGCTCGAAGACGCCGCGGACGGTAGTTTCTTAATCAACGGTTTACCACCGAATCTGCTACCTATCGCTCCATCGTCGTCCGAGTCAATCTCACCCCAACCGCTGGCGGTCAAATCCCGCGGCTCGGTTGCTCTCCACGCAGACGTCTGTTGTTCGTAGTACTCAGACGCACTGCGTGAACCATGCGACGAAGCATCTTCGGAAGACGAGTTATCGATCACCAGTCGCGAGGCGCGAATTTTCTGATTTCGCACCTTGTTTTTCGCGTGCATCACCCGCATTCGTCCCGCGATGAACACAGGCTTCTCGTGCTCCACGTAGACACCGTCGTCGAAGTCGTCCGCCCTGTTTTGAGAAAAGTCATCCGCATTGATCTCTTGGTCATCGTTCCACTCGGTTGTGCGCGCGTACAGCGAACTTTCGTCCGATCCAGCCTCTTCCGATACTTCTGCGCGCGCGCGTTCCTCGCGCTCGCGCTCCGCGGCGAGCCACGCGCCGCGTTTCTCGTGCTTCACGCGACGCGCGCGACGCGCGCGCTCCTCGTTCGCGCCGCGCATCGCGCCTCGTCCACCGACCGCGGACGGATGACCGACTCAAGCGTCAACTTCGCGCCTCCGACCGCCGCGCGCGTGCGCGCGCGTCGTCCCGCGCCTCGCCCGAACGTCGTGCTTCGCGCGCCTCGAACCGCGCGACGGTCCCACGACCGCCGACGCCGACGCGCGCCCGACCGTCGGAACGACGACGAGGTGGACGACGACGAGGCGGACGACGCCGCCGCGCTCTCGCGCGACGACGACGAGGAAGCGCGCCGACGAAGGACCGACCGAGCGCGCACGATTGGGCGCGCGCCCACGTGGACGAGCACACGTGTTTCTCCACATCCCATTAAAAATAGCTTCACACAGAGACCGAACGCATTTATGGACGATGACTAAAAATCGGACACGCGGAGGGTGTTGCAGGGCGAGACGACGTCGGCGCGACGCGCGAGCGGGCGACGCGCGCGCGACGGACGACGCGCGCGCGACGCGGGGACGGAGACGGCGTCGCGGTCGAGGCGTCGTCGGCGCGAGTGCGGATCGCGCGTCGTGAGCGCGGACGAGGGTGAGGAAAGAATTCTTTCATTCGTTTCGCGGCGCGGCGAAACGGTGAAAGATGTTTCGCGGGAAGGATCCGAGCTGGCGCGCGGTGGTTCCGGGACGAGAGAACGACGGCGAGCGCGCGGTGGGAGATGATCCGGACGATCTCACGCGGGCGTTGGCGGAGAGCGGGTACGCGCGGATGGACGACGGTGACGACGACGACGCGCCGTCGACGAGCTCGGAGCGAGACGCGTACGTGACAGACATCGAGGACGACGAAGATGACGAGATGAACGGACGTGCGGGCGATGTGAGCGACTCTGAAGACGATGCCGTGTACAGTGATGCGCTGGAAGACGTCGAAGGGAGGTACGGGCGCGGCGGGGGACGAGAAGAGGCGGAGATTACGACCAGGCTGCTGGCGAAAGCGGGGGGGGCAACGCGGTCGCGCAACGGGGGCGGGAGCAGTCGACGAACGAGCGAGGCGTCCGGGCGACGTAAACGTGCGTTCGGCAAAACGAGCAAAGATTCGCTCCGTCGAAAGGCTGAACGAAGAGCGTACAAGCCGGTGACGTTTACGTTGCTGTTTCGTATGTTTTGCATGTACGCAGCATTCATGATTTTAGTCTTCGCCTTTGTCATCGCGACCGCGCTCGGCGCGTTCGTGAATCCCGTCGAGGAGATATTGGAGCTTAATGCGTTGGAAAATGTGGTGTGGATGCTCATCTCGGTCGCGAGTTTTATCGGGATACCGTCCGCGGTGGCGCACGTCACTGGTTACCTGACGTGGCCTCCGGTGTGGCTCGAGGTGTTTCCGGAGCGCGGTAAGCTTTTAGAGGAGCTCGGCGGGAAGATTTACTTCAGATTCCACGTGACTCGAGATGCTAGACCGCTCGCGGTCAAACGCGCGGTGGACGTTGCTGTTGACATTATACAACGTGCGCTCCCATCGGCGCTTTTTGAAATTGAAGTGGTGACGCTCAAGGAGCTCGGCATCTCGTCGGCGTTCGTCCGCGAGCTCGTGGTGCCCGCGGATGTCGTCATTCAAGGCAGCGGTGGACTGTTGCATTTCGCTACGCGAGCGAGTTCAGCGAGTTGGGGCGACTGGGTCGTACACATGGGTTCGGATGCGCTCTTGAACGTGCGCGCCGTGGATGCGGTGTTGGCACACTGCGCCCGGGAAACTCGTCTCGCAGCGCTTTCAGGTCGAGGTGACACGCACGTTCGACGACTCGCACAAGGTGCCGTCCTTCCGGGCATTACACGGACGTCGAACTCATTCATAGACGGCGTCCAAAGCGTCTTTCAATGGATTCCGGCAATGGCGGAGTGCATTCGAGCCGGCGAATCTTACGGTGCTCTGCGAATGATGTACGCCAGACACGCTCGAGTCGTCGCACCGATCCCAAACACGTATCTGGTCGTCCCGAACGAACTCGAGCTCGCCGTCGGGTTTAAAGATATGGCTGTCCACGACGGTTTTGAGCTCACCGCGTTTGCGCTCAGGTGCTCGAACAACGGAGTCAAATTTTCATGGTTGGATGCCGGCGTTCACGTTCCCATCGTGAGCGACATTTGGAAGCTTTTCAAGCTCCGCGCGCGAGATCATCACAGCGCGCTGGTATTGATGCGCGATGAGACGGTGCTCGATCACACACACAGAGCTTCGCTCACCGTCGCTTGCGTGAGCGCCGGGTTCTCAACGATCGCGCCGGTGATCACCGCGTTTTCACCTTGGTGCATGCGAAGGAGCGGGGTCGATACCTTCGCCGTCGGGTGTGTCGTCGGTTTCACCACAGCATGCGTGACGTTCAAGTACGCCATCGGGTTTTACAAGAGCGCCTCTGTGGCGGACCTTTCGAAAGGCATCGTTTCCGGCGCCGTGTACTACAACATTCTCTTCGTGCTCACCATCTTACTGACACCGGTGTTTTGCGTGTTTGAATTCATCGCACTGTGCACGTCATTATTTTACGCGCCTGCACATTTCGGCTGTGAGCTACGCGCTCGAGGTCCCACGGTCACCATCATCAAAGATGAAGACGAAGACGATTACGACTGGCTCGAGCGCGGTCAGCCGCCGAGACGGGAGAAGGAAGTTTTGCTCAAACCGGGAGGTGGAAGCAGCACGGATGACGCGCCAAGAGTGAGAGTCGAAGAGAGTCCCAAGAAATCTTGGAGAAGAGGTTAAATTAGTCCATTAGTTATTCTTAGGAGATAACGTTCTCTACGGTTGTACAGAAGTTCGTTGTTATTACATGGGAAGACATTTACGTAAGGCGTGCGATCGTTCAACGTTATTTACAGGGAAGGTTGTGGCAAATCCAGCGCACTCACGGGTGAAAACGCATGTTTGCGATAATGATCAACGAGTGAAACGTGACTCAGTGAAACACTCAGACTGCTTACAGGGGAAGGAAGTCCCGAAACACATGCGGACCTGACGTCGGTCGCCCTGAGCGCAGAAACCATTGGCCTCGGGATGGTTCTCGGCTGATGAATCGGCGGGATCGCCGTCGACGCGGGTTTCGTGCGCTCATTCGATTCGTGCGTTTCTTTGATGAGCGCTTTTGTGGACGTCACGTCGTACATATAGTCTCCGTAAAGCATCAGAGCAGCGTCGTGTCGGGCACGGCTTCGATCGCCGCACGCGTCGTGCGCGACTGCGACTCGGAAACCAGCGTTGAAACCACCGAAGACTGAATGTTGCACACAGACAGAGGTGATGAGACCGGCGAAGACGATCGTGTGGACACCGTCTTTACGGAGCTTTGGAGCGAGATCTGGCGCGTGTATGAACGCGCCGAAAGTATCCTTGTTGACGATTATTTCTCCGTCTCGCGGTTTCGCGAAAGGCTCGACGTCGTCGGGATCGATTTCGTAGACCCTTCTTCCAGGATTTAAGCGACGAAACTGTTTTAACCACGGACACGTGGCGTCGGAGTAGGACGCTTTCACATGGATAATCGGCGAACCCGCCTCTCGGGCGCACGCAAGCAGCGCGGAGATATTTTCCTCAAAGTCTGGGAATCCCTCTCGAATCTCTGGCGCCAGACTCCAGTACACGGTTTGAACATCGACGAGCATCAAGGCTGTGCCCGGACCGAAATGCGCGCGCCCGGCATCGTCACCATGCGGGAGTCGCGTCAAATCAGCCTCGGATCGGAACCGCCGCGATCGAGACAGCGTCGTGGCCGCGAGGCGTCGAGACGGATTCAATGCGCTCGTAGATTTCGACGTCGGCATCGATCTCACATCGCGGCCGTCCGCGGTGTCATCTTCGTCTGAGATATCGTTCGATTCGTCGTATGATCTCGAAAACATCTCCGATCGATTCAACTCCTCGGGCGACGCCTCCTCTCGCGCGGGCCAGCGCTGGATGACTTCCATTCGCGCCAAGAGTGCTTGTCTGTTTTCATCGGGCGTGCCGCGCGGAGACTCCTCGCGCGTCGTCCGCACGATGCACGTCGACATCGATGACGCGCCCGTCTCCGGCGCCGTCTCCATCGTGAGAGATGGGTCCTCGTCGCTCGGCAACGGTATCAGTGCATCGTGCCGCGTGCCAGCCCTGTCGTCGTCGTCGACATCATCTTTCGTCCGTCGCGCGCATCGCTCGTCCCTGAGCAGCGCGGACAACATCGCGACGACGGACGCACGCGACCGCGACGCACTCTTTGTCGTCGCTGGGAAATCTACCCTCGGTGCTCGACGAACGAGTCGCGCTCTCGCGTCGTCGTCGTCGCCGCGCGACGAACGTCCCGCCAACCGTCGACCGACCGACCGGCGTCCTTTCGCGCGCGGTCCGGGTGGTTTTTTATGTATGCTTTCTCTCGTACTCTAGTACTGTGAATGATCTCAAGGTATCTCATTTTCTCATACACGCGAGGGTTTAGACACACCACGCGGGCGGTCCAGGTGCGTTTCGTTTTCCGTTTTCGTTTTCGTTGTTGTCGTTCGTTTGCGCGACCGAGCGACCGAGCCGACCGAGCCGACCGACCGGCACGTGTGGACGCGCGCGGGTGGGACGACGAGGGCCGATGGGGGAGCGCGAGCGCGCGGGCGAAATGGTCGCGCGCGACGCGAGCGACGGTGAGTCGAGCGGCGACGACGACGGTGTGGATGACGAGACGTTTGAAGCCATCGTGCGCGAGGCGCGAGGACGAGGGGCGCGAGGGCGAGCAGAGCTGGAGCGACGACCGGCGTGGGTCTCGGACGTGGACGCGGACGAACGCAGGCGAAAGTACGCGCTGAGCGAGGAGGAGTACGCGGCCAAGATGGCGAGTAGGGTGTCGAAACACATTGACGAGGTACGAATACAAAAGTACGCCCAGTTTGAGGACGCGTTTCAATTTTCATCGAGCGATGGAGACGACGAGAGCGATCGAGACGATGGGGACGCAACCGAACGCGACGTGCGAGGGGTGTCCCGCGAATCGCCGCGGTCGTTTGATTTAGACATGGCGTTGTTTTGGGCGAGACGGCGCGCCGACGCTGGCGCGAGGGCGCTGTCTCAACGGGAGGCGCGAGACGCGGAGCGCAGTGAGCGGCGCTGCGTAGAGTCGCAGGCGAAGGAAATCAAAAAACTTCGCGAATCTCTCGCTCGGGAGACGGCGCAACGCGAAAAGTTGACGATGGACGTAGAGAGAAAGACGAAAGAAATCGCGCGTCTCCGCTCGCAACTGGCGATTCTCAAGTTGCGTCGAGACTCTGAGCGCGCCGAAACGAATACGTCGACGCGACTCACGTCGTCGACGATAAAGAAGCCTTCCGATGACCCACAAGAACTTCCGCTCTACGCACAGTTTAGAAGCGATGAGATCTCGCGCGATGCTTGGTTCATGAGACACGCCGCACGAGATGGATTTCGCCGTCAATGAGTTGTGGATCGTATTTCGCGCATTACAACTGTCGTGTAGTGTAGTATGTATGTAGTAGTAGATAGTCGATTCGTGTGTATTGTGAATCGCAGTCAACCTTGGAGGGATGGGGTTGATGCGTTTCGCGGAAAATACAGTGAGCCAATCCGTGTAAACTAGAGCTCAGAGGTGGGTCGGGTCCTTACTTTCCGACGAGACTGGCGGCTCGTTGGCTCAAGATCTCAGAATCGATGGAGTCCCGCGCGATAAATCGCCAGATGCGCACTTCGCGTTGTTGGCCGTAACGTCGAATACGCCCGATGGCTTGCGTTTCGCTGGCGATATACTCCTGAGCGGTGTTCGTCAGCAGAGGATGCACGAAAATGGCGTGGTTCGCCGTCGTCAGATTGGCGCCAGAGGCGCTCTCGTCTCTGCTGAGAAGGAGAAGAACGCGAGCATCGTCTGACTTCAAGTTTTCTTTCTGGAACTCATCTAACGCACCCGTTTGTTGGTGCACGGAACCTTTGAGCTTCAACGTCTTGATGCCCGCTTCGTTCAGCGCGCTACTGACTTGTTGCATCAAATCAGGAAACTGCACGAACACCAAGATGCGCTCGTCGTGAGGAATAGACTTGATGTGAGAGACGACGTCGATGATTTTGGAGCCGTGAACTCCGACGCCTCCGTCAGTTTTCTTAGTCTTTGACGTCGCGCCCTCGGTTCCCAGAGACACAGCCGTGACAACGGAGGTATCACGAGTGGCGCAGGTGCAGTCGGCGACCCCGCATTCTTGATTCTCCGCGTGCGCCTTGAGGCAACTGAGACAACCGATGTGACCACACGTGGACAAGACACCGGATTTCGACTTTGCAAACTTTTTGTCGCACGCACCACACTTGATGGAATCATCTAGTTTAGCTTGCTGTAAATCACGAACAGACTGGAAGAAGCGCAACGACCGGACGCGCCCCACGAGTTCTTTTTGCAATTTACGAAGACCGTGCGTGTGTTCACGAAGTTCCCAAAGCTTGTCGTCGAGAGAAGCAGTCTTTGACTTTTTTATCGAGACCGTAGACTTGCCAGAATCCATCGTCGAGCTCGGAGCGTCGCGCGCGGCTTTGACGACTTGGTAGTCAACCTTGCTCAAATCTTCCTCCACTCGGGTGTTCGCGTCGTAATACACGGAAGCTTTCTGTTTCCACTGACCGCTGTAACCGCGCACTTCGCCCTTCTTCCACTTATTAGTTTCAGTGTCCAAGATGGAGATGATTGAGCCGACGGGAGGTCTGGTTTGCAAGCGATGCGCAACTTTCGACGCCTCTGCCTCACTTTTCTCGTTGAGAAGATCTCTGAGGAGTTTGTCCGCTGTGGGATCACCGATGCCTTCGCCTTCGACGCCGTTCTCCCAACGAATGAACGGGTTGTCCTCTTCAGTGAAATCGGGCATTTGAGACATTTGGCTCAACATGGCGCGGCCCTTCAAGATGGCGACACCGAACTCGGTGAGGCAGTCCTCTTGCTGCGCTTTTCTGACGTTGACGATATCTTGGCAAGTTCGGAGAGCGGTTCCAGCTTCATCATCCAACTCAAAGTGCGCGACGCGCTTGAGAAGAGCTTCTTCAGCGGAAGACGAGTTACCGAGCACAGCCGCGAGACGTGCGTCACGATCACCTTCGGCTTTCTTTTTCTTCTTCGCCTTCATGTCCATTGACTGCAAATAATGATCGAGCTCGAGATAGATGGCGCGCTCCGCGGGGCGCAGCTGAACTTCGCAGACATCTTCCTTGTACTTGATTTCGTCAATCTCAGCGATGTTTTGTCTCATATATCGGTCCAAGAAATCTTGCGCCACCTCCCAGCGACGCTTATGCCAGTGTTGCGTCGGTTTCTCTTTGAAGAACTGGAACGTCTCAACCTTGGTGATTTCCGACTTGTTGAAGCGCGGAACTTCGTCGCTGCCAAGATTGATGCCGAGCAGAGCAGCTGTGCCCTTGATGTCAGCGAAGTCGCCGACCGGGGGAGTTCCTGACAAACACCAACGCGCTTCGGATTGAAGACCCAAGACGACAGCCTTATCAGACGGCTTGAGGTACGTAAACTCATCGACAATCACTCGACGCCAATGGAAGAGTTCCACGGGCACACACTTGATGTCTCGCCAGTCGTATTGAGCTTGCGCGCTTTCAAGTCCCCAGTGATCCTTGTTACCGTCTGCGTCGATTTCAGCGCGAGGCTTGGAAACGCGCTTCCGCTTGGGAGTCGCTTTTTGCACAAACTGCTCGCTATCGCTGTCTTCAAGCGACTCGTCGTCGTCCCAGTCGGAGATCTCGTCGTCAGTCTCCATGCAATCATCTTCCTTGTAGTTCTTGCGCGGCGTATTACGCGCGGACATTCGTTTCGGAGAAATCATGGGTGATTTGGTCGGCGTCTTCTTGGTCGGCGTCTTCTTGGTCGGCGTCTTCTTGGTCGGCGTCTTCTTCGGCTTGCTCGGAGTCGTCGGAGCGCTTTCAGTAACCGCATTGATTGGCTTCTGGATGTTCTCCTTGTTCAAACTCTGTTGGCGTTCCTTGTGCATTGCTTCAACGAATTCATAGCCTTCACCTCCAGCCTTCTGCGTCACCTCGATGAGTTTTGCACCCTTGAGACGTTTTGGAGCAGCCGTGACGGCGACGTCACTGAGGGTGGACACGCCGCGTCGAACATGCTTGGAAACCTCGCTCACGCCCTGGTTCTTGTCCGTGAGACGCAACACTTGTTCTTCAAGACTATTGACAGTGTCTTTGTAAACGCTGGTGAAGTGACGCGCCTGACTCGATGACTTTGGATCTGGAAGAGACGGTCTGCCAGCGAGCTGAGCGAGACGTTCAAAGTAAAGAGAAGAACGGAAAAGAGTCGTCGCGACGATGACGACATCCGCTTCCATCACGTCACGTGCGGTCAAAGCATTGAGATCAGACATAGTCTTGAGAACAACCGTATTCAACGAGCCTCGCGCCGAGAATTTCTCAACCTCGCGCGGCCACTGGCGGAGCAACTGCGACGGGGCGATGACGAGCGTCGCCTTGGTCGGAATGGCTTTGACTGGAGCATCAACCTTGGCTTGCTTGGGAGTGGGGAACTTGAGTTGATTCGCCAAGATGACACCGATAGAGATTGCAGTTTTCCCATAGCCAACTTGATCAGCCACGATGCCGCCACGAATCACTTTCGAGACTTGCGCCATGCCGTCCATTCGAAGACCGAGAGCCGGTAGAACCTTTTCTGAGATTTCTTCCTCCACGAACGGTTTATCATTGACTTCTTGCTGAATCATCCAACCGAGCGAACGCAACTGTTCCGGTCGCAGCGGGTACTTCTTGCTCCAGTTCGGTGGTTGCGAAACTTGCTTGTCGTGTCGATTGCTCTTCAACGTGAACTCGCCAAAGTCGTCCATCGGGCGATCGTCGTGACGCACGATTCTCCACGACATCTTCGGTTCGGTCGATTCGATGCCACGAACACTGGATGGCGCGACGAGCGCGAGCGCGCGATGGACCAGCGTGGCTGGATTGCCCGCGATCATCAAGTTACCGGTCATTTTTTCACGAGTCCACTGAACGACGAATGGCGCTGGACGGCACTTCAACGCTTGTTCGTACTTCGCGGCTTGAAGAGGATCCTCACGAGCTTGAACCTTCTGCGAGCCCACTTGCTTGCTCCAGATAAGATTGGGAGGAGTCGGCGCACAACGAGGACAGGCAAACTTGTCGCACGTCATGGCGTGGTCATCCTTCAGCTCATTCCACTTTTCGACAACCTTGGGAAGTTCCATGCGAGATGTAAACCACTCCAAACGTTGGAAAGTGGCGTGACTCTTATCCAAACGCAACGTCTCGTAACCGTTGCCTGGCCAGAAATCAGCGTCAACATCGGCCAACGGCACTGAGCAGCGCATGATGGCGACCGATTTCGCGCAAGAGTGTTCACCTTGAGTCGGTACGGCGTTCACCGGCGGGGTCAAAACGACGGCGGCGCTCGCAACAGCTGGCGCGAGAGTCACCTTCGGAGACAAGCTGGTCCACGTGCCGAAACTGTAAGCCATGTGTTCAACCTTTTTCTTTTCGCTCGGGCGGAAACGCTCCGTTGATGCAGGTTTGCCGAGATTCATGAAATCCAAGTGCGCCGTCTCCATGCGATCTTCGCCGTACATCAATCGTCGATGGTTGTCAGCGAACACAAAGTAGTCAAAGTCGCCCTTTTGATTACGACGCGGATCCATGAAAAAGTACATGTTTCGACCATCTTGTGCGTTTCCAATGCGCTTGTGCAACGAACTCTGCGCGGCATCGCACTTATCGTGGAGTTGATACGTGCCAGCGATGTCGCGATCAAACGCCGCCGCGTTCTTAGGATCTTTGAGTTTGATCTCGTACTGACTCCAACGCTTTTGCGCCCAATTCACTTCACCATTGATCTTGCTTTCCGTTTGCATGCCAAGCTTGATCTGCCAGGAATCTTCGAGCTCACCTTTGCCTTCGATGACGATGGGAACGGCGGCGCACTCTGGTGAGAAGTACTCCCAAGAGCCATCCAACACGCTCTTCGCAGAGTTGTTGAGAAGCATGCGCATCATCGGTCGCTGATAAAACTCTGCCGCCTTCCCTCTTTTGATAGAAGGATCGACAAACACCAACCACTCTGCCGAGTTGGGAGCGATTCGCAGTTCGAGACGGACATGATCTGCGGACGCACACGAATAGTACACGCGCCAGACGTTTGTTCTCTTCATACCGCGGAACAAGAAATCAGCCTCTCCGATCGCTTTCATCGCGCTCTGCCACTCCTCCCAGAGATCTGGCAAGATTTGCTTCGGCTTGGTGAATTTCGCAGAGCTCATGTCCAACTTCATATGCATCGGCAATGAGTTCTTCAGTTGCTCCTTGAAATCCTCGGGCAGGATGCGATCGACGACGTGCTCCGCGTAGTTGTGCTCCGGTCGACCGCAGCACCTGATGCAGCACGTGTGCTCACAGTCACGGCAGATGACAAGAGAATCAGCGTCCGTGGTACCGGTCTCACCTTCACAAACACACAAACGCGCAGATCTGTTCGCTTTGCTGAGCAACTCCTTGAGCGGTATCGGCTTCATACCCAAATCCAACGGCCTTTTGACCAACTTGTCTTGGCCCATCACTTCCTCTTTCTTTGCAGCGGCGGCTTGGACGACGGTCAAAGAACCTTGCATCGTCTGAGTACTAACAGATGAATCGGCATCAAGTTTCAACGCGCGTTTCGCAGTCTTGTGCTTCTTACCAGCCAGAGTGTCCGTCATCAGCGTCATCGCCGCGAGCATGCACGCGCCGACGACGGTCGTCGTCATCGCGTTACCCGCCAAATCGCTCATTTGGTTCTCACTTTCACGCGTGAGAAGAAGATCATCGACCGGAATGCCTTGCAAACTCAAAGCTTCGATGCCAACGAGCGGTCCACCGCGGTTGGTGACGAACGGCACCATGGAAGGCGTCAGACACGGACAAATGCCCGGCGCGACGGATCCGGTGGTGCGGTCGACGTTCTGAGAGAGATTCCAGACGAGAGTCTTGTGCATCGAGTCAATGTCCAGCTGAGCGAGACGCAAGTAATCGATATCCATCAAATCGAGCACGCGATCCGTTTGCGCTTTACCCCAGTCGTTCCAAGCGAAATCTGGAAGCGTGCATCCCCCGTCCCAATGCGTGAATGGTCGGCGCTGACCGAGACCTTCTTCCAAGCGCGCGCGCTGATGGCGAGACTCACATCTACCCCAGTCAGTGTTCGCTCGCGTCGAATCTTCACCCGGTCGAGCGAGCATGCGGCGCCCTTCGTGCACTCGAGGATCATCAGCGTCGAAGAGGAAAGCCTCGAGTGTCGCGCTCGCCGGACGCTCGAGCGACTTGACCAATGCCTTCCACGATTCGACGATGGACGGGTTATCAGCCTTGCACGCGAACAGGTAGACACGAGTGCGAGTGTGAGGAATGTAGAAGCGTTTGGTATCAACACGCATGAAGCGCGCAAAGTACCCTTCATCTTCGAATTTCTTCTGCACTTGATCCCACGGTGCGTTACACACGTTCTCCAGAATGATGATGGGAGGCTGACTTTTACGAATCCAATTCATCATGCCACGGAAAGTCTGACCAGATTCACCTTGAGCTTCAAGTCCCTTCCGTTCGTTGTTGAGGTTCGAGTAGTCAACGCAGGACGTACCCGCGACGAGCATGTCCACGGTGTGCGGCACGTCAACCTTGGCGCCGTACGCCGTCGTCGCTTGGTCGCCACCCAATTCACGAATATCACGGAATAGAATAGGCGGAGCAAAGTTACGCTCGATGTAAGCTTGCTTGAACGGTTCAATTTCGCAAGAAAACACGTGATCAATCGCCATTCTGTTACCATAGAGCTTCTCCGTCGCGTCCGCGATTTTATCCAACGCCAGAAGTGGAGACTCGGTGCCAGAGCACATCGTCGCGACTCGGAGAGGTCTCGTCATCGCGCCCAAAAACGCCTCGATACCAGGAACGCGACTAACGAGATCTTCAAACATGTCACCGATATTCGAGATGACTGGTAAATGTTCTGCGAGTTGAGTTCTTGGGTTACCTCCGCTGCCGCCTGAGCCTTCGCTGCCGCTGTCGTTGTCTCGTCTGCTCTTGCGCGGCGTGCCTCCGGGAGATCTAATCCAACGAGGAAATAAGATTGAACAGTCGTCAGTCATCGCACACTCGAGGGTGCGCGCGAACGAGGGTTTTATCCCTCGTTTACGCCGCTAAACCCGCTCGGTAAATTTTGGCGGGAAAAAAAGATACGTCGCTGAGAAATCTCTCGCGCCGATTGCGTGCCGAGCTCAGATGCCTCGATGGATGCGTCCACGCTCGCCAAAGTACGAAAAGAACTATCGTAACGTACCTCTTACTCATCGGCGTCGATGGAGCCGAGCCGTTCACGACGCGCGCTTTGAACTTCTTGGGAGTCGTTCTTCCCCGCGCGGTCGGCGCCTGATCGTAATCTTCATCCCCGTCGAAAGCATCGTCCTCATCCATGTCTTCTGTCTTGACAGCCATCTCCTTCATCCTCTCCACCGCCTTGTTCGCCATCGCACGCCGCGGCGTTCCGCGTCCCGCCGGCGAACAAGGCGCCGATGACACGTCGCACGCCTTCTTGTTCTTCATCTGTTTTTGCTTCACGGGCGTCGACTTCGCGCTGCCACGACCGCCGCTCGACGCCTTCTTACCAGCCATGTGGAGAGATCACGTCCTCCTACGCTCACCCACACCAGTTTTTACACGATCGCGCGCGCGTCGACGATCACGAGACGAGATCGTCCGTTTTCGACAACTCCGTTGGTTGTTCCCCCGAAATGCCGAAACCGATCGATCGCCGGCGCGTGAGACCCCCTCAAGTCCCGCGCGCGCGTCGATGCGCGTACGACTCGCGCGATGCGTGTATATCCGCTCGAGTGTTTAGTTTTCCAACCTCGCGAGCGTCGAGTCGAGGTGTGTCGTCACCGCCTCGTCGGGGGAGTTTCGACACAAAGATGAAGACGCACTCCCGACACTCGACGCCATCCATCGTCGTCGTCGTCGTCCGCGGTCGGTCGATCGCCGCGGTCGATCGATCGCCGGCGAGCTGTCTTTTGTTTTTCAAAATGTGTCCGACCGACCGCATGCATGATGGAATCACCATGTGTCCGACCGACC
>Ga0255784_10001377_pt1 | contig 19635 bp, 27 predicted proteins | sample 101ome_14_FD_179982 | JGI IMG/M metagenome (GOLD analysis project Ga0255784, IMG submission 179982) | Coastal salt marsh microbial communities from the Groves Creek Marsh, Skidaway Island, Georgia - 101403AT metaG (version 2) | ecosystem: Environmental > Aquatic > Marine > Intertidal zone >...
TATTGTTACTACAGTTCCATTACGAGTAATGGGTTATGTGCATGACGGACAAGAACACTATATGGATTGTAACGGCATGGAGCGTATGATGACACCTATGCAGAGGATGAAAGATAAACTTCAAGGTTATTGGATGGGTTGGAAAAACAAGAGCATCGACAGTTTTTCAGACCATAACATTGGCGATTACATTTCTAATATCGAAAAAAACATGCAGGGCTAACCATAGGCCCTGCTCGTGCGTATTACGCCGCAACACGAGGTCTATGACCTAACTGTTTTAATTGAAAGGGTTGACTTAGCTTAACCCTTTTCTAAATATGCACAACAATTTTCCGGAGTGGTTTGTTCATAAGGATCATCATCCTCTCCGTTATTATTGATGCCAGGTTCCTGCCACCACTTCTCAACCACACCATCATTTATAATGCACATGTATCTCCAACTGCGCATGCCAAACCCCAAATGGTTCTTTCCAATCAGCATACCCATATAACGAGTAAAGTTACCAGAGCCATCTGGAATAACTTTCACGTGTTGTATGTCTTGGTTCTTTGCCCAAGCGTTCATAACAAAAGCATCATTGACTGATATGCAATACACTTCATCAATATCATTGTTGCGAATTCTATCATAGTTTTCTTCAAAGCCGGGTAGTTGGTATGTTGAGCATGTGGGTGTGAATGCACCCGGCAGGCTGAACAACACAACACGTTTGCCTTTGAATATTTCATCGCTGGTTACATCTTGCCAACGATATGGGTTAGGTCCTTCAATGCTTTCGTCTCTTACCCGTGTGCGGAAAACCACGCTAGGTGGTCTAAATCCTTCAATCATAGTTTTATTTCCTCATTGTAATGTTCTGTTGACTACAATCCTACGATTATAGCATCGTAGGATTGCATTGTCAACCGATATTATAATCCTATATTGTTAGGAACAATAACATAATGGATAAGCAGGACAATTGCTAATGAAGCACTCAGTCCTATCATCATTTTCATAAAGTCTCGACCTACTAGTGGAAATACACTTTTGGTCTTTCTTTTGTTTGTAAAACTTGCAATGGCAAACTCACGTCCGGCAAGTAACCCAACAAAGACCCATGTAGTGCTCATTGGAATATCGTTCAGTTCTTTGAAGAACCAAAGCACCAGCCAATAGAACAAGTCAATCAGTGTTGCACTGCGCACATATCTTGTGTTATGTTTTTCTAGAACGATGTTCTGGATCTTTCCTCCACGCTCTCTAAACATAAACCAAAGGCCGCCTACAAAGATTACACTGATAAGAATCATTAAATCAACTGATAGTTCTCTTGGCAAGAACACTGCGATGTTGGCCATATCATGGCTCAGCCATGTCCACCAAAGTCCTCCTGTGGATACCCATTGTGCAATACGCCACCAACGTTTTTGTCCTTCAGGAACTGGCTTGGTTTCATCTAACAGTCGTGATACAGCAAACCAAATACCATAGGCCGCGGTAGCTGCCACCACATAACCCATCATTGATTTAATCAACATCTTTTCTAATACAAATGTAGATGCGAATGCGCTTAACACTAGAAAACTTGTGCTCACTGGCACTCCGACTCTAGTCAGCACCAGCAACACAGCCGGGGCCATTGCATGATACCATTGCACTTCTTGGAATGGAATTTTATTAAGTCTTCCATAGGAAATATCTCCACCATAGACATACCATCCATACCAAATTGCCCATAATAAAACCGCACTTGCTGCGGCCCACATGACTTTCCAATTAAATCTCTCGTTATTTGATGCCATCCATGTGCCGAGAGTTTGCACACTATCATTGGCTATAACTGCATATGCAGCGAAAAGGAACCCAACCAGGCTCCATAAAGTGAGTGCTTCCATTTTTTTCTCCTTTGCTTGACGGCTTTACCCCGTCGCTCACAAATGTAGTAATTTAGATACTACAGATCTATTTACTCTTTGTCTATCAAAAACTTTGTAAATGTTTTGTAACATAATAAATAGAACGGCACGTTTTACACCTCTACCTGACACGTTGAAAAGACAACGGGCGCTCGCCAAAAAAAGCATCATTACAAATGGAGAAAACAATGACTAAATTAGCTAACGCAATTGGTCGTGTAATGATGACTGCGGTCAGATTACCACGATCACCTTATGAACACTACTCAATGCAAACTTATGTGAAAACAGAGTTTCGTAAATCAGACCAAGCATACGTCTATGACTGTATGATAAACGGAAAGCCAATAGACTATAGAAATATATTCTAAAGGTATGCAGCTAGTGCATAACGTCTTTGTTGACTATGCACTAGCTTTTACAACTTTTACATGTTAAATATAGATGTAGAAGGAGAAAAACTAGACGGTCGTCTAGACTCGGATCACACATATACATATATACAAGGAAAAACAAATGACTGCTTTAGTAGCAAATACATTCAACCTGGTTGGCATTACGAGCGTGGCTAACTGGTTCAACAAACTAAATGCTCGATTAGAACAACGCCGCAAAATCAATAGAACTATTCAAGAATTAGAAGCCTTAACAGACTTTGAATTGGCTGACATCGGAATATCACGTGGCATGATCAAAAGTGTTGCACATGAAACATACAATCCAAAGCCAAACGAAAATTTGAAAGGATGGGTGTAACATGGCAACACTGGTAATGAACTACACTGTAAATCCTTTTTGGTCTATGATAAAAGCAATTGGACGTGGTATTGTTCACGCTCAGACAGTCGCGGGTTACTCAAGAGCTGCTGCTGAACTTGCCCGTCAAGGATATCACAAAGAAGCAAAAGAAGTTATGCTTGAACTTGGTAAGATTAAGGAGAGAGCGTAAGACGCATTACGCTTGATTAGTGCAGCACTGGTTACTGTTATTTTGGTAACTGGTGTTGCTGCCAAGCCACGTAAAGAACCAGATTCAAAAGATTTTATCTATATTGGCTTGACAAACGCTAAATAATCTACTATCATACAAACACAGACACACAGGAGATTGATATGAACGAACAAGTTACAAAACAATTTGAGCAGTTTGCTGACATGATGAAATCGGCAATGCCTCGAGTTCAAACAAACAAAAACGGATACGAGATCCGCACCAAGGTTTTAGAATTTGCACAGAACCAAGCATGGCAGGACTATCACGCCAAGTGGGGTGCTTTTGAAACCACTGTTAAAAAAGACGGTGACGAAGTTGTTACCGAAGTAACAATGCCAGAAGTTCCGGGTGCGGATGTGGTTCTTGAAACTGCAAACAAATTTTATGAGTTTGTAAGCGGTAGCAAGGCTAAATAACACATAACAACATTTTGATAGTCTTGGGCATAGCCCGTATTATAACAAGTAAATTTAATATAAATCCCCTCGTTTAGTTTTACTAAGCGGGGGGTTAATCTTTTATGGACTACGGTTGTTTAGATGTTCTTGATTATCCATTTCGTGTAGCACACCTTCAGCAAACACACCCATTTCGTGTGTGCCTGACAAAGGGGCTAGTTGAAGTTGGATGTCAGTCTTTTCTTGATACACAAATGGTATGCGTCTTTGGATATTCATAGTGTTGAAGAATGTTGTTCGTGCTACGTTTAGGATCCTGCCTGTGTCGCTGGCTACATAGTTTCTAAATATACCTGGCTTTCCCGCATTACTATCTGCTGAGAACGCATCAATACGATATAGAGCAAACTGATAGCCTCTGGGTATGGTTGAGAAACCGTCCTGGCAACGTCCATCACCTGGACGTATGCCTTTGTAGTATGTGGGTGTTCCAGCTAAGTCATCGCCTATGTCAATTGTTCCTGCGTTTGATCCTGCAAGTATGATAGCACCATTTAGTCTTAGATATTCTTTTGTAGTGCTGACCACACTTGTGCCTGCGAGCGTGACAGTTTCACTTATCCTGTCATAGTTAGCATCAAGTCCTTGTATCAGCAAGTTCATTGTGTCTGCGGCATCGTCACTTTTGACTTGCATTATCTGTGCGGCTGAAGGGAAAACATAGTCTGCGGCTCTATACCACATTGCCTTTAGATCACCAGTGGACGCCGTGCTGTATCCAAAGATGTTCCACGCTTCGTTGCCTTTGGTTTTACCTAGTGCAACTGCGGCTTCCCAGTTGATATACTTGTCATTGCTCGCCATAACCTGTTGCTATTCCCCTTCTGGTTCTTCTTCTTCTCTTACTGGTATGTCTTCATACAAGTCTGGGTTGGCTTCTTTGTGAGCATCTATCAACGCTTCCTCAGTTTCATATTCTACTACTGTTGCATCGTCTGGATGGTCACAAATATCGCCTTCAGCAATGGAAACTGGATTGCCGTTTATCATCCAATGGCCTGTAGTTTTTCTTAACATTACACTCCTCCCGAGTCTGATATGGACCAGCCATGTGTGTTAACAAGTGCTGTTCTTGCAGTCTCGCCGGCTCCACCTGATGTAAAGTTGCTATAGGTAAAGTTAAAACTTGGTGTGTTGCTGTAACCAACGGTAGCTGCAATATCAGCTTCCCAATCTACCAACAATGTATCATAATCAGCTTGGCTGAGCACTGACGAATTATTCAGGCCTCTCATGAAGTTTGTGCCAGTTGTTACAGATCTAGGATTCCAAGTATTCACCCCAATTACTGTAGCACCACAGAAGTAGAAAGTTTGTCTCATATCGGTGACATTTGTTGTATCCCAATTGCTTACATTTATGGTTGTTCCACTGTCAAAAGAATAGAACATGCTATACAAGTTTGTAAGCGAACTAGTATTCCATCCCGAAAGATTCAAGGTATAGGTTGCTGGTTGAGTGTTGTGTTGATAGAACATTTGACCCATGTTTGTCACATTAGACGTATCCCATCCTTGGATAGATTGTAATGCAGATTCATTGACGAAACTTGCACCTTCAAAAAGTCCATACATGGTGGTTACATTAGACGTATCCCAATTTGATAAATCAGGTATGTTATCTGTGTCTTTAACTGTCATATGTAAATTTTCAGCTGCAGGTGTTGTCCAAGTTCCTATAGCCGACACATCCATTAAACTGTTTACATTACGCACAGCATCCCTAAGATTGGTGCAGTTTGTTAGAGTCCAGTTGCTACAATCAAGCGTGGATGCATTGTTGTTACCCAAGTCCTGAAACATTTGGTCGATATCGGTTGCATTTGACATATTCCATGTGCTTAGTCCAGTCAAGTTTGTTTTGCTTTGCTCAAACATACCTTGGAAATCTGTGGCGCCGGTTACATCCCAATTTGCTACATTGAGTGTTCGATCAGTATTTGAATCATCTACCCCGTATTGTCTAAATGCCCACTTGAAGCCGGTTCCAGTAACGCCTGAGGTGTCCCATCCAGAAAGATCAACACTGGTGATTGCATCTCGTGTGCCTCTCAAAAATTGATACATTGTGGTTAGTGAGGAACTAATATTCCACGAACTCAAGAATGAAAAGTCTGTTAAAGTTTGACAATAATAGAAAAGATAAGACATATTAGTTACAGCGCCAAAATCAAAATTAGAAACATCAAAACTTCCACCATTGCTGCCTAAGTAGGTATTTTGATAGAACATCCTTTGCGCATCGGTGACCGACGAGAGAACCCAGCCACTTAAATCACCATAAGATTCTACACAGCTACAACCGTTAAACATGTAACTTGTGTTGGTTACATTTGAAACATCCCAACCCGCCAGGTTTACATTGATGTTTCCTAGATTTGCAAAGGTATTAAAACTACTGGAAAACATACTAGACATATTTGTAGCCGAACTGGTATCCCAGCTGCTTAAATCTAATGTAAGCAGTTTCGGGCAACTATTGAAACAGCTCCTAAAATTGGTAACACTAGAAACATCAAGAGCTCCAATACCAACGTATTCGGTTAATACGTTTTGGCTATTAAAGGCTTCCGCCATGTCAGTGACAGATGATGTATCCATACCAGTTAGATTACAACTGGTCATTGTAGCTGTGACAAAACTCATGCTTAAAAAATTGCTCATGTCTGTGACTGCACTCGTGTCACAATTACCAGCTGTAAATGAAGTTAAGTTTTTGCAATTCCAAAACATTTGTTCCAATGATTCCCATCCACATGAACCCAAATGTGAAACTGTGGTTATAGCATCTCTTGCGTCGGTATTATTCCATTTGAACTTTCTCCATGTGCCACTTACTACTACAGTGTAGGTTCCTGCTGTTGCAAACGTATGTGAAAAAGTTGTAGCACCTGATGTTGTATAATCATCAGTGGTTCCATCACCCCAATCAATTGATCCATCAACGCCGCCGCTAGTGCCTGCTGCCCAATTTGTTTGATAGTTGTCACTTGGTATCACAAAAGTCATTGTTAAATCTGATGTAGCAGGAGTTGATGACCAATAATCACCAGTGGCTTCTGCATTAATAACCACTGTGTTACCTACATATCTTTTCTTCATTGCTGCTACATTGAAATTGTGTCTAGCTCTATAAAATGGTGCTGTGGTGTCACCGTCGGCTGCCAGTTTTTCTTCAACAATACCAAAACGTCTTAATTGCTTTTCTTCTTTGGTGCCTGTGCTAGGAGAAGCACATATCAATTTAACCGAACCTGTTGTTACCCCTGCGCTGGCTAGCGTTGCATTAGGTGTTAATAAACTGCTGTTGCTTGGTGCACCTTCTACACTAACATTGCTGTAATAATCAGCACTTAGCCCTTCGTTGGTTGCAATTGCAGCTTTCAATTGGGTAAAGGTTTGCCCATCATCAATTGTGATTTCATATAACTGACCCGTCAAACCTTTGTAAGTCAGTGTGATGTTTGCCATTAGTATCCCCTTGGATCTTTTATTCTAATATCGTCTGGATGCTTAGGACCGTTTACTCCGCCGCCAGCAAGTGTTGTTACTGCATCAATGCCTGCATATTTTTCATTAGGAGCATTTGCAATACCGCAACTGTTTTCACCTTTGTCTAACAAATCAAATATTTGACGGAAACGGCTTACTTCTTCTGGCTCGCCTGTTATTTCAACATCAGGTTCCTTGTCATGAGCTTCGTGTTGATCTAATATGTCCAACACTGCTCGAATTACATCTTTTATATCCATGTCTTGCTCCTGTGTATTATTTATCGTGTAAATAGCATATGATGAGATGGATACGACGAATAATTAAAGCGTTTGACGATTCGCACAAAATATATGCAGATGCAGGCATTCACTACGTATGCACCTGTTCTGGTATTCATGTATTCTTAGTTCCAAAAGATCATCATAAGAAAGGTTAATATGAATATTAAGAAAACACTTTGGTTCAGTCTTGGCTGTTTGCTAGTAGGTGTAGCGTTTGTTGGCATTTACTTGCCATTGCTGCCTTGGAGCACACCAGCAGTTGGAGCAGCTTTTTGTTTTGCAAAAAGCAGTGACAGGATGCACAACTGGATTATGAACCACAAACTATTCGGACCTTTCCTGCGTGGCTGGGCTGAAAAGAAAATCTTTCCTACCAGAGCCAAATATCTTATGCTGGTGACAATGGCATCAAGTTTGATAATAATGTGGTTTACCACAGGTAATATCAAAGCCATAATCGGCACTGGTGGTTTCTTGTTGTTGGTAGCTATTTGGGCTTGGAGATATCCAGGTTCAGAAGCTGAGCATCAAGCACGTTTGGATGCAGGCAAAAGAATAGCTTGGCTAAGATAATTTAAAAAGGTAGAGGGTGATCAATCCTCTACCAGTTATCCAGGTTACTTACGGTTCCAAATTCCCCATAACACCCAGATTGCAATCAAGCCCATAACGCCTTGCGCACCTAGTGATGCGATCATTGCTGACACGTTGTCGACCACTGAAAGTCCTTCTGGCATAAATGGCATGTTGCCTAGGCCTAGAACTTCTAGTATGATTGCTAGGGCTGCTAGGCTGACACCAACTTCTGCTAGTGCGCCTGCCCACCCTTTTATGTTGTTAAGAATATCCATGATATTCCTCCCTTCTTGTTAACGGCTTAGAAAAACCGTAGTAATATTTAAATGTGTTCATATGATCGGAAAAAACCCAACAAAACCGTTATACTATCTGTTAACCTGCATAAAACATAAATATTTTTTCAATAACAGAGAGTTTAATGATAGACAAGACACCGTTTGAAGAACTAATCAACAATCTTAAACAGGAAGGAAAGTATAGAGTGTTCAACGACATTGTTCGTGAACGAGGCGACTTTCCCAAGGCAATTTGGTATGGCAAGTATGCTATAAAGAACATTGTCAACTGGTGTAGTAACGATTATCTTGGAATGGGTCAAAACAAAGTTGTGATAGATGCGATGCACACTGCACTAGACCAGACAGGTGCAGGGTCCGGTGGAACACGCAATATCGGAGGCACATCGCATTATCATGTAGCATTGGAATTGGAACTAGCGTCATTACATAGTAAGCCTAGGGCCTTGCTTTTTTCCAGTGCTTATGTCGCAAATGAATGGAGTCTAATCGCCCTAAGCAAGATCATTCCCAACATTGTGTTTTTGAGTGACAGTAAAAATCACGCAAGCCTCATACAGGGTATCCGGCACAGTGGTGCTGACAAGTCAATTTGGCAGCACAATGATATGGACGATTTAGAGTCTCGGTTGGACGCAGTTACCGCCAGTGGGCACACCCCCTGCATCGTGTTCGAATCCGTGTATAGCATGGACGGTGATGTCTCACCAATTGAGGCCATTTGCGATCTTGCTGATCGTTACGGAGCAATTACTTATATCGATGAAGTTCATGCAGTGGGATTGTATGGATCGCATGGAGCAGGTTACCTAGAGAAATTGGGAATTCAAGATAGAGTAGATATTGTTAACGGAACACTAGGCAAGGCTTTTGGCGTTACGGGTGGTTATATTGCCGGAGATGGGGATGTCATAGACGCTATCCGGAGTGTGGCATCGGGTTTTATTTTTACCACGAGCATGTCACCAGTGCTTTGTGCAGGTGCGTTGGCCAGCATAAAGTATTTGAAAGACCACAACGAACTCCGCGAACAGCATCAGGCACAGGCAAGGAAACTGTCAAACTCTTTGTCAAAGGCTGGCGTGGAGGTATTAGATAAGGCCTGCACTCATATCGTTCCCGTGATGGTTCGTGATGCTAAAAGATGCAAAGAGATAAGCGATAAGTTGTTGGATGACCACGGCATCTATGTGCAACCTATCAACTATCCTACTGTCGCAGTTGGAGAGGAGCGTCTCCGTTTTGCTCCTACTCCTCTGCATACTGATGCTATGATTGATGAATGTGCAAGAGCGGTTAGTTCATGTTTGAGATAATACAAAATAATCTGGTAATAGGCACACCGTTTGATAGAGATCATACCGATATACCTTTTGATCAAATCACCTACTTTGAAAATATTTTCAACGAATTAAAAAAATATAATCACCTATACCAAAATATAAAAAACCAAAAGCTCAAATTAATTTTTATGTTTAAAGATGCCTGGGCAACTGTAAATAAATTTGAAACACACAAGCAAGATAGTGGCAATATTATGGCGCTGGACTTGTATAATATTTTATACAAGGCTTGCGAAAAAGAAGCATTGTTGAATAATAGTTTGTTTGTAACATCAACTAATACAGATGATGTTTTACAACATGCAGACTGGCCAATATACTATTTCAACGAGCCCTTTAACCGTTACTTTGAATACGAACATGCTGTCAATATATCAAGCAAACCTTTTGATAAACATTTTTTGTGGTTGAACCGGAGAACAAGAAATCATAGATTGTATGCATTGCATCAAGCATATAAACTAAAATTGTTTGATGATTGCATTTATACATTTCATGATTACCAATGTGACATTGCAGACCATATAACCAATCTTAAACAATATCTACCTAAAGAAAAGATTGACATCAATTTTCGAAAAGCACGAACGAAGAGTAATAAATTAAATTCACATTATAATATAATACAAGACGAGCAGGAAATAAAGCAGCTGATTTCTTTAAAAAGCTGGGCAGATTCGTGTTACCTAGAGATAGTAAGCGAATATCTAGCAAGTGACTATAAAGTTTTTCACACAGAAAAAACAGCCAGAAGCATTGTAATGGGAAAACCATTTATTATATTAGGTGATAAAGGATCGTTACAGTCTTTGAAACGATTGGGCTTTAAAACTTTTGACAGTTTTTGGAGTGAAGATTACGATAATCTTCCTACAGCCCAAGAAAGAGTAGATGCAGCACTTGATGTCATTTGTGATATAAGAAAAAATATAGATCCTAAACGGGGCTATTCAAATTCTATGCTTGATATTATAAGGCACAATCAAAATCATTATTTTAAAATTTATAGAAAACAACAATTAGATACCTATGCAAGGATTATGGAATGATAATCAACCAAGCAAAAAACTGTAGAGTATGCGGAAGCGACATTCAACAGGTAATAGACTTTGGCGAGATACATATAAATGATTTTCCTTTAAACCCAGGAACAAGCCCAGGTAGTGCTCCTATGATTTTAGATCAATGCACCGAGTGCAACCTTGTGCAACTGCGTCATACAGTTGATCCTAAAATACTATACGGAGAACATTATTGGTATCAAAGCGGGCTGAACAATAAAATAAAACAAAATCTATTTGACATAGCTGCAACTGTAAATGAACTTACTGAATCAGGTGATATAGTCTTAGATATTGGAGCCAATGACGGAACACTTTTATCAGCAGTCAAAAAAGATAGAACACGCATTGCCTGTGAACCTGCTCCTAATTTATTAGAGGACTTGAAGAAACATTCTGATTATATTATAAATGATCTATGGGACCATAAACTAATGCCTAATCAAGGTGTCGCACCTGTGATAACAGCAATAGGAATGTTTTACGATATGGATGATCCAAACACGTTTATAAACAGTGTTAGAGAATGCTTACGGGCAGATGGTGTATTCATCGCACAGTTGATGACCCTTGCTCCAATGCTTAGAATGAATGACATTGGTAATGTTTGTCACGAACATTTAGAATATTACAGTTACAAAAGCCTTGTAACTCTTTTTGAGAGGAATGGTTTAGAAATTTACAAGGTTGTTGAAAATGATATCCAAGGCGGAAGTTATCAATTGTATGCTAGACACTACAAAAATGGCAGTATAGAATACAACGAAGACATTTCAACAGTAGGAGAATTTTTTGAGTCTGTAATCAACAACGGCTTACAATTAAAAGTTTTGCTGTCAATGTATGCAAAGCAAGGTAAACGATGTTATGTTTATGGTGCCAGCACAAAAGGAAACACTATCTTACAGTTATGGAACTTGAAAGATTACTTTGATGGAGCAGCAGAAATTCATCCAGAAAAAATTGGCAGATACACAGTAGGCACCGATATTCCAATTTTGGCTGAAGAAGAAGCATTGTCTAAAGCAGATGTTTTATTCGTGCCTAACTATGGATTCAAAGATGTATTTACTGCTAAGTTAGATACGTGGATACGCAAAGGAGGTAAATTACTTTTTACCATGCCAGTAGTAGAAGAAATAAACAATGAAAACATTAATAGCAGCAACACCTAGAAGCGGTTCTCATGCATTCTGTAGTTTATATCCTAATGACTACAGTGAGTGTATGAATATAGAAGACATGTTGCTGCCAAGGTTTGTTGACAGCGGAGCAATAGATATAAAATCTTGTAGTGATATTTTTTTAGAACACTTGAATAATCATAATTGGTTTAAGGCATATGACACCAAACCTACAATAAAATCAAACCACTTTGTGATTGGTTTTGATAGCAGTCTAAAAAAGAAAGATTACAAGGTTGTAGTTTCCAAGCAGGAGTTTTGTAATGAGCACCAACGCAGATGGAATATTTTAGAAAAACAGGATACTTGGACTGTTAAGGTAATGAAATATCAAGGTATACCAAAGCATATAATTGAACAAATGAAAAAACAAGCAGATAGAATAATAATCTTAAAACGCAAAGACATGCTGCAACAGGCATTGAGTCTTTGCAAAAGTTCTATGATTCAGCTTTGGCATAACAACCTTGGTAAAACTTTAAAAGCCAATGCTGGTAAACTTGACTATAATCAATTTGCACAAAAGGTTCTCAGCATAAAAGAAGAAGAGGCTTGGATAGACCAGAATTTTACCACAGCAGAAAGACTATTCTATGAAGATTTGGATTTATCCAAGAGCGGTTATACAAAAAATGATATACACATTGATTATGACGCAGCTAGATGTGAAAAAATTATAAGGCAGCTTACATGAAAGTAGGAATTTATGGATTGGGAAATATTGGCACTGCTTTAAAATGCCTGCTAGAAAAAAATAATATAATAGTCAAGGGCTATGATACAAAGTATGATGCTGATACTGTAAATGATGTAAACACTTGTGATATAATTTGGATTTGTGTAGATACCCCTACAGAAAACTGGGGCGATGACATAAACGATGAGGCTAGTGATTTTGATTATTCAAATTTAAAACAGGTTTTATCTTGCATAGACACAAATGTTCCTGTAATAGTTGGCTGCACTGTAAGTCCAGGAATTTGCCGTTCTTTAGATTACAATGGCGAATTGTATTATGTGCCTTTTCTTATCAGCCAAGGCGATATAGAAACAGGACTGATTAGTCCTGATTGTTGGTTTGTCGGATGCAAACAAAGTGCAGACAAAGTTACAAATTTGATATCTAAGTTTAGCAATAGTCCAGTCAATGTAGGAACATATGAAGAAGCAGAATTAGCCAAAGCATTATACAACAGCTGGATTATACAAAAAATAAATTTTGCAAACTGGGCAGGTGATCTTGCTTATAGACTAGATGCAAACGGACAGAAAATAATGGAATGGTTAAAAAATAGTAGCCAGTTAATTACAAGTCCAAAATATATGACCCCCGGTTGGGGTGATGGCGGTCCATGTCATCCAAGAGATAATCTAATGATGAGTTATCTCAATGAAAAATTAAACCTGTTATATGATCCTGCAATGAATAACCATTTACAGAGATTGGCGCAGGCAAAAACTTTAGCACAAAGAATACTTGCAACAGGCTTGCCTGCAATTATATTAGGTAAAAGTTACAAAACAGGAATAGATTCAACCTTGGGCAGTTACAGCCTAGTTGTAGCTAATTATATACAAGAGCTAGGAGGAACAGTTTACTTCGAGGATCATAATGAGCCGGGCGATTACTGCTATGTTTTAGCACACAATCAATGGTATGGACACAAGCCAAGTTCAAATAGCTGCACTATAAACCTTTGGATAGAATAATGACTTTTGCTTCACACGTCAACCATTTTCTTGAAAACAATAACTGGCAAACTTTCTACAGGCAGTTTAAGAATAATTATTTCAAAGCTATTACAACTGCCGGCACTGATTACTGGAATGTGCATACACAGGGTTTAGAGTTGGCCGATATAGATAACAGAGATAAAGAAAATACAGAAATATTAGACTTAGGCACATGGTTTGGATTGTTACCATACATGCTCAAGCAATACGGATTTGCAAAGGTTGATGCTTCAGAATGTCTAGCCCATAGCCAAGGATTACGTGACTTGTTCGAAAATATTCTATGGCCTGCTTTCAATTTAGATCCATATGAGTTACACGTTCTGCCTTTGCAGGAATTTACCTTACCAAAGCAATATGACATCATAACCTGTTTTCAATCAAACCTTTTTTGGAAAACAAAAGAAGTTATTCACTTTACCCACAAAAGTCCGATATCCAACGACATGTGGGAAGTTATCGACAAAACAGGGACCGCACACACTTTCTTTACAGTTTACAAAAAACATGAATGGAATTTTTTCATAAACAATCTACGTAAATTTTTAAAGCCTGGAGGCAAAGCCATTATACAACCTAGTCCTTTTGTGTATGATGTAATTGACGGTTACACAGCTGAGTATGAATATTTGAAACCTTTTATAGTAGAGGGGCCGAAAGATAATAAAATAAATGGAAGTAAGGCATTCTACGTGGTAATCGAAAAATGAAATATTATATTGCAGGCAATAGAGGTTTAGTAGGTAGTTACTACATGACATACCACCCTAACACAAGGGGAGGCAACACATCTACAACTGATTACACAAATTATCTCAGCACCTATTCTGAGATTGCCGCTGAAAAACCTACGCATTTAATTGTAAACGCTGCAACTGTTGGAGGCTTACAAGAAGATCTCGATCGTAGCTTTGAATTGCTATGCAGAAATTTAAAAATACAAAATAATTTATTTGAAGTAGCTGCCGAAGCAGGTGTTCAGCGTTTGCTTTTACAAGGCAGCACTTGCAGTTATCCAGAACATGGTTCACAACCGTTTAATGAATCCCAACTGTTCGAAGGCAAACCTTTTGATGGTTATATGACAACAGCCTTGCCAAAATTAGTAGGCATGTATCAATGTCAAGCAAGAAATAAACAGGCTGGAACATTTTGGAGAACGGCTATTTGCTCTAACATGTTTGGGCCAAACGATCGCACAGGAGAACATGCTCACGTTGTAGGAGCATTGATGCAAAAGTTTGTTGACGCTCTAAACAACGATCATACCGAAATAGAAATATGGGGAACTGGCAAACAAAGTAGAGATTTAATTTATGTCAAAGATGCTGTAGATGCAATGGACACAATATTAAACAATGACATTTACGATGTGGTAAATGTAGCCAGCGGTATTGAAGTTACAATAAAGGAATTAACACAGACACTTTGTAAGATAAGCGGCTTTACAGGAAGGTTGTGGTTTAATGAAAACAGGCCAGAGGGAATAAAAAATAGAGCAATAGACAACACAAGGTTAAAAGAGCTTGGATGGGCGCCTAAGTATGACTTAGAAGATGCACTTGCAGAAACATATGAATGGTATCGTAACCTATGAATGAATTTTTATACACTGGAGACAGCACAGCATTCAAGGCGTTTGAAACCCCAGATGGCAACGACGAATTGAGTCAGTTAGTAAGTATTGGCAAGCTATTGGAAGTTTCAACTGGCAAAAAAATGATTGATGTTTCTCATTATGCTAGGCCAAACACAAGACTAGCCGATTATGTTTTGAAAATAAACAAGCAGGCTCCTGTGATATGGTTATTTGCCTGTCCTGTTGCTTCATTGTTTTGGCGTGAACATAACAACGCATGGCCTGCAATACACAGCAGTAATACCGATCTTGCTTATGAATTAATCACTGCTGTTGATTACAACAAGATTTATAATCAAATAGCAAATGATGAATTGAATGTTATTAACAATATAGGACTACCAATAGGGTTGATAGGCGGCAGCGGAGATATATCTGAAGAACAAATTGTAAATTACAAAAACCTGTCAATAATCCATCCCAGCTGGTATCAGTATTTGGCAAAAGCAGCTGATATACCTTTGCAAAGCAAGCACATGTTAGCAGAATTGCTGCATGTAATTGTAAACATTTTCTTTCCTGCTAAAGGAATCGTCTGGAATCAATTGTGGCAAGTTGATAGAAACTTTTACAATAATATTCCTGTGAACCAATCACTTATTGACGACATATATAAAATTTACAGTTGGCGTGAAGCTATGCACAATGCTGGATACATTTGCCACAACCATCCTAATGTTAAAAGCAATGTGTTATTCCATAACCTAATTAAAGACAAAGCAAAGGATTACCTAAATGATAACACCAAATAGTCATATGAATCCTGTGTATGGTAAAGACGAATGTAAAAGTGTTGAAGACTACATGCATACTGGCGGCTGGATTATGGAACACACAAAGACAAGAGAATTAGAACAACTGATTTGTGATTACACTGGTGCAAAACATGCTCACATGGTTCCTTCTGCTACAATGGGATTGTTATTGTGTAGCATGTTAGCTGATATCAGACCTGGTGATAAATTTAACTGTCCAGCTTACACACAGGCTGCAACTGCTAACGGTGCAATCTTGATGGGTGCGCAACCTGACATATGTGACGTTGATCCTTTAACCTATACACTTGATTGGCGGTTTGTTACTCACAGAGTTGTGTTTGTTGCTAGTATAAATGGTAGAACACCTGACAGTTATGCTGAAGACATTGAACGTCACAGAGCTGTTGGACACTTTGTGATTGAAGATGCTGCACAAGCATTGGGCAGTTGGCATGGAGATAATCATGTGGGCACATTAGGAGATGTAGGTGTGTTTTCGTTTGGTGCTCCAAAAATCATTACTACAGGACAAGGTGGTTGCATTGTTACCAACAGTGATGAGCTCAGCGAACGCATAGATGCAATCAAAAACTTTGGCCGCACCGTTGGAGTTGGCGAAACATACAATGTCATGGGTTTGAATTTTAAGTTTACAGATCTTCAATCCAGCTTCGGTATTGCACAAATGGCCAAGTTACCTCAAATAGTTCTACGTAAAAAACAAATTTTTAAAAAATACCAGTCTAGGTTACGATCTGTGTGCGATTTTATTAAAACAGATTTACTTACAGTCACACCAACTTATCCAGAGGTGCTGGTGCCTGATAGAGACCAGTTGGCAGCACATCTTAAAAGGCAAGGTATAGGCTGTAGGGCAGTGTATGACAGTTTAGGCAAACAGCCATTTCACAACCAATGGGGAGTCACGGCTCCTGTAACCGAATACATTGGACAGAAAGGATTACAACTGCCTGCACAGGCCGATCTTACTGATGAAGATATAGACCATATTTGCGATGTTATTTTAGATTATTATAAAGTTTGATCAACTGCTCAATTCCGTGCTCAATGCTTTCTGTAGCTGTAAATCCAATTGAGCGTATTTTTGAATAATCAACAGCATAATTTCTGCCGTCTTGATCATGCGACAGCGTATCGTTGCTGTCTACTTGCCAACCGGGGACCTTGTTCTGTATAGCTTGACAAATTTGCAACTTGGTATAATTTAGACTGTCATCACCTATATTCCATATCTGCGATTTCATTACACCGTGCTTTTCGATAGCCCAAACAAATGCTCGACTGAGATCATTAACACTGAGAAAAGTTCTTTTGTGGTGCGCTTCAAACAGGGTCATGCTTTCGCCCGAACAGGCTTTTCGTGTAAAGTCATTTACCAGCAAATCGTGTCTTAATCTATTGCTTATCCCAAACGCAGTGGCTGGCCTTAATATTACAGCGTCAGTTCCTTCAAGTTCTTTTTCTCCTAATAATTTGTAAATTGCATATGTGCTGATAGGATTAGGTTGTGCCTGTTCTGTGCATACAGTGTCTAACGCACCATACACACTTCCTGTGCTTGCATAAACAAATATCTTATCATAACCTGCATCTATAATTCTGTTAGTGCCTTCAACGTTGATTTTATAAGCAAGGTCTGGTTGTGCATTACAATTTGGATATCCAACTATGCCTGCTAGATGGATCACAGCATCAGCACTGCGGATAATTTTTGTCACTTCAGGTTCAAGTATATCAAGATTGTGCAGTTCAAAACCCGGCCTGTCAATCAAGCCCAGCACAGGCTCAATACCGTGTGTGAGATTATCAACACACACCACTGAATGATTGCTAGCCAACAACTGTTCACAAAGCCTAGAGCCTATATAACCTGCGCCCCCTGTGACAGCTACTCGCATCTTGTAATAGGCTCCTCGCAATCATTCCAGCGTTTGGTCAGCATGGCTATCATTTTGCAATCTGCTGTTGGATAGAAAGTATGAGGCACACCCTTGGGCAAGTAAATACAATCACCTGCGCTCACAGTGGTAACCAATTCTTCTCCATTGGTAAGTTCGGTATATACACCTTCGCCTTGAACAAACTGTATGTATTCGTCAAACTCTTTGTGGTAATGATGTCCACGCACTGCACCCTTGAGTGTAACAATATAATTCCATTCTACTATGCTGTGCTGTTCTGGATAGTAGGTTTGTATGATGCCTCTACCGTCTTTGAAGGTCTGTGGATTTATCTCCGGAACTAGTTTAACTATGCGTTTCATTGCAAGCCTAACCATGTGTTCCAGCTGGGGTGCCTAACCTGTATAGGCAACTGTTTGCGTTTGCGCACCAATTCATAGTAACCCGGCTGGTATGGCTTGTAGCGTGGACGCCACTGTGGGCCTACCTTGTTGCCCTTGCTCCAATTACACTGTTTGCAACTGCTGATACAGTTCTCCCATGATGTTTTGCCGCCTTTGCTGATGGGCTGCACATGATCAATGGTCAGCTCGGTTTTGGTTTGAGGTGTGCCACAGTAACCGCACTCATACAAATCCCGCAGATACAAATTATTTTTACTAAAGCGTGGTCTGCGGGTCTTGTGCATGTATTGTTTTAACATTATCACGGCGGGCACCCGTGTTTCCCAGTTGGGACTCCGCACCAACCAGTCATCATACCACTCAAGCACATTGCACTTGTCGTGATACATATACATCACAGCTTCTTTCCATTGCACAATGCTCAACGGCAAAAAGTTTACCGGTTGACCATCAGCGTTTAAGACCAATGTGTCGCTCATGTTACAACTATTTATATTTCAATTTCTTCTGGGTTATCTGAATATACAGATTCGAATATGCGTTGAATCTCATCAACTTGTAAACAGTTTACAGCCATAATGTCCATTGGTCGACCAAATTCTATCGCTATTTTTGCTGTGTAGTTTTTTATATGTTCTGGGTCTAGCAATGTAGACATGCATTCGGGTCTTGTTTCAAAAACTGGATCAGTGAAAATATAAACTCCGTCCATCATGTTTGCAAATATGACCACTACCAACCATTCCATGTTACTCTCCTGTGTAAGGTGTGAACCCAGTTCCAACTGCGGTTACACATGCAGTTCCATCTGCGTAGAGATGTATCAAACTCCAAGTGCCTGTGCTTTGATTTACAAGAAACATTGCTCCGCCTGTGTATGGTTGACCACGTGTTCCAAATTGTAGACCTTCGCCTACGAAAAGAGGTTCTTCTCCATATTTACCCGACATCACATCCATTACCTCCACAAATGGATCGCAGCCTTGTCTTGTGTATAAAAACTTTGAGTTTTCCGGTTGGTCAGCACTGGCCATACTGGCTAGGCTCAACAACACGAATAAAATGAACCTGATCATCGTGCTCTCCTAAAAATAGTGATCCACAGCTGAGCTTACTGCTCGTTCCAGAGCCATGTCCCACTGGGTCAATCCGTTATACCTAAACAGTTCATCCACACTCAGCTGCGCCTTCAACCAACTGCCTCTCACAAACTCACCAACCAATTGTTGTGGAGCCCATACCGCAGCACCTGCACAAAACTTGTAGCGATCCGGTGTGTTGCCTTGTAGGTATTTGTGTATCATAACATCATCACTGCTAACAGCAGTATCTCCGGTGACCTGCATGGTGTTGCTGCTATACCAACCTGTGGTGTGCAACATCACCACAGCTGAACTGTTTACTGGTCCGCCACGGTATATAGGGTCAAAGGTCACAGGGTTGTAGCCTTCGCTCTTGGCCAAATCTTCTGTGGTGTAGTTGCTTCTATGGTTGATGATCAGTCCTGCTATGCCTGTTTGCGTTTGCTCGTATATGTAAATCACTGATCGTTCAAACTGGTTGCCTCGCAGCGCCGGTGCTGCT
>Ga0255784_10001383_pt1 | contig 19615 bp, 22 predicted proteins | sample 101ome_14_FD_179982 | JGI IMG/M metagenome (GOLD analysis project Ga0255784, IMG submission 179982) | Coastal salt marsh microbial communities from the Groves Creek Marsh, Skidaway Island, Georgia - 101403AT metaG (version 2) | ecosystem: Environmental > Aquatic > Marine > Intertidal zone >...
CGGTGCTATTGCAGGATTAGTTGCAATTACAGCGGAACCATTAACACCAAGTCCATTAGCAGCAATATTGATCGGTGCTATCGGTGGAGCAATAATGTATTTCACAACGAAATTATTATTCTCACTTAGAATTGATGATGTTGTTGGAGCAATACCAGCACACTTCTTTGCCGGTATCTGGGGAACATTAGCTGTGCCAATTACAAACAGCGATGTAACTTTTGGTGCTCAATTTACAGGTGTTGTAGCAATTTGTGCCTTCGTATTCGTAGTATCATACATTGTATGGTCGGTTATGAAAGCAACTATCGGTATCAGAATCAGTAAAGAAGCTGAAAAATCTGGAACAGACAGAGCTGAAATCGGTGTAATTGCATACGGAATAAGAGACTAAAACCATTTATCTCTTCATTTATAAGGCCCACATTCCCTCTGTGGGCCTTATTTTATTAGTTTTATGCAAAAGTTGCATAAGTGAATTGTGATAGTCCTGTTTTTATAATTTTTCATTAGTTGTATTTTTGACCAACAAGTGAGGGATTATGAAAAAAAACATATCAATAATTTTTAACACTTTTATTATATTAATGAGTACGACCTCTTTAACTTTAGCAGAAACAACTATGTCTGCTGAAGGACAGTACATTTTCAACTCTTTAGGTTTTTATATCGGTGGAGTTTTAGTAGCTTTTATGGCTGCTGGTTTTTGTATGTTAGAAAGTGGTTTAGTAACTACAAAAAGTGTATCTACTATTGCTGCAAAAAATGTTGGTAAATTTGCCATTGCATCAATAGTGTTTTTTTTATTCGGTTATAATTTAGCTTATGGAGTTCCAGAAGGTGGATGGATTGGATCCTTATCCTTATGGACAGATACTTCGACTGCTGAAACAGGCTACTCTGGTTATTCAGACTGGTTTTTTCAAACTATGTTTGTTTGTGCTACAGTATCAATTGTATCAGGAGCTGTTGCTGAAAGAATAAAAATATGGCCATTCTTTATATTTGCATTTTTAATGGCAGGTATAATTTATCCTATTTCTATGGGCTGGGGCTGGGGAGGCGGTTGGTTAAGTGCTGCTGGTTTCTCTGATTTTGCTGGTTCAACTTTAGTGCATGCTTGCGGTGGTGCCGCTGCTTTAGCGGGGGTTATCGTCTTAGGTGCTAGAGATGGAAGATTTACTAAAAAAGGTGGTGTGAATGTGATGGTGCCTTTTGCAGCATCAAGTATTCCATTAGTAACTCTTGGAACATTTTTATTATGGTTTGGCTGGTTTGGCTTTAATGGTTTCAGTCAATTAGCAATGGGAACATTTGATGATGTTAATGCTATTACTAAAATTGCAGTGAATACCCATTTAGCAGGTGCAGCCGGTACTGTTGCTGGTGCAGCAATCACACGTTTAGTTGGTGGTAAGACAGATATTATCATGATGCTGAACGGTGCTTTAGCTGGATTAGTTGCAATCACCGCTGAACCTTATAACCCATCTCCAATGTTAGCGATGGCAATTGGTGCCGCTGGTGCCATTATCATGTTCTACGGAACTAAATTCCTGGAATGGTTATTGTTAGACGATGTGGTAGGTGCGATCCCTGTCCACATGTTCGCAGGAATCTTTGGAACGTTAGTAGCTCCAATTAGTAATCCAGATTTATCATTTGGAACACAAACTTTAGGAGTTGTATCCGTTGCAGGTTTCAGTTTTATAGCTGCTTACGCAGTTTTCTCAGGACTTAAATCTACTATTGGTTTGAGAATAAGTAAATCTGCAGAAAGAAAAGGGACGGACCACGCAGAGGTTGGTGTTAAAGCTTACGCAATCTTAGATTAATTTATTAATCAAAAAAATTAAAGGCCTGAGCAATCAGGCCTTTTTTTTATTCGTTTTCATCCCAAATTTTTTTCCAATCAACATGAGGTGATAAACCAAAGATCGAATTTACATTTGTAAAATGAACCGCTAATGAAGGTATCGGTGAGATACATAATTCTTTACTGTAAATATCATGAAGCGGACTTTCAAAAGGGTAATGTTCTTGTTTACACATAGCAGTGAATTTGCCCCAATGTTTTTCGAGTAAATTTTTACTAGTTAAAAAACTACATAAACTCTCATCAATCTTACGCCAATGGTATTTTTCTCCAAGCAAGATGTTAGTTTTATCTGCTTTAGCATATAGATAAGGATAGTCCGCTGGACAAATTATTAATTCATTATTTATTTGCGAGGCAATTCTTTCATAAGCTAACACGAATTCTTTAATAGCATCTACCTTATGTAAGTAGTCGTCTTCGATAAAATAAATCAAGTCTTGAGCGTTGTTTTTTGCATAGACTAGTGATTTAAAAATATTAGCCATATTGGATAATTGATTATCCGTTGACTGCTTGCCATTTTTATTGGTTGTATTCATTTGCTCTTTAAATTCATTTACATCTAAATTAATTATCTCATTTTCAATACTAGAGTTTTTAATAAGATGTCTGATTTTTTCTAAATTATCATCGGAGCTTTCATGATCGATGACAATTAACTTAAATTTTACCGGAAGAGTTTCTTGCGCTAATTTTATTCCTTTAATGATTGATTTAATTGTTCTTAAAGTATATTCGATTTTTTCTTTTTCAAAGATACGTTCTTTATTCTGTGTAAGCATTTTAACTGACGCACAAGTTCTAATAATAATATCTAATGCTTTTACCTTTCGAGTTATTTTGACTTCTCCCAAAGGCATCACAATAGATTTTTTACCTGGTTCTGTTAATTGTGTATTCAAAGGTTTCCCACTAGCGAGTAATTCAAAGTTATTCTGATCAACTATTTCATAGCCTAGGAGCCTAGAAAATTTAGCTAATAATTTACTTAAAATACTTTTTTTTGAGTTATTCTTAATTTCTTTCATCGTGTTTGATTCTGTTATATCATGATATTTTAAACATGAATATTGTTTCAGCTCAAGCACTCGTCGATCAGGCACTCAAAGAAATTGAAACCTTAGAGCCTAAAGATGTTGTTGAACTACAAAAAAAACAAAATTGTATTTTAATTGATATCAGAGACATCAGAGAGTTATGGCGTGAGGGGACAGTTAAAAATGCTCTGCATATTCCTCGGGGCATGATTGAATTTTGGGTGGACCCACAAAGTTCATATTATAAAGAAAAAAATTTACAAAAAGCTGAAAAAGTCATTTTATTTTGTGCTCTAGGGATGCGCTCAGCTCTTGCAACCAAGTCTTTAAAAGATATGGGTTTTAAAAATATTGCTCATGTTAATGGTGGATTTGATGCTTTAAAAAAAGCTAATTTTGAAATTACAGAAGTTAAAAAAAAATAACTATTTCATCGACTCATTAACCGCAAAACCCAACCTATCTTGCCCCCAAAATACTTTTTTATTTACTAGAAAAGTCGGTGCCCCAAATATGCCTAAGGCATAAGCCTCCGATGTTTTTTTCTTGAGTAGATCTTTATTATTTTGTGAGGTTGCTCTGAGAAAAAAAGTTTTGGGATTAATGCTCATGTTTTTTAAAACTTTTTCAATAATGATACTGTCATTCATATTAAGACCATCACGCCAAATAGAATTAAAAATATTATCAATATAATTACCAGCAAAACCATCTTCCTCAGCAATGAAAACGCCACGCATTAAATCTACAGATTTGATAGGAAAGTAATTATTAAATTTAAATTTAATCCCTAGTTTATCACAAATCAGCTTGCAGTCTCTGATCATAAATTTAGCTTTTGCCGGAATAAACGCTGGTGCTTTGATCCCATGTAAATTGTGTAAGCCTCCAAGTAAAATAGGTTTATAGGAAATTTTTATATTTTGTTTTTTTTCAAGTAATCGAATTTGATAATGCGCTATAAAAGAATAAGGACTTACAAAATCAAAAAAAAACTCAAAGGGTTTAATCATCAAAAGAAATCTTCTTGGCAAAGAATATTCTAACTAACCAGTATAAAACTAATCCGATCGGTCCAGTAAAATAAGTAATGATTAAAATGATACCAGTTAAAATCTTTGGCATGTTATATTTAATTGCATCTCGAGACATCCAACTACCTACAAACAAACTTAAAATTAAAAAATGTATCCAGAATATTGCTAAAAACATTTCGTTCGAGTAAATCGCATATAAGTCATCGAGGCCTAGATATAGGGAAAAACCATCAAAAAAATTTTCAGTTAAATAAATTTGATAAGCTAAGTAAGCATATAAAATTGCAAATACTAATGGAATAAAAATAGAGTGAACAATAATTTTTGTTAAGCCATTTTGTGGTAAAAAAATTAATAATAACCACAAAGGAACCACGCTCCAATTTGTTAACAGATAAATATTTTCTGTAGTTAAATACTCAGCAAAGTTATTCATAAAAAAAAATAATATAGTATATTAACTCAATGAATCCCACTTCCAATAAAAAAGATTTAGAAGATTTGAGCACCAATATTAAAGATTTGGCGTATAACTATGTCGAAAAATATGCTCCCTCCAAGCAACAGCTCAAAATATATTTATTAAAAAAATATATTACCAAATTCAAAGGTAGCAGTTCCAAAAAAGAATTTTCACAATTGATTGATGAAATTATTGCTTCCATGGTTGAAAATAAATTTTTAAATGATGAATTTTATTCAGACTCCAAAGCAAGAATTTATCTACGTCGAGGTTATTCCTTAAATAAAATTTCACTTGCTCTAAAAGCAAAAGGTATTGATAGAGAATTTATAAAAAAAAGTTTAGAGAAGATTAAAGCAGACAACATCGATACAGACTTTGTTTCTGCACTTAAACTTTGTCAAAAAAAGAGAATAGGGGCAATTAGACATGAAAATAATAGAGAATTATTTTATAAAAAAGATATGGGCGTATTAGCGAGAGCTGGCTTTAGTTACGAAATTTCTAAAAAGGTTTTAAGTTTGCCCCAAGCAGAATATTTAAAACTTATTAAGATTGTTTAGTCTTTTTCTTTTCTTCCTCTACCAGTATGTCGAGTTTTCGCTTTAAAGCGTTTTTAACAATGACAAAAAATATCAACCCAAAAATAGCAACTGAGACGACTATAATAAGAATTGTTTTAATCATTTAAATCTATTTTCCTTTTTACTAATAAACTTAAATTTTTATAACCAGTTTTACCGTATTCAAATTTTTTTTCATCTAATGTTGTCACCAAGACACCAGCATGTTCAGCAATGGCATGACCGGCAGCATAATCCCACTCATTTGCTCTTTCTCGAGCTGCATAGATATCAAATTCCCCTGTCGCTATTACGCAAAATTTGTAAGAACTTCTTATTTCTTGAAACTTGGTCATACCATGTTTTTGTAACACTTCTAAAATAGGACCTTTAGGATTGGGCGAACTCGTTACCGCCAATACAGCACCTTTAGGAGTTTTCTTTTGATTAGATAACTTTATAAGTTTCTCATTATCTATGAGATAGCTATTACCCTGACCATAAGAATAAAAAATTCTATTTTTTTTTGGTACACCCACTAACCCTAGTGCTGGTTTTTTATTAAGAATTAAAGCAGCATTTAAAGTATATTCATCTTTACCGGCAATATATTCTTTTGTTCCATCGATTGGATCAATTAACCAAAAATCTTTATCATTATATTGTTTTCCTTCTTTATAATTTTCCTCTGAAATAATTTCTAAGTTGGGTGTGAGTTCTTTAATTTTTTTACACAAAATTTCATTAACTAATAAATCGCCATTACTCACAGGAGAAGCATCTTCTTTATGCTCAATTTTTAAACCGGCATCATATGTTTTGATGGAAGCTTCACCCGCTTGTTTAAAAGTATCAATTAAATTTTCGGCTATTTTTTTAAGATCTAGCATTTTTTTTAACTTTTTCTAAATTTACTATCTCGCAATTTATAACTTGTTTACCTTTATTTTCAAAATTTACTGTCACTTTATTTTTTATTATGGATTGTACTTGGCCAATGCCCCAGTCTTTATTCTTTAACGCAATTACATAGTCACCGGGTTCAAAGTCAAAAAGCATAATGGAAATTTATTTTAAATAATATATTATAAAGTCATGATTAATTCACTTGGCATTAAAAAGCCACCAAAAAATACCAAAGTCGTCGTTGCCATGTCAGGAGGAGTGGATTCCTCGGTTGTGGCAGGCATGTTAAAAGAAGAAGGCTATGAGGTTAAAGGCATTACTTTAAAATTATACGATGATGCTAAATCTTCTGCAAGTTCCAAGCGACAATGTTGTGCAGGACAAGATATCTTAGATGCTAAGAGGGTTTCAGAGAAAATTGGTATAGATCACCAGATTTTGTACTACCAAAAAGAATTTAAAAAAAAAGTTATCGACTCGTTTATTGATAGTTATATGGCTGGGGAGACACCCATTCCATGTGTCCAGTGTAATCAAACGGTAAAATTTAGAGATCTTTTTAAATATGCTAAAGATTTAAACGCTGATGCTTTAGTGACCGGGCATTATGTGACGCGTGTTCAGAACGGCAACCAATCAGCATTATATCGAGCAAAAGATAAAAATCGTGATCAAAGTTATTTTTTATTTAGCACAACCCAAGAACAATTAGACTATTTAAGGTTTCCACTTGGCACCATAGATAAAAGCGAGACCAGAAAAATTGCAAAAAAACTAGAACTCAATGTTGCTGATAAACCTGATAGCCAAGATATTTGCTTTGTACCGAATGGCGATTATGCGGCAGTGATTAACAAATATCGTCCTGAGTCTTTTAATAAAGGTGATATTTTAGATATGCAGGGCAAAAAAGTTGGTGAACACGACGGAATAATTAATTACACCATCGGTCAGCGAAAAGGAATAAAAGTATCAGGTCCCGAAGCTTACTATGTGGTTAGCATTAATTCCAATGATAATTCGATTGTGGTTGGTACCAAAGAAAACTTAAGGATCAAATTTATTGAATTAAAAGATATTAATAAATTAGCTACTGATGAAGATCTTAATAAAGAATTTTTTGTGAAAGTCAGATCGACAGGAAAACTTTTAAAATCAAAAATTGTAAACCTAAATGCTGCATCCGCTAAATTAGAGATTTTAGATACCGAAACAGGAATTTCACCTGGTCAAGCGTGTGTTTTTTATTCAAAAGATAAAATTGGGGAAAAAGTTTTAGGTGGTGGCTGGATTGCTAAGACTTTCAATACTTAATTATCCACTAAATCCACAGCCCTCAAACAGACAACTACAAAGTGATACAAAACTTTTAAGCATTCAAATATGATGAATGTGAATTGAGGGGCAACTCTCAACTGGCCATTTAGGGAAAAACCGAGAGGTTCAAGCTTAAAGGGCAGAAAGTTCCACTGAGTAGCGCTAAAATGGTGGAGCGGGAGGCTTGGCGGTAGCGCCTACAACGACGAGCCAAAACTTACTACTTGTGTGCAGAAATGCACATAAGTCAGTGGTTTTAAATCAACTTCTCTTCCAATAAAAATAAGTTAAAAAATAAAAAAACACGACCCCAATAAAATAATTCCATTCCAATCCGTGTTTGAAATGAGTGTTGCCTGATTGCACCAATATAGGAACACTAGCAATCGCAATTACAATTAATAAAATTACAATAGCAATTTTAATTCTTAATATATTAGAGTTTGTAATGGGAGCGACTTTAGACTTTAGTTTATTAAGGTAATAAAGAAAGTTTGCTTGGGCAGCTAATTCAAAAATAATAAAACCCAATAACACAACACGACGTAAAAATTTAATGATTTTTAGATCTGCTTCGATCCCTAAAAAAATAGAGTGAATAATTAATAAAATAGCAGACAAGATTCCGAAAATTTTAAATTTATAATTAATGTTAGTTATAGCTATTTTGTTAATTAATCTATTATAATTGATCCAATAGAAGATGAGTACTATTGAAGCTAACACCATTGAAGGTTTAAAAATTAAGTATTGAGGAAAAGTTCTAGAAGCTCGGCTAATGGATAAACTTCCATCCAAGTAAGGTATTGTAAAACCAGATCTACCAATTTGATCAACGGTTAATATTGTTCCTTCAAATAAATGGTAGTTTACCGAGATAAGTAAACACAGATTAATTGCAATTACCGGAAGAAAGAATATCCAAAGCGTAAGTCGCCGTACGGTTTGAATTTCACTCATATTATAAATTTATTTTTTCTTGTTTCTTTTTCTAGCTCTTCTTTTTTTTGAGCCAATTTTACGTCTACCACGATGTTTCTTAGGGTATCCCATATTTTTGCCTCCTTTTTCAAATTTACTTTTATTAATACTTATATAAATTCAATTATACTTATTTTATGAAAAAGTCTACTAGCACAATTTTAAAACATATGGGTCAAGACTTAATCAATAAGTCTGCTAATCCGGCTGTGGTAAGAGCATCCACTGTTTTTTTCAAATCGATGCAAGCGCTGATTAAACAGAATGAGATTGTTAAAAAGAAGAAACCTTTTCATTACTATGACTATGGACGTTATGGCAGTAATACGACGATTGAATTACAGAATATTATTAAAGAATTAGAACAAGCTTATCATGTTTTCTTAACCCCAACTGGTTTTGGTGCAGTTGCTTTATGTTTTTTAGGATTAGGTCGACCTGGTGATGAATTTGTTGTTTCAGATAATGTTTATCAACCGACCAAAGACATCTGTAATACCTACTTAAAAGAACTAGGCATTAAAACTAAGTTTTATAATCCTGACGATTTAAATGATCTTAAACAAAAAATATCTAAAAAAACTAAATTAATTTTTGTAGAAAATCCAGGTAGTAACACATTTGAGTTCCAAGATTTAAAAAAGATTATAAGTTTGGCTAAAAGAAAAAAAATTTTTACTGTTTTAGACAATACTTGGGGTACTCCTTTATATTTACAACCTTTAAAGATTGGTTTTGATGTATCTATCTCTTCAGCAACAAAATACTTTTCTGGTCATTCTGATGCTATGGGTGGCACTATGTCTGTTAATCAGCGAGTTTATAAAAAAGTTTATTTAGTTAACAAATTAATGGGCTATAGGTTAGCACCTGATGAAGCTTATTTGATTATTAGAGGTTTAAGAACTTTAGATATTCGTCTTAAAGCACACCATAATAACGTGATTAAAGTAGTTAAATTTTTGAAAAAACATAAAAAAATTAGAGAAATTTTATATCCACATAAACCAACTTCCAAAAATTATAAAATGTGGAAAAAATATTATTCAGGCTCTACTGGTTTATTAGGCATCTTGATCAAAAGTAACAGCAAAACTTCTGTAGTTAAATTTGTAAATTCTCTAAAACTTTTTGGCATAGGCTATAGTTGGGGAGGATTTGAAAGTTTAGTAGTACACCAAGATATTGCCAAAAAAAGATACTTTTGGAAATATCAACCTAATGAACATATTGTTAGAATGCATATAGGCTTAGAGGATCCCGCTGATTTAATTAATGATTTGAAACAAGCATTAAAGCACATTAAATAGAATTTCCATGACAGAAAAATTTTTTAATAATCGAACAGCATTTATTGTTTTATTGACTGCTTGCTTTATTGTTTTTGTTTCAATGGGGGTTAGGCAAACTTTTGGATTATTTTTTGATTATTTCAAAGAAGATTTAAATGTTTCTCGGACCCAAGCAGGTTTAGCAATAGCGATACAAGCTATTGTCTGGGGGTTGATGTCTTTTTTTATTGGTATTTTCGCTGATAGATTTGGTGCACGATATGCCTCTTTTTTTGCATTAATGGTATATGCATTAGGAATATTTTTAATTCCATTTTCACCTGAGAGCGGAATACCGTTTCAAATATATTTAGGAATTTTTACAGGAATTGGATTAGCGGGAGCTGCTGCGCCAATGTTAGTGCCAACAGTCAGTAAACATTTTCCAAACCATAACAGAGCCAAAGCATCCGGTTTAGTAACCGCAAGTGCTTCAACAGGTATGTTTCTATTTCCTTTGATAGCGGTATATTTTTTAAAGATAACTTTATGGTCTAAAGTTTTATTAATTTTTGTAGCATTTTTAGTCATTGCAGCAATTATAAGTTTATTTTTAAAAAAACCAGACGTATCAAATCAATCAACACAAACTCTAGACTCAAATAACCAATCACTTAGAGAGGCTTTAAGAGAAGCTTTCGCACACAGGGGTTACATATTATTAGTCTCTGGATTTTTTGTTTGTGGTTTTCAAATTACTTTAGTGGCAACCCATGTTCCAAGTTATGTGATGGAACGGGGTCTCGAAGCCTGGACGGGTGGTGCAATTTTATCTTTAATTGGTTTATTTAATATTTTTGGAACGCTTACGATGGGCTATTTAGCTGATAAGTACAGTAAAAGAATATTATTAAGCGGTTTGTATTTTTTAAGAGGAATCACCATTACAATATTTTTACTTTTACCCGCATCAACTTATTCAGCTTTATTCTTCGGTATAAGTTTTGGATTTTTATGGTTAGCAACAATCCCAGCAACTTCTGGTATTGTAGCGCAAATTTTCGGCACCAAACATTTATCAATGTTATTTGGGATCGTATTTTTTAGTCACCAAGTCGGTGCTTTTTTTGGAGCGTATCTAGGCGGTTATTTTTTTGATAATTATGGTTCTTATGATTATGCTTGGTATATGTCCATTGCTTTATCCATTTTTGCTACAATCATTCATTTACCGATAAATGAAAAACCACTTATAAGAAATCTTTCTTCTTAAAGTTAATAGTGAATAAAAACTATTAAAACTCCATAAATTAAAGCAATGAGATTTATATATTTTGAAAATTTTTTGTCATTAATTTTTTTGAAAATTTTTTGAGTAGGAAAATAAATTAAGAATACTAGAAAAACATAATATAACTTAGAAAAAACCAGATCATCATAACTTAAAATTAATACCAAGATATATTGTATTACTCCCATAACCAAATACCCATAACAAATATAATATCTTGATAATTCTTTTGTATTTTGACTTATTAAGGTTGAATATATTGCTAAAAAACTCCCCCCCATATTTGTTAAACCGTGTACACAACCTATACCCATTAATACTAAATTTTTTAGTTTAAAAAAAATTTTTTTAAATGACGAAAACTTTCTTTTATTTAATATTAGTATTGAAGAAAAAATTAGTAATGCAGCAACCAATAATTTAAAGTCAAATAAATATTTAAACTTTAGAGCAATTAATAAGAAAATTATTAAAAATGGCAAACAATAGATATTATATTCCTTAGTAAAATTTTTGTCTTTGGCGTTAGAACCTAAAAACTGCAAAAAACTTATTGTAATAGAAACTGGGATCAAGATATTAAGCGTGTTCGCAAAGTCATATCCTAATAGTAAAAAAGAAGGTGTGCCAAACAAGAGCAATCCAACACCAAAGACTGATTGTATAAAGATAAAAAAAGTAATTATTATCGTTTCCAGCATATTTACAAAGATAGTTTTATAACACTTAAAAGTTGAAAAATAACATATTAAATTCAACTATTAGATGTGGATATTTATTAATTTAAAAATTGCAAGTTTTAATATTTTTAATATCTTATAATTATAACAAAGGAGATTAAATGTTTTCAAAAGAGTTAAATGCTAAATTAGATCAATATCATCTATTAAAACACCCGTTTTATAAATCTTGGAATGAGGGAAAATTAACTAGAGAGATTATAAAAGACTATGCTGAGCAATACTATCAACATGTCAAAGCGTTCCCAAGATATATCAGTGCTACTCACTCTTTATGTGAAGATATTGATAAGAGAAAAATTCTTTTGGAAAATTTAAATGATGAAGAACATCCAAATGCTGACCACCCAACCCTTTGGAAGAACTTTGCTTTAGCAATGGGGGCAGATAAAGATAAATTAGAAGATATTCAACAATACAAATTTACTAAAGAGTTGATTGAAAACTTTTTCAAACAAGCCAGATTATCTTATGCGGAGGGTTTAGGGTCGCTGTATACTTATGAAAGACAAGTACCTGAAATCGCTGATACTAAAATTAAGGGATTAAAAAAACATTATGGAGTTACTTCCAAAGAAGGGTTAGAGTTTTTTGAAGTTCACAAAGCAGCCGATGTTCATCACAGAAAAGAATGTGAAAAACTCTTAGATAGTATGTCTAAGACTGAACAAGCCAAGGCTGAAAAAGCAGCATTATCAACTGCGAAATTCCTGTGGAATTTTTTAAGTGGTATGGCTGAAAAACATAATTTAGCAAAAGCTGCTTAATATATTAGATTGCATTTACTCTAATAAGTTATAAAAAATAACTTATGAAAAGATCATCTGAGAAATCCTTTGGTATTCTTTTTTTTATAGTATTTGCAATTATAGGTCTTTACCCATTATTAAGTTTTAATTTTGTAAGAGTTTGGGCTTTAGTCATTGCATTAATTTTTTTAGTTTTAGGACTAACCAAACCGAGTGTACTTAAGCCATTAAATACAGGATGGATTAAATTAGGTGAAATTTTAGGAAAAATTATTGCACCTGTTGTGATGCTGTTAGTCTTCTTTATAGTTATAACCCCCATCGGACTCATGCTTAGATTGTTTGGCAAAGATATTTTAGGATTAAAATTTTCAGAAAAAGTTAAAACCTACTGGATCACGAGGGATAAAAATATTGGTCCAATGAAAAGGCAATTCTAATGATTGAATTTTTAAAGGAATTTTGGGAATTTTTGACAATCAGAAAAAAGTATTGGTTGCTACCAATAATTATAATCTTAGCACTTTTTGGGATTTTGATCGTTTTAAGTCAGGGCTCAGCCGTTGCTCCATTTATTTATACAATTTTTTAGTGACTAATATTTTAGGTATTTCAGCTTTTTTTCATGACAGTGCAGCTGCACTTATTCAAAATGGCAAAATTATCGCCGCCGCTCAAGAAGAGCGATTTACCAGAAAAAAGCATGATCCTGATTATCCCTTTAATGCAGTTGAATATGTTCTAAAAGAAGGCAATATTAATTTAAACGATGTAGATCATATTGTTTTCTTTGAAAAACCTTTTTTAAAATTTGAGAGATTATTAGAAACTTATTTAGCTTTTTCACCAAAGGGATTTAAATCATTTTCTATAGCGATGCCTATATGGCTAAGAGAAAAGCTATTCCAAAAAAAGTTTCTATTTGAAAAACTAAAAGAGCATGATGAAAACTTTAAAGATATTAATAAACTAAAGTTTTCTGAACATCATTATAGTCATGCAGCTAGTGCTTTTTATCCATCTCCGTTTGAGGAAGCAATTATTTTAACATTAGATGGTGTTGGTGAATGGGCTACAACAACAGTTGCTATTGGTAAAAAAAATAAAATTACGATGCTTAAAGAAATTCACTTTCCTCATTCTTTAGGTTTACTTTATTCAGCATTTACTTATTACACAGGTTTTAAAGTTAATAGCGGTGAATACAAAGTCATGGGTTTAGCTCCATATGGTAAACCTGTTTACAAAGATTTAATTATAGAAAAGTTAATGGATTTGAAAGAGGATGGTTCTTTCAAGTTAGATATGAGTTATTTTGATTATGCCACTGGACTAACAATGACTAATAAAAAATTTTCTGATTTATTTGGTCAACCAGTTAGAAAACCAGAAACAGAGCTATTGACTGATTTTCATATGAATATTGCTGCCTCAGTCCAAGCAGTTACTGAAGAGGTTGTGATGAGGCTAACGAAAGATTTGGCACAAGAATATAATATTAAAAACCTTTGTTTAGCAGGTGGAGTTGCTCTCAATTGTGTTGCCAATGGTAAAGTTTTACAAAATAAAATTTTTGAAAATATATGGGTTCAACCTGCAGCGGGCGATGCTGGTGGATCATTAGGTGCAGCTTTAGCTTATTGGCATCAAGAAATGGACCAACCGAGAAACATAAATTCTGAAGATGATATGCAAGGGTCTTATTTAGGACCCAAATTTAACGATGATGAAATTGAACTTGAATTAAAACACCTTCAAGCAAAATTTAAAAAGTATAATGCTGATGAGCTGGTGAATGTTGTAGCTGAGAGATTAAGCAAGCAACAGACTGTTGGTTGGTTTCAGGGTAGAATGGAGTTTGGTCCTCGTGCATTAGGTGGTCGATCGATATTAGGAGATCCACGATCAGAAAAAATGCAGAAGGAATTGAACTTAAAGATAAAATTTAGAGAGAGTTTTAGACCATTCGCGCCTTCAGTGTTGCGTGAAGATGTTAACGAATGGTTCGACTTCAATTATGATAGCCCGTATATGTTAATGGTAGCTCCTATTAAAAAAGAATTACAGATACCCATGTCTGAAGTTGATCAAAAATTATTTGGAATTGATAAATTAAATTTAAAACGTTCCTCTATTCCAGCTGTTACCCATGTGGATTACTCCGCTAGAATTCAAACAGTTCACAAATCTACCAATGAAAAATACTATAATCTGATTAAAAAGTTTAAGGAACTTACCGGATGTCCTGTCTTGGTCAATACTTCTTTTAACATCAGGGGTGAACCAATTGTTTGTTCCATAAAAGATGCATTTAAATGTTTTATGGGAACAAATTTAGATATTTTGGTATGTGAAAACTTTGTTTTATTTAAAGATCAACAAGACGAAAAATTACAAAAATCGTATCAAACTGATTTTGAATTAGACTAATCCTGTCTCATAAGTGGCAACTTGTATTAAACCAAAAATTGACATCAAAATTAAAAAGTAAAGCACGTATCTTTTATAAGTTGCTTTAGAACTTTCTGAAAATAATTTACTACCCAAATGTATTCCTAAAGGCACCATAATCATTAATGGTAAAGATCTATAAAGTGTTGTCATGTCCACAATACCTGAAAAATAATTTAAGATAAAAGCGTAGCCATCAGTAAAAAAGAATAACGCCGCAATAGAAGCTCGAATAACTGCTGGTTCCACCGCAATAATTAAAAAGTATAATGCTAATGGTAAACCTGCAAGTGTACCAAAACCATTGACAATACCAGCAGTAAAACCAACAGTAACTTCCATCGGTTTATTTTCTAATTTTTTATTTTGGTAACCCTTAAGCAAAAGGTAAGCAAAAACCAAAACTGTTACTGATATTATCAGGTGAGTATAATTAGCATTAAGCACATTAAGCATTTTGACACCTATAGGTGTGCCAAAAATAACACCAATGACTAAATAACTAACAAACTTCCAATTAATTTTTTTCCAAATAGAAGGCAACATTAAAATACTGGCAACGATCTCCAGAATTAAAATCACAGGAATGATTTCTTTGGGTGGAAAAATAAATGATAAACCGGTAATTGAGGTTGCGGAAAAACCAAAACCACTAAAACCTCTCACAAAAGCTGCCAGAAAAATTATTCCGAAAAATAATATAATTTCTAAGTTTGTTAACTGAAAGTAATCAAACATATTAAAACTATAACTATATTATTGTTTCTTTGGAACTGAGATAATTGCTAGGAAACTATGATGGAAGCTGCAATGGATGCAAGCCTAGATTGTGTATTATCTGATCTACTGATTATTGAAACTGGTTTTTTTAAACCAACTAAAGTGCCAGCAGCACATGCCCCCATAAAATAGACCATCATCTTAACTAAGGCGTTACCCATTTCTACACTTGGTACCAAAAGAATGTCCGCTTTTCCCGCAACACTATTTTTTATTTTTTTTATCTCAGCAGCTTTTGGAGAAATAGCATTATCAAAAGCGAGCGGCCCAAAGATTTCAGCATTAAAATCTCTTTCATTGGCAATTTTTGTAATCTCCGCAGCTTCCTGTGTACTTGGAATATTGTCTAGAACTACTTCAGTAGCAGATAAAATAGCTATCTTAGGTTTGTTGATACCAATTTTTTCTGAAAAATTTATTGCATGTTTTATAATTTGTAACTTTGTTTCAGTTTTAGGTAAAATATTTACAACCCCATCTGTAATGATTAGAGGTTTATCATTTTCATTTAAAGTCATATGCCAAACGTGACTGACTCTTTCTCTGCCAATTAATCGATATTTTCTTTGTAAAACAGATTTTAAAAGCACATCGGTATGAATAAATCCTTTGACAATTATTTCAGCATTTTCTTTTAATGAAATTTCTGTAGCTTTATCAGCAGTATTATCTTCTTCTTCCTCGTTGATAATTTTAAATTTAGTTATATCCCAATTTTGGGCTTTACATTCTTTCTCGATTATTTTCTGATTTCCGACCATAATCGGTTCGATTAAACCCAGCTCGTAGGCGAGTTTAGTTGACTCTATTGTCACAGGAATTCCGGCATTAACGATAACCGCTTTAACCTTACCTCTTTTTTTTGCCAATTCGATAAGATTTTTCGGCAAGACTGTTTTTCTATCAGATAACATTTGATCAATTGTATAATATAAACTATCTTCCTGAAAATATATTATTACCCAAAATGAGTACAAACAATAGAACGAATATTCCTAATTCTCTTAACGAGTATTGGATGCCGTTTACTTCCAACAAAGATTTTAAAAAAAATCCACGATTAATTACTGAGGCAAAGGGCGTTTATTTAAAAACCCATGAAGGTGGCACGTTAATTGATGCGAGTTCAGGTTTGTTTTGCAATCCTTTGGGGCACGGAAGAAAAGAGATTACTGATGCCATTTCTAAACAGTTAGATAAGTTAGATTATGCTTTACCTTTCCAACAAGGTTTTGGAGGAACATTTGAATTATCAAGTCGAATTGCTCAAAAAACTCCAGAAGATTTAAATAAAATATTTTTTACTATTTGTGGTTCAACGGCTGTTGAAACTGCTATTAAAATTGCCATTGCTTATTTTAGAGCGAAAGGAGACGCTAAAAGATTTAGATTTGTCGGTCGTGAACGAGGTTACCACGGCATGAATATTGGTTCATTAACTGTAGGTGGAATGGTGAATAACATTAAAACATTTGCTAGTATTTTAATGCCAGGCGTTCAACATATGCGCCATACATTATTACCTGAACATAAGTTTATTAAAGGTCAACCTGATACTGGCGAAGAGTTAGCTGATGATTTGGAAAGAATTTGCACAAACTTTGGTGGTGAAAATATTGCAGCATGTATTGTAGAACCCATTGGTGGTTCGACAGGGGTGTTAGTTCCACCTAAAGGCTATTTACAAAGATTAAAAAAGATTTGTGATAAACACGGCATCCTATTAATTTTTGATGAAGTGATTACAGGCTGGGGCAGAACCGGTTCTGTTTTTGCTGCTCAAGAATTTGGAGTAACCCCTGATATTATTACGATGGCTAAAGCAACAACGAATGGTGTAGTACCTATGGGCGTAGTTGCTTGTCGAGAAAAAATTTATGATACAATTGTTGATGCAGCACCTGATGGCGCAATTGAATTATTTCATGGTTATACTTATTCTGGAATTCCTATTGCCGTAGCAGCCGGTCTTGCCGTTCAAGATATTTTTGAAAAAGAAGATATTTTTAATCGTGCGAAAAACTTAGCGCCGTACTTTCAGGATGCTATTCATACACTTAAAGATCTAGATTGTGTTGAGAATATTAGAAGTTACGGATTAATGGCTGGTATTGATGTTCGTATGAAAGATCGACCAGGTAAAGCTGGTTATGAAGTTTATAAGCATTGTTATAAAGCTGGTGTCAATTTCAAACCAACAGGGGACGCTTTAATTATTACTCCACCATTTGTTTGTGAGAAAAAGCATATTGACGAAATTGTTGAGAAATTAAGAACCGGAATTAATAATTATTTAAAAGCTTAATTCAGATCTAATACACTGGCAGGATCTAATTTTACCTCAAACCAATTTAATCTGATATCTAAATGAGCACCTGTTGCGCGACCCGTTTTACCGACCGTACCAATCACTTGACCTTGTTTTACTTTATCTCCTAATTTCACATCCACATCTTTCAAGTGCATATACAAAGTACTTATGCCATGGCCATGATCAAAAATAAGCGTACCACCCGTGTAGTACATATCTTTTTCTGCTAACGTGACCACACCATCTAACATTGCTTTGACCGGCGTGCCTTCATCACCTGCAAAATCTAAACCATAATGGGGATTTCGAGGTTTGCCGTTTAAAATTCTTTGACTTCCGTAAACACCAGTAATGATTGAATTTTTTATTGGGACTTCAAATTTATTTTTAAAAAATACCAAATCACTGTCAATTTCTCTAGCTTTACCAATTTTAACATTATCACTTTTAATTCGATCATAAACTTCAGGAGGCGGGGTCACTTGTTTCTGGGGTAAACCATCTATTCGTTGTATTCGATATTCTCTTTTAAATACCTGTTTCTCAATAGTTTCTGTTTTTCCCTGTTGTTTAACTTTAATTAAAACATTGTTTTTTCGGTCGCGCCCAATTCCAAAAGCAAAATAACCATCGTCAGTAACTCTCACTGTTTTCTTATCAATTGTTACTTCCGCCCCTGGAGTGGTAACGCCAATAATGAAGGAACCCTGTTCAAACTTGCCTTTAAATTCAACACCATAAAGCAAAGAAGGACAAAGGCAGATTATTAAAAAAAAGATGATTTTTTTCATTAAATAAAGTTTAGTATTTTTAAATCAGTATAAATTAAATCAATTGCCACAAGTAAAATTGCTATCAAACCTAACCAGCCGATCCATTTGTGCTTTTTAATCCATTTTGCTACTAAATTAGCCGCAAATGCCATTAAGGCAATTGAAAGCATTAAGCCAAAAATTAAAAGATAATAATGATCTCTCGCTGCTCCCGCGACGCCTAAAATGTTATCTAAACTCATCACCACATCGGCGATAATGACCGTCATCACGGCGTTTAAAAAAGTTGATTTTTTTATTTTGGGACCTGTGTTTTTATTATGTTTTTGACTAACGATGTCTTGGTAAAGTTTATAAGTTATATAAAGTAAGAGAATTCCACCAATTAATCTAAGTCCCTCTATTTGTAACAAGACGGCAGTGATTAAAGTGAAAACTATTCTAAGGACAACAGCTGCGCTAATACCCCAGAAGATAATTTTATTTTTTTCTTCCTTTTTAAATTTTGAGGCAACCATGCCTATAATGATTGCATTGTCTCCAGCGAGTACTAAATCTATGAGGACTATTTGAAAGAATATAAATATCTGGTCGTGCATTACACCCTATAGTTGTTTAAAAAAAACTAAAATGAACTTTACTTCCGAATCGATTTCAGTTCTAATTAATACATTAATTAACACATATTATTAATTAATAATAGAGGGGAGAGATGATGAGAAAATTATTTTCATTACTTTCAACCATTCTTGTGGCTACAGTGTTTTCAATGACATCTGCTTTCTCAGCAGGTGATGAAGAAAACATTAAAAAGCTAAGTTCGTTCAAAAAAACAGATAATCCTGTTAGAGGCGAAGTTATTGAGCAAAACACAAAATTTGCTGAAAACATTAAAGCAAATATTTTGCCAAAAATTAAAATGCCTCCAGGGTTTAAGATCGAACTATTTGCTGTTGTACCAGATGCTAGACATATAGCAGTTGGTAGAAATAAAGCTTCAGTTTGGATTGGAACAAGAAAAACAAAAGTATGGCAGGCCACCGACCGAGACATGGATAACGTTGCG
>Ga0255784_10001395_pt1 | contig 19482 bp, 17 predicted proteins | sample 101ome_14_FD_179982 | JGI IMG/M metagenome (GOLD analysis project Ga0255784, IMG submission 179982) | Coastal salt marsh microbial communities from the Groves Creek Marsh, Skidaway Island, Georgia - 101403AT metaG (version 2) | ecosystem: Environmental > Aquatic > Marine > Intertidal zone >...
GATTGCTACATCCGCGTCGCCGGTTTCGACAACATCAAGCAAGTCCAATGCGCGTCTTTCTTGGTCCACCGCCCGGCCTCCGGCGCTGCCTGCGCTGTTGACAACCGCCAAGTCAAGGGTAACTAAACTCGCGTCCTTGTCCCGGCGAGCGTTCGCGTGTTCCTAGGCGCGCGGCGCAGGTTTAGCTCGTAGAGTTTAGCCTCATCCAATTGTGAACGAAAAACGAACCGCAATTCTTTCAAGAAGACCTCTCACGCGCGAGTAACGCGTCCACGCGCACCGACGGAACCCGTCCGCGTCCGCGCGCTTCGCTTCCCGCCTCGACCCCTCGAGCCGAGCCGAGCCCCCTGGGACGCGAAACCTCCATATTCCTGGGTGGCCGCGGAACCCAAACCCAATCCACGCGCATCATATCCGTTCACGGATCAGCAGTCTAATAAATATTGACGGTTCATGACTCAAGTAACGCGTCCAGACACAAAAAAAAATACCCCGCCCAAGGGTGTGCGTGCGAGTACATCATCATCGAGCGTGGAGACTGAAACGAAAAATCCTCGATCGCTCGCGGCGCCCCCCCTTTCCCGAACGCGATCGAATCGACGAGTCGTGACTCGCCGATCCGAGCCCGTGTCCGTCCGTCCGTCCGTTCGTTCGCCCGCCCGCTGACCCCCATAATCGCACGCACCGATCGAAACGATGTCCGCTATCGCCCAACAAGCCCAAGTCGCCAAGACCGTCGCCGTCTCCACCGGCAAGGTCGCCAACGCCAAGTCCATGATGGTCTGGCGCCCGCACGGCAACAAGTACGTCCGCGCTCGCGACGACGACGACTCGCGTTTTTTTCTTCATCCAGGGGCCACCGCCGGGTCGCGCCCGATCTCGATCGCGTTCGCGAACCCTCTGAGGGGTCGGCGCCGTCGTCGGCGGTTCGCGTTCGCGCGACGCGTCGCGATCGCGCGCGATGCGTTGGATTATTTTCCTTCGCATCCGCGATCGCGCGCGAGGCGCGTCGCGACGCTCGCGGCGAGGCGTCGATCGACCGATCGATCGTCTCGCCGTGCGCGGGTCGCGCCGGGCGCAAGCCCTCCTTTGCGAACCCGATCCGAGGTTGAGGCGTGAGGAAGGGGTCTGGTTGTTTTCACGAGTCATCACTCGTGAAACTGCGAATTACCCCATATATGGGTTTTCCCAGTGTGACCGACAACCGCGATTGGTCCACGCACTGATTGCGCATACGCACGTGTTGAAAAAGCCCCCTCTCCCCTGGAAGAAGCGCTCGGAGAGGCTGTTGTGTCCTTGCGTGGCCTCCCGCTCGGTTGATGGGTGAGACCAGTGTGAGGAATCAATCTTCCGCGAGCGAGATGACTGACCGATGTCCCTCTCTTCTTCGCCTTTGCTTTCGCCTCGATTAGGATGTTCGAGACCTTCTCCTTCTTGCCGCCGCTCTCCGATGCCGAAATCTCCAAGCAAGTCCAATACTTGCTCAACAACGGCTGGACTCCGTGCGTCGAGTTCGAAGACGAGGCCCACGCCTACGCTGACGGCCACGGCTGGTCTGGCATGGACACCTCCATCAACGCGTGCTACTACGACAACCGCTACTGGGTCATGTGGAAGCTCCCGATGTACGGCTGCCAAAACACCGATGAAGTCCTCGCCGAAGTCAAGGCTGCCACCAAGGCCTTCCCGGATTGCTACATCCGCGTCGCCGGTTTCGACAACATCAAGCAAGTCCAATGCGCGTCTTTCTTGGTCCACCGCCCGGCCTCCGGCGCTGCCTGCGCTGTTGACAACCGCCAAGTCAAGGGTAACTAAATCGCTCAGTTCTCTGAACGCGTTTAGTCATTATAGATTGGCAGCTATTTGCCTTTTCTAGGTAATTAGCCTCGGTTTTAATCAATGCACACAAAGAAGTGTTAACAGTCGTCAGTTCCTTCGACCGCCCCTATCCTATCGCTCGTAATCGTTCGCTTCTAATCGTATTGACAAATTTTCTACTTGCGCTGCGCGATGTGGTCAGTTGGAGACGTTGACGCCGCCATCGGTGACGGACGCAGTGCGTCCGTCAGTAATGCGGGGAACTAAAAATGAAGCACGACTATCTATTGGTGTGTAGTCGAAAACCCCGGGAGTTGCACGCATAGGTGGTAAAAGCACGGGATGCGGGGTTGCGTTGAAGAGCTCCATAAAGTCCATCGGCGTCAGTGCGTCAAAGACTTGTGCGTCGGTGACTCGTTCAAAGATGAATCCAGCGCGTTCTGGAGGAAACTTGATATGAAGCGATGAAATGAATTTTTTCTCGAGTGCCGGAAACCCTTCCATGCGTCTGCGACGGTGGCCGACGGGGTATTCAACTTCAAACTTGTTGGTGCTCGTTCTATCCTTGAAGTGCACTTGAATAGAGTTTGAACACGAGCGGCGATCTGGATCCACGTAATCGGCACTGTACTGGGGGTTTTCCGCAATCAAAATTTTTCTTCGAAGTTCGTCGACTCTCGGATCGCTCGCGACTGAATCTTCATAGTGATCGGATGTCATGTTGCCGTACAGCAATGCCACGGCGACTGCGTACTGCAGACAATGGTCTCTGTCGGCAGGGCCGTTGAGCGGCCCAGTCTTGTCTATGCAGCGAACAGCGCTCCGTGTCGTGTGAACAGCTACCGAATGTACCTCATCTACTCGGTGTACAATCTGTGGATGTAATCTAAAAGCGCCTTCAATCGCTGTTTGCGCATGAATCTCGCTCGGGAACGACGGCTTGAAGACAACATTTTCCATGATGTACTCACCAAACTCACGTTTCAAAGCGATGTCTTGCCGTCTGTAGAAGACGTCATTGAAGCCCCACACTGGAGCGGAAAGCGCTCCGAGATAGCCCATTTCCCCGCGCATCGTCATGAGAGCCAGAGATACACCACGAGCTGCCGCGTCTCCCGCAGCCCAGCCCTTACGCGTCCCCGAACACGGGTAATGTCTGAAGCATCTGAGTCCTGACCCGTCAATGAACGCCTGCGATGTCGCATACATGACTTCTAAACGTCCGCCTCCAAGCATCGACGTCGTCACCGCTGCAACAGCGGCGCGTGTCAGCAACAAATGATCCACGCCAATTTGATTGAAAGAGTTGTCCAACGCCAGCACGCCGACTATTTCGTACGCTTTAATCGTCGCCACGATGACATCTCGCATGCTCAGCACGCTCAACCCGCGTTCATTTCTTAGTCTGCTCACGTACTCGCTCACGCTCAGTATCGCTCCGATTACGTCGCTCGGATGCGTCCACTCGGCTCCGTAAAAGGCGTCGTTAAAGTCCAACCATCGAGCGCACGTCGTCATGTTAAACGTCGCCGTCACCGGATCCAGGTAGTACTCCGTCCCCGGCACGTGCGCACCAAATTTACACTCCACCCCGGGCACGCACGGTCCCAAGAGCTTCGCGCACCCCGCATCATTCGCGCCTCTCAACGCGCACGCCACAAAGTCCAAAATTGCAAATCTACACGTCTTCACCGCGTCTCGCGATTTAATCTCGTACCCCACGACGTAATTCGCGATATCAACCAAGAGTTGATCCGCCCCGAGATCGCTCGCATCGCTCGCCGTCCCTCGTTCCCGTCCTCGGTCGTATTCCGACACCCCAGCGCCGGACGACACCGACATCGTCCCCGCGGCTCGCGCGCCTCCTTGCATTCTTCGGTTCAGTTCCCCTCGTTCGTTCGTTCGTTCGTTCGTTCGTTCGTTCGTTCGTTCGCTCGATCGCGCGCGTCGACCACGCGCTCGTCCCGGGTAGAATCTCACCGATCGATCGATCGTCCCGCGCTCCGTCGTCGCGCCGTCGAAGAGTCGCGAAGTGACGCGCGTCTCGCGGGCGCGTCGTAACGACCTCGCGAACGAAATCCGCGCGTGCCGACCCCTCACACCGCCCCCGCGATCGGCGCGCGCGCCGAAGAGAGGGACGCGGACGCGGATGCGAAGACGATCGAAAGGGACGTCGACGTCGTCGCGCGGATTCGCGGCGTCGGCGGACGCGAAACCGACGGGACGGACGAGCGAACGCGCGAACGATGCCGAAGAGAAGACGATGACGCTGACGGCGAGAGCGTTGTCACCTGGGACGTTCATCGACGCCACGGCGACGTCGACGCGGGTGGAAACGCGACGAGGGGCGACGCGAAGTGAAGTGCGGCGAGCGGTGTTGGCGAAGACGCGCGCGGGGACGGCGTTCGATGGGAAGGATGCGGTGGTGACGGTGAGAGGGAAGGCGATGCGAGAGGGCGACGAGACGCGCGCGGTTGAATTGGAGGAGTCTTCTTCGTCGGGGAACGGGAGAGGAATCGTCGCGCTCGTGACGGTTCGACCGAGAATTAAGGGGAGTAATTCTGGTGACGTCGTGCGGGAGGAGGAGGAGGAGGATGACGAGGATTTGATTGTCCCGTTGCGAGGGGCGAGAGCGTACGCCGAACGAGCGCTTCGAGAGCGTTTGGGTCTGTCCCGTTGGTTGGCGAATCTCTTGGCGCGGGTTCCCCTCGTGCGTCTTGCGTCGTGGTTGGTTGCGTTACGAATCGCGCACGAGCGCGAGCTAGGACCGGTGTTCGTCTTGGCGACGGGTTTTTCTTTGATTATTTCCAACCTCGGCCGGCGGCGAGCCGGACAGGCGAGCGCGTACTCGATTTTTAACGATGGATTCGCGCGTTTACCCGGTCAGTTGACGACGGATGACGTCGATGATGCGTTGATGCACCGTCGGTGACGCGTTAGAACGAGCGATGACGTTTAGAAGATGGTTTAGGATTGTCACTCTTTCTAGAGAAGTGTAGTTGAAGTGGAGACGTTTCGCGGTAGTTACGACCTGAAAACGAGACGCGAGCGAGCGAGAAATATGGCAGCCCTGGCGACCCGATCGACCGCCGCGCCCGGATGGAAACCGGGAAAGGTTGCCACGACCTCCAGCGAGCGAGCGCGAGCGAGCGGGAGAGCGAAAAGCGCCGCGAGCGAGGTTTCTTTGGACTCTTTCGAGGACTTTCTTTTGGATAAGCAAAAGGAACTCTGTGACGCCTTGGAGCGCGTGGATGGGAGCGGGAAGACGTTCTGCGAGGACAAGTGGGAACGCGGGACAAAGGCGGACGGATACGGCATCACTCGGGTGTTGGAAGGCGGAGAAGTGTTCGAGAAGGCGGCGGCGAACGTTTCGATCATTAGAGGAAAGCTCACTCCAGAGCGCGCGGCAGCCATGTCCTCTCGCGGACGAGAGGAGATTGATCCGAAGGGTGGCCAAGAGTACGAAGCGTGCGCGTTGTCCTTGGTTTTCCATCCTCGATCGCCCATGGTGCCGACTTTTCGCGCGGATGTGCGTAGATTTAGAGTCGGCGGTAAGGCGTGGTACGGCGGTGGGGCAGATTTAACGCCGTATTACCTCTTCGATGACGACGCGAAGGAGTTCCACGAAAAGTACAAGGCGACGTGTGATGCGTATGATGCGAATCCAGACGGAGGTGAGGTGTACGCGGCGTGTAAGAAGTGGTGCGACGATTATTTCTACATTCCGGCAAGAAAGGAACATCGAGGCGTCGGAGGCGTCTTCTTTGATGATCTCGAGAACGACAAGGCGTGCGATGCTTTGGGCGGCGCTCGCGTTCGCGATGCTGAAAGTTTCACGCGTGCCATCGCCGATGAGTGGCTCGATTCGTACCTCCCCATTGTCGATCGCAGACGTGAATCGCCGTACGGCGGAGAACAGGAGCGTTGGCACCATCAACGACGAGGTCGGTACATTGAATTCAACTTGCTTTACGATCGAGGAGTGCGATTCGGCTTGGACGGTGGTAGAATCGAAGCCATCATGGTGAGCGCTCCGCCTCGCGTGCGTTGGGATTACGATGTCCAGCCCGAGTCTGGTTCCGAAGAACATCGCCTCGTCGAAGTGTTACGTTCACCTCGCGCGTGGGCTTGATTTATTCACGGTAGTGTTTGGCTTGTAGCGTGCGTGCTAGTTGTAAAAATCAGTGCTATTATTATTCATTTACTTACTTGTTCTTCTTCTTCGACAGACTCTCGATTCCGAGGCACATCCCGTACACCCCGAGCGGGAGCAACACAAGGAGAACCTCAACCAAAACTTCTACGTTGACGCACAGCGGGTGCATCTGCCCCGGAGCCACGTTCCAACCGAGGAACTTCCTATAGAGGAACGCCACCCCTTCGCTCCAAATCCACGCCGCACCGTTAACGCCACCGTTCGACTCCAACACGCGAGCGTAGGTTCCCTTTGCGCCTTGCAAAGCGCCCAAGCTCGCCGCGGCCAAGGCGCACGCCTTGACAGTCGCCCACTTATTCGTCTTCGATTGCGACGCCCGAAGCGCGTTCGCGCCGAGGAAGAAACCGAGAAAGGATAGGACGCACATAGACGTCGCGTTCGGGTCCATGAATCCATCCTTGGAGGAGTCGGACGCGAGGAATTTACCGAGAAGCGTGAACGCGACGAAACCAACGTGCGAAATCATCGTCACGTACAAGAGAGACTTGACGCGTCGCCGGGTGGTCACCATGGATGAATACCGCTCGACGACGCGCTGACGGAAGGCGTAGTCGCTTCCATCGGTGCCGGCGACGTAGGAACCCTTGCTCGCCATGGTGAAAGCGTGCGTCCGACTATGACGCCAGCCGCGCGACGCAGACTGAGAGTGTTTGGATACAGAAAGTGCACTAATGTCTTTCGACTACAAGGATTAGAAAACTACAACCCCACCGTATCGGTAGCGCGTTATATTTACCAAGAGACGGTGGGGACTTAAGAGAGCAAGTCTTTGGAATCTAGCGTGCCGTCGCCGTTGATGTCTAGTTCGTCAAAGCGGGTACTGAGCTTGTCGAAATCCTCTTGAGTGGCTTTACCCATCGCGATGAGCATGGCGCGGGTGAAATCGTGCTTGTCGACGTGACCTTTGTCTCCACCTTGTTTTGCCAACCACTTTGCCGTGAGCTTAAACGTGGAGGCGTCTGAAATTTCCTCAGAGTTTTCGTCAATGGTCGACTGCGCCAACTGCGAGACCGCCCAACCGAAAATACCAATGGTGAGAAAAGCGTAAAACGAAGCGAAAATGCGTCCACCCTTTGTTTGCGGGCAAATGTCACCGTATCCAACCGTTGTCGACGTCACGACGGACCACCAGATGCCGTCGAGGAAGGAAATGTCTTCGAGACTCGATATGACAGAGGCGCCAATTAGGGTGTTGGTCAAGATGACGACGACGGGATGAAATGCAATCTTCAACCACTTATCCTCGGCCGGTTTCTCTTCTCTCGCCTTTTGCTTGAGCTTCTCTATATCCACAGCGGTTAATCCTCCCAACTTCGTCTTAATCCGCGCCACATCTCTCTCGATCGCCGCCTCGGCTCGTCGCTGAGACGTCTTCACCGAAGCTCTCTGCGCCGCCAGGAACAAATCCGTCACCTTTGTAATGCACAGCGTCGCCAAACCCATACCGACGATGATGAAGACAATCATGAACCCTTTCCCGGTCGTAGTTTTCGGGCTCAAATCCCCGTATCCAACAGACGTCACCGTGATGGCGATAAAGTACATGCTATTCACGAAGTTCCCGTCGAAATCCGGTTCCGAGAGCACCGCGTTGAGCGTCACCACCGCCAACAACAGGTACACCCCGAACGCCACGGCGAGGTTTTGGTACAAGATTTTAAACATGCGCGTCACCGGGTTCGGTCCTACGAACCCACCGCCGTCGTCGCCGACGCCATCAGCCTTCGCGCCCGACGACGAGAGACTCACATCGACGCTCTCCGCATCGGGCGAACGTCTTCGCCGAATGCTCTGTCCGAACGCGTACGCCTGTTCCTCGTCACCGGCGTCGCTGGAGATCGATCCGTACGACCCAGACGGGGACGATCGCATCATCGGTCGCCGTCGGCGCCTCACTCGCGCGCGGGCGTCTGCGGCGACGGGCGCGAAACGCGTCGAAAACGACGACATCCTCGTATGTATGTACCGGTATGTATTGAAGGATTTTTAAACCTAACAAATAAATTTCTGATGGAGGAAGACCCCGTGAACAAGTATATACGTATCACTGTTTACCCATATGTTTTGGAACAATTCAGCACCTCGCCGCGGCGCGACCGGCGGCGTCACACTGCGCGAAGGCGGCGACGACGACGAACGATGCGAGGGGGGAAACGAGAATTCAACGGCGGCGGAGGAGGCGGTGGTGGCGGTGGACACCGTAAAAAGGCCAAGTGGTTCAATCACAAGGGCGTACGTGCGAGAGCGACGACGAACGAGAGAGGAGTGTTTTTTATGTGCGCGCGAGAAAAGTCAGCAGAGACTGGCGAGAGTGATGAGAAGGACGACGGATGAGGAAAAACGAAGCGGTGGTTACTGACTCGAGTGTTTGACTTTTTACGCGAATCTTAGGGCGCGGGTGGAACGATTCCGTACGGGACGCAGGGTGTCATCATCACGTGCGACGGCGGGAAGGAGCGCGGGTCGGCGCGAGACGCCGTGCGCAACCTGACGGAGAGATTTGAGATTTTCCTCGAGAGAGATGGGAAGTCGAAGAAATCTTCGTCAGAGGACAAAGGTAAGGATGAGAGCGCGGACGCTGGGGACGCGCTTCGCGCCGAGCTGGAGGGATTGAGGGAGGATAATAAGCAACCGCTCTTCAAGGAGAATAGCGTCGACTTGCGAGCGTGCACCTTTGTCGCGGCTTCCAAGGAGGTGACGAGCCACTACACGATGGCAGAGTTGGTGAGAGCGGAGCTCGAGCGCGCGAAAGAGAGCGGTAAGACGTTTGCGAGACATATGCTTCGAATGATTCCGGTTGAAACCACTTGTTACGCGGGCGTGGATGAAATTGCCGAAGCCGCGGCGCCGTTGATTGAAAAGTATTTCGGGGATGAAAAGGAGAGAACATTTGCGATTTGCTTTGATCGTCGCGCGAACAGCTCTGTGAGACGCAATGACGTCATCGAAGCGATCGCCAAGCAGGTGAAGCAACCGCCCGCCAAGGTGAACCTTGGCAACCCGGATCTCACCATCATGGTTGAAGTCATCAAGGGCGTCGCCTGCCTCTCTGTCCTTACCGATTACGAGAGCTTGTGCAAGTACAACGTTCGATTCGTCGCGATGACTGAAGAGGAGCGAATCGAGACGAAGAACGAACGCTCTGGCATCACGAAACCTCCTCCCGCTGAAGGTTCAACAAAGAAGCAAGACGACGAGAAGAAGGAATGAGCAATCTTAGAGTTTTTGAATAGAATCCTAATAGATTTACAGACTACAAGCAATCAATCTAACTAGCTAGTGGGGCGCTCCCAAGTGGTCTCTTTCGTCTCGACGTTTCCGTAGTAAATGTCACCAGATGTTTCATCGTAAAACGCGCGCCATCCCGCTGGCAGCTGCGCTTCTTCCTCCTCTTGTATGGGCTTCTTCGGAGGCTCCTCGGGCGGCTGGACGGCTCCTTTAGAGCCTTCTGCAGCGGCGGCAGCGTTTTCGTGTCGAGCGCGAAAATCTTCTAGCTTTGCATTCTTATTCGCCGCCGCGACTCTCGCTCGCCAGTCTCCCACTGGTACAAAGTTTGGGTTCGTTCGGCTATCAGCTCCGGAGCGGATTTTTTCCGCGCGCCAATTTTCCAACTCTTGCGCCCGCTTAGCCTTCATAGCCTCAGCAGACTTTGCACCGTCGCGCTCGTCGCTCTCCGTCTCGCGAAGCTTTGCCCATTTCGACATGTCTCCCTTGTGACCCTTTGTGTTACTCACCGCCGCGAGCTTTTGACGCTTTGGCTTTTGCTTCTCTTCCGGTGGCGGTGGTCGCGACAACTCGCCCGTCGGCAACGGTGGCGCAGGGGCACGCACAATCGTACCTTTTGGAAGCGATTTGGCCTCTTGCATCGCAGCCTCGTCCGTCGCTCGCTCTTCTTCAGCCGCCGCCGAGAGCCCACATTTGTCTTCGTCGACATCCGTCGCATCCGCCTCGACTTCTCTCGTCCACTCCTCGTACGACGAAACATCCGCATCCAACCCTCTTTCAATCGCAAGCATCCGTTCAATTTTCCAACGCGTTAAAACCTCGTTCTCCGTCCCATCTGCCCCGTCTGCGAGCTGTACGAGCTCTCTGTATCGAAACACAACATCCGGCGTCGCCGCCACTCTAGCAAACACGTCTGGACACTTTTCCTCAATCAAATCCCTCAGACTCCTCGCAAACGTCCTCACATCCGGTAATACCTCCTTCTCCTCGGGTTTCACCTCCCCATCGATCGTCGTCGTCGTCCCTCGCGTTTCGCTCCACCCGTTTTCGTGTCGCTTTGTCAAAGTTTCACCCGGCGCTTCCTCCTCCTCGTTCGCACCCAAGACGGTTGGTTTCGTCCACGAACTCCGCCCCGTGGACTTGTTGTAGTAATACTCCCTCCCAGTCGCTTTATCCATCGCTCGCTTCCACCCGAGCGCGCGAAGCGCGTCTTCTTCTTCCTCTCTCGCTCGCGCATCCTCTTCCAAACCGTACGACATTAACGACGCCAACGCGCCGTCATCGTCGCGTTGTTTGTTCGCACGAGGCGCGGCACCCGCACGCACGTCATCGTTTTCATCTTTGACGTCGTCGTCGTCCCCGAGCGCGAGTCTCGGTCGACGTCGACGCGCCGACGGCGCCATGGTTTGAGGACTTGTCTCCTGCAATGCGCGACGCGCAAACATGTCGCAAAACCCACGTCGCGATGACGACGGACCGAGACGACGACGGTGGCGAACGTCGTCGATGAGAGTGATGACACTCGCGATGGTGACGACACTCATCGCCGCGCTCTGCCCGACGACGAGCGCGACGACGGGAACGATGAAGAAAGAATTTCCTTCGCATCAAAATCTACACCGAAACCTTTTGACGACGACGACGCGGACGTGGAACGACGTGGTGGATGAAACTATCGCGGCGTGTGCGACGTCGTCGACGGAAGAGTGCGTGTTGGACAAATTGCGAGCGGAGGTGCGAAATCGAGCCAAGGATTCGCCCAACGCATTGTGCGCGGCGAGAGAGACGACGCGGCGAGCAATGCGAGCGGTGAACGAAGGGAGTTCTGGACCGACGGAGACGCTCGTGGTGAGGTGCGATGGCGTGGGGTTGGTGTTGGGTGAGATTGCGTTCGATCCGAACGCGGAAGATGCGGGGCTGGGTTCTTGCGGGGAAGCCGCGGACATAGCGTGCGACGGGAGCTGCGCGCAAGGCGTTTTGAAGAAAAAGTTGAACACGACAGACGCGCACGACGAAGCGATGAAGATTGGCGTGGAGACGTGCAGTAAAACGAACGCGCAGATGAAGGATTTATGCGCGCGCGCGCTCGGATGGGTGATGCGTGGGAGACGGAACACGGCGGCGGAGGCTCGGGCGGATTGCGCGAGTGCAGGTTCACTTGGTGACGCGAACGCGGTCGAGGCGTGTCGGTTCGGCGTGGCCCAGGCGCACGCGAAAGATGCATTGGAACAAGAGGTGGAGGTGAATGCGATTTGTGAAGGGGCTGACGTGGTTGGAGAACCAAGGTCTCAACGCGCGGCGGATGCGTGTGCAAACGCGTTGGGCTCAGCGCTCTGTGTCGCCCACAAATACGACGACGTCAGGGCTCGGGAACAGTGTGATCTCATCTCAGACGCTCGAACGAAGGAGCGCTGTGTTGCAGGCGTCGATGAGGAGCGCACGAGAAGAGAAATTGATCTTGTAGCCGCGGTACCTTCGTGCGCCAGAGCTCTGAGAACGTTGCTTGGCGAAGAGTCCGCCGCTCCCGATGTGTTTCCGCCGCCACCCCCTCCAGTCGATCGTTCCGCCGCGGAACATCGCAAAGAAGCGTTGAGACGTCATGGATCTGGCGTCGGAGGTGCGCTTTGGTTCTCTTGCTTTATCGTTCTCGCCGTTACCATCGCGTGCGTCACCGCATACCTGCAGTGGCGAGACGGCGCGGGTCCGATTCGTCCCGCCGGCGTGCAGTATAGCCGCGTCGCCGCCACCGAGATGGGTTCTCTTTAGACGTTTATAGCCGTAGCGAAACAAACGAAAGATAGATCGAATTCAATTTACAAATCTACGCACTAAGCAATACAGAAGACTTCGCTCGCAAGAAAATCGGCGACTGGCGCGTGCGTTTCCGCATTTCAAGCCGTCGCGTCACGTCCACCTTCCATTCAAGAAGGAACGTGCGAGCTAGTCTCTACTTATTCATTCATCGCGAGCCGTTCCGAAGAACAAAGGACTCGCTTACGAAGATCAGGACATGAATGCAACACCTCCCGAGGTGAGCGCATCTTCAGGCGCCTTGACAAAGTACTTTTCGTCAAACGCTTGAGTGTCGCCATCACCACCGTAAGGGTTTTGAGTAAGCTGGTACAGTTCTTGAACCATGGAGTAGTCACCCGCGGCAGCCTTGGTGTACGCATCGACGAGTAAATGCTCGCGCAAAATGTACTTTGGATTAGCGGCTCTCATTCGGTCAGCGGCGTTGGATAGAGACGTGCCGGAAGCCTCCAGAGCCGATCGCCAACGGCGAACGAACGCGGCCCATTTTTTCTTTCGATCCGCGGAAAGTCCTTTGCAACCTTGTCCGTAGAAGCACTTTGTCATCAGCGGTTCCAAGAGGGCGTCGTCATCAGCGTATTCCACCTCCAATGTATCCGCGAGTCGTCGCCACGTCACGGTCCAGTCCGCCTGGTCTTGGTACATGAGAGCTTCGAGTCCGTTTTCATCGCGGAACAAAGACTCTGCGACGTCCAACGAGTCTCTCGTCGCGAATCCGAGCTTGGTTCGCAACGCATCGTTCACTTCGTCTTCAAAGACGGATTCCATTTGTGTGACAATCGCCGTCGCCTCATCCGAGCCGCCAGCCAACAATGGCGCGCATGAGATCGCGAGCACGGCAAAGTTCGTTAGACCAGCTTTAGGCTGTGCCATGAATGCAAAGTGATCGCCGCTTCCGGTCCACTTCGCGAACCCAGGGTCGTACTTATCCATGAAGCCAAACGGACCATAGTCCATGGTGCGGCCTCCGATGAGGCAGTTGTCCGCATTGAAGTTCCCTTGGCAAAACCCGACGCGGATCCATCCCGCCACCATCTTTGCAATCTTAGCCCCAGACTTTTCCAACATTGCCCTAGTGACCTTGGCCATGTCCTCACCGTGCTCTTCGATGGTTTCTGGGAACTCGCGAAAGGCTGCATGCTTGACAATCTTTCTGAGCTGCTCCTTTTGCAAATCCGTCGCCCGCGGTGACGTGGCGCGACGAGAGAACAGATCTACGTGACCAATTCGCATAAAGCTCGGTGCGACGCGCGTCGTGATGGCGCACGGCTCTTGAATCATGATGTCCGGATCTCTCTTCTGAGCCTTGAGCATCTCGACAATTTCCACTCTTTGCTCAGGCGGGTACTCCTTGAGTCTTGGGTCATCCACCGTCGGTAACCGCTTCGCGTACTCCTCATCGCTCGTCGGACTGTACCAAGGGCGTCGTGCGGTCGTTCCGTTGACGCTCTCAATCAAACTCAGCGCCCGAGTCGTGTCCACGCCGAGTGCGTGCATCGCCTCTGAGGCTAAAAATTCCCGAATCGAGCTCCTCAACACTGCACGTCCATCCGCGCCTCGACAAAATGGCGTCCGTCCACCCCCTTTCAACTGCATCTCGTGCCTCACCCCGGTCACCGGATTCACCATCTCCCCGATGGAGATCGCCCGTCCGTCCCCGTATCCGTTTCCGTTCCCAAACGGACAGTTACTCGTCATCCGGCTTCCCATGATGCTCAACGCGTACGGCGTCGCCCACGTCCCCAATCCGTCCACCCCTTCGCAATCACCGCTAAAGTACCTCAAAAACAAATCCCCAGGATTGTTCACATCCAACTCAAACCCTATTGCGCTCGCGCACGATTCAGACGCGAGCACGAGCCTCGGATTTTCCAGACGTTCCGGCGTCACGCGCACGTAGTGCCCCGACCGAACCTCCCTTGACGTCCTATTCGGCGCGTGTTTCTCCGTCTCCGGGTCCGGGTCCAACCGTTCGAGCCAACTCTGCTCACCTTCGTTTTTCGAAGCCTCGACCGCGCGTTCGAACGTCGCGTGTAACGCCCCGGCATTCGGCGTCGTCGTTGACATCGCTCTCGGTGTTTGTGAGGATGAAGCCCCGCCGCCGACGACGACGACGACGCGACGCAGCCTACGGGACGACGAGCGCGCGCCGATGGCGAGCGCGCGACGCAGAGACGCAACGGATGCACTCGCGCGTTGCATGCGACGTGCGTCGATACGCGGGCGCGCAAAGACGAACGAACGAACGAACGAACGAACGCGCTGGTGAATGACGTCAGTCTGTGACGAATTCACTGATGAACGCGTGCGTCGTGTTCGGTGAACGCGCGCGAGCGCTCGTGGATGCGACGACGGGGGTGTTACGGGAGCGATGTGACGATGGAGACGCGATCGAGACGACGACGACGACGACGTCGACGACGACGACGACGAAAAAGGTTGTTGTCGATTCTGCTGCAGATGTTGACGATGACGACTCTTTCGTCACCGACGGTACGCTGACAACGACGGAATGGACGCTGGATACGCGGTATTACGTCGCACGTGTTCATCCAGTGATTCGTGGCGTGGAATCTAAAGATGCGGAGACGTCGGAAGACGAGAGAGTTGGGACGCAAGGCCGCCGTGCGAGAGCGGCGGTGCTGGCGTGCGGAACGGTGGAGGAGTTTGAGCGCGCGAGACACGTGTTCGAGGCGAGCGGGGACGTCGAGCGCGAGGCGGAGACTCGAATCGTGGCGTACGATTGCGATGGGAGCGTTCCAGAGGTGGTTCGAGAGTGGGTTTTGGATCAAGGTTTCGAGGTGGTTAGAGTGCGGCTGGACGACGCGGACGCGGACGCGGCGTTGACGAATCGAGACGACGACGGCGAGTCGCACGGAGTGAGACGAGTGATAGAGGCGTTGGAATCCACGGTTTGGGGCGCGATGGAGCTCAAGCCGGCGGGAGAGGAGAGCGATCTCGGAAGAGAGATGCGAACGGAGGGTGGGGCTGAGACGAGCAAGTCCACAGACATCGACGCGCTCACGGCGTTGAACAAACTCCTCGGAGACGACGATGGACAGGAACCGATCGGTGATTCTGAGCTCCACGCGCGCGTGGCGGCGCTCTACGACGCCGAGGTGGCGCTCAAGGCGGAAGAGCGTCTCGAAAAGCTCGCCGATATATTAGGCCAGCTGTAGCGTTTCAAAGCGCAAACGAGGACGGGCGAACGCATGTAAATCTACTAAAAGTTTTATCAAAACCATCTAACCAGAGAAAAAGGTTGTCACCCCATTCACGGCAGCCGCAGAAGCCGCCGCCGCGCTCCCGTAAGCACCCGTGGTGGCGTAGCTAGACAAACGCTCAAGTTGCGTGCCCAGCTCGAGCGCGTTACCCTTGGAATCCGTTCCGCTCGTCGCCATCGCCACGGTGAGCTGACAGCGCAGCGCGTCTGTCGTGGTCAAATCCACGTCGCACGTATCGCCGCTGCACGTGCTATCGCACCCGGCTAACGACGCTGAGCACGCGTAGTCGTCTTCACCCACGGCCAGGCACCGACTGTCCGAAGTGCCGCCGCAGTCCCCGCACCCCGTGTTGTGCCATCTCAGGTACTTGACGTCGCCGTCCTCGAGCGTCGCCAGAAGCGTCAACGCGCTCACCCGACCGCTTTTCCCATCCGGATTCGTCGGTTCGTTCGCATCCATCCGCACCACCCTCGGCTCGGACCGCTTTGTCGCCGTGTACGCCACCACAGTCATCACCGTGTTCGAATCGTACAACCCGTCCTCGTCCGCCACCGTACCCCTCAACGCCGTCATCTCCCCACTGTTCACCACGAACGTCGTCGTACCGACGCTCGTCAACGACCCCCGGTCCTCGCACGGGTGTAAGTCTCCCCAAGCCTCCAGCGAACCTCCCGGCCAGTACGCGATCCCCACCGTCAACGGTTCCCCACTCTCGATTCCCGTCTCCCCGGACGCCGCGCACGGATCGTACGTCAACGCCGTCGTCCCAGCAATCATCGATATCGCCCACGTCACCGCGAGCGCCGCCGCGCGTCCCCCGCGTCGTCGTGTCATCGAACCCATCTCAAATTAATTAATGCGCGCGCGCTCGCTCGATCTGCGCGTCTCTCCGCCCCCGCGCGCGTCGGTCGAAGCGTTTCCGTCCCCTCGCCCGATCGCGCGCGATCCGTCCTTCCGTCCGTTCGTTCGTCGACCCGAATCGCCGGTTCCGTCGTCGTCCGCGCGCGTCGGTGGAGTCGGGAAGTGCGGTGCCGCGCGCTCGGTGCCGTTTCTTTCGCTCGTCAAAACGAGCCGCGCCCCTCGCGCGCGTCGACGACGACGGCGAACGCGACGGGGACGACGGAATAAACGAGTGGAGAGACGCGTCGGTGCTCGATACGACGCGCGCGCGGACACGGCGACGATGCGACGCGGGGCGGGCGCGCGTTCACTCGCGGGGTCTGAACGAACCACGATGACGACGTCCACGACGACGACGTCCACGACGACGACGTCGCGAGGAAACGTCGCGAGAGGCCTAGATGAGATGAAACGACGTCAAACTGGAATCAGCGACCGGGCCAAGGAGATTTTAGACGGGGTTTTTGAGCTGGAACGATCGCCCGACGCGGCGACGCGCAGGCGGTTGGCGAGACAGTGCGGGACGACGGAACAAGCGGTGACGGCGTGGTTTCGAAGCAGACGGGCGAAGAGGAAACGGATGTACATGCGTAAAACGCTGTTGATTGTTCTTTTGGTCGTCGGTGCCGCGGCGGGGGCGTTTTACGCGTGGAACGCGTGGAATCAGACGGCGGCGGCGAGACGAAGGATGGAGGCGCTCGGACCGACGTATAAGTGGATGACGAGGAGCGGTTTACCCAGGCCGTACGCGGATAGAATGTCCAAGGAGCGGTACGGGACGAAGAAGTTGAAACCAGAAAAGGAGAGATTCATCACGCCGAGCGGAAAGGTGGACGAGAGAATGGTGAGGTACACGATGGATAACCCAAAGGCGTCGCCGCTCACGAAGAAGCCTGAGACGCCGAGACAGAGATTAGAGAGGATCCGCGCCAAGGCGGCGAAAAAGGCGGGCAAAGGGAACGTTGCGCCGGTGTCACAGCCGAGTCGCGTCGTCGGTGGTGGGAGCTCGTAGTAGAAATTAGAAGAAGAAACAACTCAGTAGTAGTACTGTAACAACGCAGTTAAAAAATTCACTCGGTGGTCGTCGGCGCGGTCGCCGTCAAACCTTTTTCCAAGCGAGCCAATCCTTGGTCGAGAATCTCCCGACGCGTCGCATAATTCACCCGCGCGGAGAGCGGGGCGGAGAACGGGGCACCATCGGAAAGCGCCACGCCGTGGGATAAGAAGTGGTCAAAGGGCGAACGCTCGACTCTGTCCACCAAACGTTCGCAGTTGAGCCAGAGAAGGTACGACGCGTCGGGAACGGTGAAAGTACCCATCGAATCGACGGCGTCGACGCTCACGAGCGATTCAATGACGCGATCGCGATTTGATTTGAGGTACGCGAGCAAACGCTGCCGCCAAACCTCGCAGGAATCATCCGTGTACGCCGCCTTGCACGCGGCCAATCCAAAGGGTGTGATTTCCGCCTTGTCCGAACCCGCGCGAGCGAAATGCAGACGAAGCGCCTTATCTGGGACGCACGCGATCGCGACGTCGCATCCAGCCACGTTAAACGTCTTCGACGGCGATGTCATGACGATGACTCGCTCTCTTAAGCCTTCGATTTCGCCGATGAGGGACGCGGCGCCAGTGAACGGCGTCCGCTCCTCGTCCAATATGAGCTCTCTCCAAACCTCATCCGAGACGAGAATCACGTCGTGTTCGACGCACAGTTTCGCCACTCGCGTCATCTCTTCTTTAGTCCACACTCGTCCCACCGGATTGTGCGGGTTACACCAGAGTAACAGCCCGACGTCGTCTCGCTCGAGCGCCGCCTCCAACGCCTCCCAATCCACCTCGTATCGCACCGACCCCTTCGGCGCGTCCTCACCCTCTCTCGGCGTCGCCCGAAGCGGTACCTCCACCTTGGGCGTCTGATTATTCCTCGACGCGTACAAAAACGGCGGATATATCGGCGTGCACACCGCCGTCGTCGTCTCTCTCCCCCCTCTGGCGCGTCCCGCCGCCCGCACCGCGTGATTCAACCCCGGGTTCAACCCGGGCAACCACCTCGTCCACGACCGCTCGCACCGTTCGACGCCGTGCTTTGTCTCCCACCTTTTTCTCACCGCCTCTTCCAACCCCTCGTCCGGGTCTCCGTATCCGTACACCCCCGATTCCGCCACCGCTCGCACCGCGTCCACCACGGCGCCCGGCGCCGAGAAATCCATATCCGCCACCCACAGCGGGACGCGCCCGTCCCCGAACCGATCCCACTTCCGGCTCATCGTCCCCCGGCGATCGAGCGTCCCGTCCCGAGCCGGGTCCGGGAGCTCCGGAACCGCACCACCGGGCGCGTCCCGACGTCCCGTCTCGACGACGACCGCTCGTCCTCCTCTTCGTCCGCCCGAGCGCGACGTCGCCATCCCGCGTCGCGACGAAGACGAAGACGACGACGCGAACGACGAAGACGACGACGCTAAAGTCTCGCACCGACGTCCCAACGCGGGGGACATCCCCGACGTCCTCCCGCCCGCGGCGCGGCGCGCACTCCCGACGACGACGATCGATTGATTGACGCTTCGGATTTCGGGCCCGGGGTACAGACAGACAGACGCGCATACACCACTCCGAATACTCCGAATAATTCCACGCGACACCATCGATGCGATCACAAACATACCCTTTTCCATCACAGTATACGCACGACACGACACGACACATACACACGACAAACACATTTACAGAATATCTAGTACAACATATATACTTTACACTCGTACTATATTGATAAAAAAGACCAATAAACCCCCCACGAACCGAACCGAACCGAACCGAACCGAAAACCGAACCGAACGCGCGGACATCATCGGATCTTTCGAGTTTTCTTCTAAACAAGATCGTATATGTACAAACACTCTAAACCAAACTATTTTTTACCCCAGAAAGAACACAAAAAAACACCGCGCGCGTTCGTTCCCGCGCTTTTCCCTCCTTTTTTTCCCAACGGGAACGGAAAGGACGAGGAAGGGTGGGAGTGTGTGCGCGTTCGTTGGGTCGTGACTCGTCGTTCGTTATTACGGACGTCGGTCGTACGGTCGGTCGGTCGGTCGGTTCGGGTCGGGTCGGTTTGGTTTTTTCCACGTCGACGCGGTGCGTGGAATGAATGAATGGAATCGAACCGAACGAACGAATGGGAACGGCGCGTCAGAGTTGGCGACGGAGGGCGCGCGACAGAGAGAGAGACGAGCGGGGACGGGTCGACGTCGTTGTTGTCGTTGTTGTCGTCGTCGTCGGGAGTCGTCG